>Ga0209979_1000671_pt1 | contig 43580 bp, 41 predicted proteins | sample AnhtaG_FD_183114 | JGI IMG/M metagenome (GOLD analysis project Ga0209979, IMG submission 183114) | Deep subsurface microbial communities from Anholt, Denmark to uncover new lineages of life (NeLLi) - Anholt_01485 metaG (SPAdes) (version 2) | ecosystem: Environmental > Aquatic > Marine > Oceanic...
TAAGCCCCGCCGGCACCCCCTCGACGATGGCGGTCAGCGCCCTGCCATGCGATTCACCCGCAGTTAGATATCGAAACACGATTATACCTCCCCGAGCAAAATCTGAACTGTCTGCCTAGTCAAAAATCTAAATCCCTCAAGATTTTCTCTATTTCTCGCCCCATAGCACCACTTTTAAACTTAGCATTTTCAAGTCGCTTTTTGTGAGTTTCCGAGTGAAAATAGGTATCGACCGCCTTGTCCCAAATGTGGCGGTATTTCTCTCGGAGCCGACTAAGGGTCCAAATGAAAAAGCCCTCCAAGAATTCCGAAGCGGTCTTTGGAGGTTCCTCCATCATCTCAATGTGCTCTATAAATGACGGGGCTCTTTCCTCCACCGCTTCGACCATCTCCTCAGTGGTAAATTCTGATATATCCATAAAGAAATCGTAAGCTTCGATCAGCTCTGCTACAGCTTTTTCTAATTCATCCTCCATCTTATCTCCCCGAGCAGAATTCGAACTAATTAACACTACAGCGCCTTTTTCGCTGCCTCAAACATTATGTCAATTGGTGCTTCCTTGCCGGTCCACATCTCGAAGGACATCGCACCTTGATAGACGAGCATGGCAAGCCCGCTCAGGGTGCGCCCCCCGGCCTTTTTTGCATCAGCGAGTAGCGGCGTCTCGAGAGGGTTATACACCACATCATAGACCAGCGCTCCCTTCGGGACAAGCTTCGCCTCCACCGGCGATTCGCCTTCGGTGGCGCTGTGCTTCATCCCCACCGGGGTGCAGTTAACCAGCAGGTCGCAGCCCGATACCGCCTCCCCAAACTGTGGGTCATCAGGCGAGGCCGCCTTTACCTCCGGGATGGGGTGTATCTCATAGTCCAGTGAGGCAACCCCTCCTATTTCCTTGGCATCGACGCAACTCCTTGGCGGCGGCCCCTGGGTGCGAGCCAGGCTTCGCTCAAGGTCTGATGCCAGCCCGTGCGCTCGCTCCGCAATAATATCTGTAATAACGAGCGACTTCACCCCTGCCCTTGCCAGGGCAAAACTCACCGCCCGCGCCACCCCTCCGGCGCCGACAAGCACCGCCCTCTTGCCCGCCGGGTCGAAGCCTCCCTCTTTTCGTAAAGACCTCAAAAAGCCGCCGGCATCGGTATTGTAGCCGACTAGCCGGCTCCCTCGATTCACAATGGTATTCACCGCCCCAATCCCCAGGGCGAGGTCATCGAGCTCGTCCATGAAGGGTATCATCGCCTCCTTGTGGGGCACGGTGACATTCGCCCCCAGGGTTTCGGGACGGCGCAACCGCTCCACGACAGCTTCTAATTCCGATGGTTCCGTCTCCCACAACTCGTAGCGTATGTCGAGCTTGTAGTGGTCGAAAGCAGCCTGCTGCATCGCTGGAGATATGGAATGCCCTACGGGGTAGCCGATGAGGCCCGCATACTTCGTCATTTGCTCATCCTATCCAGGTAAGCCTGCAAAATAATTGCCGCCGCCATCGCATCGCGCTTCCCTTTCCTCTTCTCCCGTTTCATGCCGCTATCCAGGAGCAGGCGCTCTGCGGAGACGGTGGATAAGCGCTCATCCCAGGTATCCACCGGAATATCGACATGTTCGGAAAGTGCTCCCGAGAAGGCGAGGACCTTTTCTGCCTGCCTGCCAATATTGCCGTTCATTGAGAGGGGAAGTCCGACCACGATACGCTCCGCTCCGTGCTCCCTGGCCAGGGCGAGGAGCTTTTCCATGTCTGCCTCTTCCCCTGCCCTATCGACCACAGTGAGGGGGATGGCGAGGAGCCCATCGGCGAAGGCCACCCCGATTCGCTTATCGCCAACATCAAGTCCCAGAATCGCCATGTTTTACCACCAAATCTTTCACCGTGCTCAGGGCGTCATCGAGCTTGTCGATGTCCTTGCCCCCGGCCTGCCCTGTCTCCGCCCTGCCACCGCCGCGGCCACCGGCGACCTGGGCCACCTGCTTCACAATCTCTCCAGCGTGCAGCCCTCTTTTAACCAGGTCCGGGGTGAGCATCGCCACAAAGTTGGCCTGATCGTCATAGACTGCTCCCAGGACAACCAGTACACTCTTCAGGCGCTCCTTAATCAGGTCGCCCGTATGGCGCAAAGCTTCCATACTTGAGGCGGGGACCCGTGCAGTGAGCACCGGGATTCCATTTATCGAGAGCACCTCGCCAAGCAGCGAGTCCACTGTCTTCCTTAAGAGCTCTCGCTCCAGGGCGAGGGCTCTTTTTCGCTCGGCATCGATTTCGGTGTGGAGGGCATAGATGCGGCTTTTAATCTCCGACGGCGCAGCCCTGAGTTCCTCGGCCACCTCATCGATAATGGAGAGCTGGCCATCGATATACCGCTCAGCGCCCCTACCGGTGACCGCCTCGATGCGGCGTACCCCGGCCCCAATGCTGCTCTCGTCAACGACGTGGAAGAAGCCGATCTCTCCCGTTGCCCTGACATGAGTGCCCCCGCATAGCTCAGAGCTGATGGGCGGCTCGCCGATATCCAGCACCTGTACCTTTTCTTCATACTTCTCTTCAAAGAAGGCAAGCGCTCCCCTATCCAGGGCCTGCTGATAGGGCATCATCTTGGCAGTTACCTTAAGGTTCTGGCGTATATTCTCATTGATGATGCGCTGCACCTCGGCTAGCTGCTCCTTTGTTGGTGCGCGGGGATAAGTGAAGTCAAACCTCAGGCGCTCGGGGGCTACCAGGGAGCCCGATTGGCGAACACGATCTCCCAGCACCTCACGCAGCGCTGCCTGGAGAAGGTGGGTTGCTGTGTGATTGCGCGCGATGTCGAGGCGGCGTTTTTCGTCCACCTGGGTTTCGATAGCATCATTGACAGATATTTGCCCTTCTACTACCTTCCCCTGATGAAATATGAGCTCGCTGCCCTTGATTGTTTGCCTGACGGTATTAGTAACTTCAATTCTTCCTTTCTTTGCACGGATTTCCCCGGTGTCGCCTACCTGTCCTCCCATCTCGCCATAGAATGGCGTCTCACGTAGAATGACTCCTACGTCCTGTCCTTGAGATACAGAATCTACTCTGTTCTCTGGCCATTCGTTCTCAGGAAGCAATACCACGACAGTAGACTTATGTTTAAGCGTTTTATCACCAACGAAATCCGTGCTACGGCGGATATGGACGCTAGAAAGATCACCCTTTATGCCAATTGTTCCGCTGCCTATAGCAATTTTATGCGCCGCCCGCGCCCGCGCCCTCTGGCGCTTCATCTCCTTTTCAAAGCTCTCCAGGTCCACCGAGAGACCATGCTCGGCAGCGATCTCGGCAGTAAGCTCCTTTGGGAAACCGTAGGTATCATATAACTGAAAGACATCCTCACCGGATATCGAGCTCTTCCCGCTGCCCCTGGCTTCGTCAATAATTCCATCGAGCAGATTGAGGCCTACATTCAGGGTCTGGTCGAACCTCTCTTCCTCGGCCGCAATGGTGCTAAGGATGAGTTTTCGCTCTCGCTTCAGCTCAGGGTAAACGTGACTCATATTACCAATAACAGCCTCCGCCAGCGTGCCGAGGAATTGCTCTTCTACCCCCAGCTTCCTGCCAAAGAGAGCGGCGCGCCGCAGCACCCGCCGCAGCACGTAGCCTCTTCCTTCATTGGAGGGCATCACGCCATCGCCGATGAGGAAGGTGATGGCGCGCGCGTGCTCCGCCACTATTCGTATGGCCTTATCGGTGTCCTCATCCTCCCCATAGCTTTTGCCTGCCAATCTCGCGACACGATCTATAATCGGGGCGAAGAGGTCGGTATCATAAACCGAAGCCACCCCCTGCACCGCTGCCGCGGTTCGCTCCAGACCCATTCCGGTATCGATGTTTGGCCTGGGGAGGGGTAGGCGCCGCCCAACCGCTTGCTGATCATACTGGGTAAAGACCAGGTTCCAGATCTCGATGAAGCGGCCGCATTCGCAGTTCGGGCCACAGTCAGGCCTGCCACAGCCAATGTCCTCACCAAGGTCGTAGTGAAGCTCGGTGCATGGCCCACAGGGCCCGGTCTCACCGGCAGGCCCCCAGAAATTGTCCTCCTCCCCAAAGCGAAGGATCCTCTCTTTGGGGAAGCCCACTTCCTGCCAGTAATCGAAAGCCTCATCGTCATCGAGGAATATGGTGACCCAGAGGCGCTGCTGGGACAGCCCCAATCCCTGGGTTACAAACTCCCAGGCCCACTGAATGGCCTCTCTTTTGAAATAGTCGCCCACGCTGAAATTACCCAGCATCTCGAAGAAGGTGAGGTGCTTGGCGTTGCCCACGGAGTCGATATCCGTGGCGCGGAAACACTTCTGGCAGGATGTCATGCGGGGGTTGCTGGGGGTTGCTTCTCCGGTGAAGTAGCGCTTGAATTGAACCATGCCTGCAGTGGTCAAAAGCAGGGTGGGGTCCGACTTTGGCACCAGGGAGGAGCCAGGAATCCTCTCGTGCCCCATCTCCTCAAAAAAAAGAAGGAACGCCTCACGAATTTCGTTGCTATTCACTTTTTCGCTCTTTTCGCTCGTTACACTGGCTACAGTGTCGTTATTAGGTTAATCTCCTCAGCAGCACACCTGCACAGATGCCCTTTCGCCTTCCTTGCCGATTTTAGTGTAACCAAGGGTGACATGTCAATGAGCAGTCAGGATATTTCAGCTTGACAACCCCTGAGCTAGTATGTTAAGGTGTTGTCGCCTGCGCATGTTTTTTCTATAAGATAATTACCCAATTTGAAACAACAAAATAGTGGGGGGTTTGGGGAAAAAGTGATGCCGCCTCAGGCTGGTAGACCTCGGCTGCAGCAATTGTGTCAGGAGCTTTTGGGTCACCGGAATCTTATCATCGCGAGCAACCGGGGTCCTATTGACTACCGTATTAATGAAGCGGGTAAGCTACAAGGGCGCCGGGGCAGCGGTGGCGTGGTCACCGCCCTTAGCGCCATCAGTCAATATATGGACCTCACCTGGGTCGCCAGCGCTATGGGCGAGGGGGACCGCCGCGCTGCGGAAATGGCACAGGGGAAGCACTTCAAGGCACCGCTCCCCGGACACAACCTCTATATTCGCTTTGTAGTTTCCAGCGGAAACACCTACTACAAATTCTACAGCGTCTTCTGCAACCCCCTGCTCTGGTTCCTGCAGCACTGCATGTGGAATTCCTCTCATACCCCCAATATCGATGCTCGTGTTCATGATGCCTGGGAACACGGTTATAAATTTGTGAACCAGGCTATCGCCGAGGCAGTGATTGACGAAGCCTCAGAGAGCGAGTTGCCCCCATTACTGATGCTTCATGACTATCACCTGTATCTTGTCGCAGGCTATATTCGAGAAAAAATTCCGAACGCCATCATCCAACACTTCACTCACATACCTTGGCCTGGACCTCATTATTGGCAGCTTCTCCCGCGCGACATGTGCCAGGCGATTTGTGGGGGGCTTTGCGCCAGCGATATTGTAGGCCTGCAAACCAAAAGGGATGTCCACAACTTCCTGCATACCTGTGAAGTCTTTGTTGAGGGGGCTGAGGTTGATTATAAAAGCTGCACCATTTTACTTAATGACCATCATGTCAAGGTCAAGGCCTATCCCGTATCTGTTGATGTGGCCAACTTGCGAAAGCAGGTCCGGTCACCATTGTTGAAACAATATGAGGAGAAGCTACGCCCCTTTTTCGAAAAAAAAACCATCGTTCGCGTAGACCGATTGGAACCCAGCAAGAACATTGTGCGCGGCTTCCGATCCTTCGACATACTCCTCGAACGTTACCCCGATCTCCAGGGCAAGGTCAACTTCCTCGCCTTCCTGGTTCCCTCGCGTACCCGAATCAAGCAGTACCGGAGGTACGCTGAGGAGGTCAATGGGGCGATCGAAGCAATAAATACTAAATATGGCAACGATGACTGGCAGCCTATTAAGGTATTTTATGAGAATAACTATGCTCAAGCCATCGCTGCCATGCGCCTTTACGATGTCCTGCTGGTAAACCCGGTGATCGACGGGATGAATCTGGTGGCCAAAGAGGGGCCTACGGTCAATACATGTGATGGTGTCCTGGTGTTGTCGGAGGCTGCCGGGGCCTATGAACAACTTAGGGAGAACGCCCTTCCGGTAACGCCCTGTGACCTGGAAGGAACAACGGAGGCGATCTATCGGGCGCTCTCGATGTCCCCCGAAGAGAGGAGCCAGCGGGCCACTGCCTTGAAGAAATCCATCGAAGAGGAAGATATTGCCTGGTGGCTTTACCGACAGCTTAGTGATGTTACTGCCTTAGCGCTGGAGCAGCTCCAGCAAGCCACCTAAGAAAGCGTGTCACATCGCCCACCCCGTTAAGGGTAAAGTCTGCCTCCCTTGCTACCTCGTCGGGTGTTTCATCAGCGATTACGCCCAGGGCGGAGAAGCCCTTTTGGTGCATGACCCTAAAGGCATCGATGTCGCTTGCATCATCCCCCAGATAGATGCCGCCTCTCAAGCGATAACTTTCCCGCAGGGCGTTTACCGCAGTGCCCTTGTGCACCCCTAGTGGAGGGCGTAGCTCTACCACCATCCTCCCCTCCAGAGTCTGAAACTCGTTGGCTATGGCAGAGGTTGCTATCTTCTCTCGGATCGCCCGCCTGGCACTCTCCCTGTCGGGGCAATGGCGATAGTGAATAGCGAGCGCCACCCCCTTGTTCTCCAAGGCGAGGCCCTCTATGGCAAGGAGGCTCCCCAATTCCTCTAGCGCTGCAATTACCTTTACCGGATATTCCCGGACCCCCTCGATAAATTCCACCGCGCCACCCTGCCATCGCTCAAAGCCGTGGTTCCCGATATAGACCATCCCCTCGATCCCGATCATCTCCCTGACCTCGAGGGCGGGACGCCCGGATATGGCGGCCACCAGCTCCAATAGCTTGGTGAGGCTCGCTAGCTGCTCCCGGCAGATGGGAGAAACCCGCGCCTCCTCAGGGGAAGGGGCGATCTCGCTTATCGTGCCGTCGACATCGGTAATCAGCCCAAAGGGGGAGAGGGCCAGTAATTCTCCGACAGTGTCCAGGTGGTCAAAGAGGTATTTTCCGGATTTTTCGCTCACCCGCACGCCCCCAATAGCAATTGTGTGGCTCCCAATTTCGATGCGAACTCTTCAAACTTCTCGAATTTTCGAAATTGCGCTACGCCTATTCCGCCTCCCCTTCATCTGGAGGCAGAACCTCGCTCGGAGGTATTGGTGGCGCTGGTGCCTCAGTGGGAGCCCTCGGTGGCGTCGGGCTGCCGAAATATACCTTGGTATGGGGCCAGGGGATCTCAATCCCCTCTTCATCGAAAGCCTTTTTTATTCGCTTCCTTAACTCTCCCATCACCTCCCACTGCTTAATAGGCTTGGTGTCACCCAGAATCTTGATATCGATCCCCGAATCCCCAAGGTTGTCCACCCGGAGCACCTCGGGTGTCTTCAGGATCAGCTCCTTCCAGTATGGCTCCTCAGCCATCTCTGCGCACACGCGATTAATTACTGATATGGCGTGGTCCAGATCGGTGCCATAGGCCACGGAGATGTTCAAATTAACCCGGGCCCACTCCCTGGTGAAGTTCGAGGCTATCCCGCTCTCGCCGTTGGGGATGAAGTGCACTATGCCATCGAGGTCTCTGAGTACGGTTCGCCGCAGGTTTATCTGCTCCACTATGCCGGCGATCCCGGCTATCCTCACCACATCGCCGATGTCGTATTGGTCCTCGATTATTACAAAGATCCCACCGATGATGTCTTTGACCAGGCTCTGGGCACCGAAACCGATGGCAAGGCCAGCAATACCGAGTCCGGCTAGATACGGGGTTATATCGATCCCTACTTCAGAGAGGATCATAAAGACGGCAGCTACTACGATGAGCGCTACTCCTACAGTAACAAATATGTGGGAGAGGGTTTTTATCCTCTTCTCCAGTTCCTCCTCGGCCTTTCCCCCTTTCTCTTTCACTTTTATAGTGTGCTTCAGTGCTAGCGGAACCAGCCTGCGCAGCGCAAAGTATAGAGCGGCGCTAATGAGGAGGATGATGAGAATCCGAACGCCGTGAGAAACAAGCCAATCTGTGACAGTGCTCCATTCCATGACATTTCCTCCGTGGGTGGAGATTTACTTATTGCATCAGGCTCCTCGGCCGGTACTGTATCGCCTCGGCGATACAACTATGAATGCGCCAAAATAGAACCATGTTGACGCTTGTAACTAATCTTAGTGAGATGAAGCCATTCTACCACTCTGGCAAATGTAAGGCAATAATATAGTATTCGTTCATTAGGTAGCTGAAATATCAGAAAGTTTAGTTGTGTTAGCAAGGCCACAAGTAGTACAACATTTGAGGGCTAGCCTTGACAATAGTGAACTGGACAACTAAAGTATCAACCACTGAGAGGAGGGATACAAGTTACTAATGAAGAAAGGAATTGCTGCTCATTGAGATGACAAGCATGGCACCGAATTGTACAGAGCCACCCACACCAACCTGCGCCTGGATCTTCCTACACCATAAAGGCAGTAATCGATCAACCTATAGCTTACAATGAGACTAAGGAGCGCAAGAACATCCTATTCCTGTTAAATACTAATAGCAACCTAGATACTTCCACCTTCAAAGACTTTCTTGAAGGGGCAGTAGAGGATAAATACCTTTTAGAAGACCAGGTAGTGGCTGCTATTAATAATTTGCCAAAGACGTAACAGGTAAAAAAGTCAACATGCTGCTCCTCTTAATAATTCATCATCGTTCTTTAGGCTAAGTTACCTTTCACTATAACCAGTACCCTCAATAGACTTTCGACCCTGCCTTTGTAATTTGCTATCATATCTTCTCTCTATGTGATCTAGCGACTTCCCTCAGGTGATTATTGGAATCCTTGACAAATAGTGGAAGTATGGTATAATTATCGTCTCAATATCGAATACAAATAACATATATGATAGCTAAATTCTAAACAAGAACAACGATCCGTGAAAGGGGGTGGCTAAACTCGAAGAGCACTGAAGTTAAATAGAGATACGGGTCTCACTATCAGCATACTATTAAAGAGGAGGTAATGATATGGCACTGGGAAATCTAGGCAAGAAAGTCAGCGAAGCGTTGGTTCAAACGATCAAAGGTGCTGGAGACGTCACAAAGACTACATTAGATGTTGCTCGCAGCAATATGGTAACCGCCCTTCGTGGCGCGAGGGACGTAGTAAACGAGGCATCGGGACTAGCGGGTGACACCGTATCTGGTGCTATCCAGGCAGCAACTAAAGTTGGTGGTGAGGTTGGTTCAACGGCTAAAGGGGCCGTAATCGGTTCAATTCAGGCGGTTGGCGAAGTTACTACAGTGACAACAGGTGTGATAAGCGATACCATACGTGCGGCCATAAAAGGCACCAGCGAAGTGGGTGGCGATGTCAATAAGGCGGCTCGCGGTGCTGCTGAAGGTGCGCTGTCAACCGTTAAAACCATTGGCGTTAGCCTTGAAGACACTGCTTTTAGCGTTGCCAGGGGTGCGATACAGGGCGCAGGGGATACCGGCAAAGACCTGGCCTCAGTAGCAAGTGAAACGGTTCAGGGTGCTATCACCGGTGCTAAGGAGGCAGGTGTCGATGTGATCGACGCGGTCTACAGTACCGCCCGCGGGACGATAAAAGGTACATCCGAGGTAGGTGGCGATCTGGCTTCTGTAGCTCGAAAGGCAGTGGAAGGAGCCATTGATGGTGCGAAGTCGGTAGCGGTTAATACTGAGGATGCTGCTTCTGCTGCAGCCAGCGGGGCAGTGGAAGCCGCCGGCGAGATCAGCGAGTCCGCTGTCAAGACTGTGAGTGATGCGGTTTCTGGAACCATCTCCGGCGTCAAGGTAATAATCAAGTCCCCGTTTAAGTAACGATAGATGTAAAGTCGGTGTGGCACCTAGCTGGCAGGCTATAATTTAACTTCATTCTAGGATGCCAGTATAGTGCTATTTTTTTAATCAGGTCAGGTTGCGCTTTAAGACCAAGCTTAAACAGAATATGATCTGGGGGCGGAGATTAGGCAACTATCCGCCCCTTCATTACTTTTAGCCCTGTATAAAGTACTAGTGGGATCTCATATCGATAATTTTCGAGAACGAAGACCGTAATATGTTGGATTCAATTAAGTCTCGCCTTCAAGAACTGCTTCGGCCCATTAATAATAGGCTGCAGAGTATAAAAGAACGTGCGCTACAAATATTCATTATACGGCTCGTGGTTCGAACAATACAGGAACTGGGAAAGGATAATGCAAGCCACCTAGCAGCCGGAGTAGCCTATTACGCTTTTCTATCATTGTTTCCCCTACTGTTGGGTCTAATTGCCCTTTTTGGCTTATTTCTACCTGCTGAAACTATACAGAAGGAACTCTTTGATTTCTTTGAGCACAATCTACCAGGCGCTATCGATATGTTAGAGCAAAACATTGAAGATGTTATACGACTGCGAGGTGCTATAGGGGCAGTGAGTTTAGTGCTTCTGTTCTGGTCAGCAAGTGCTATGTTTGGTGCCATTAGCCGAACGATCAATCGTGCCTATGATGTCCACCGAGACCGACCATTTCTGGTTAGAAAGCTGCGCGATATAACAATGGCTTTGGGCACAGCGGTGCTATTCCTTCTATCAATTGGCTTCACAGCCCTGTTCTCCATTATGCGGATAACAGATATGCCGGAGCTGAGTACATTTGTCGACATTGGTATCAGGTTCCTTGGATTCCTTTTCAGCTTTGCTATCTTCCTACTTCTGTATAAATTCATTCCTAACACCAAGACCTTTTGGCGCTATATTTGGCCAGGAGCACTGCTCGCAGCCATACTTTTTGAAATCGCCAAAACCTTGTTCGTCTTCTATCTCGATCACTTCGCCAGTTACGAGTCAGTATATGGATCAGTTGCCTCTATTATCATCCTGCTAGTGTGGATCTACTATTCTGCCTTCATCATAATACTCGGCGCGGAGTTTAGCGCCGAGTACGGCCGCATGCGTGAGGGGGTGAGCCGGGGTGTTCTTATTGCTAGTGCAGATAAGCGGCCACGAGATAAATCACCAAAAGATAATCTGCGTTCGAAACGGCGTAGCCGGACTGGAACCAACGAAATCGAGGGATCTCACAAGTAGCAGAGGCCATTAGGTTGTCGGAATTCTGAACTGTGGGTTCTCTCCTACAGGAGGAATAAAATTAGATAGCACATTTGGGGTAAGTGAGTATTGTGGATGCTATTTCATAGGAGGTGAACCGTGAGACTTAAACTAAGGTTTCTATGGAGTGTGGGTGTAAATAGTCTGAAAAGAAATTTGTTGGCAGGCATCATTGTAGTGGTGCCGATAGCTGGAACCATCTTCATTCTACATTGGCTATTCTTTTCTATCGATGGTCTCCTAGCACCTCTAGTCGAGGCAATATTTGGCCGAAATATAGTGGGTGTTGGATTTATCATGATGCTCATTGTAGTCTATTTGGCGGGAATAATCGGCGCAAATATCATAGGTAAGAGAATTATTAGACGCAGTGAGTTATTTCTTGCCGCCGTTCCAATGGTGAGGTCTATCTACAATACCTTTAAACAGGCTTTGGAGAGCGTTATACTTCCAACTAAGGGCGGTTTTAAAGAAGTAGTGCTGGTGGAATTCCCCAGACTTGGAATGAGAACCGTCGGCTTCGTAACCAATAGAGTGAAGGACAACGCCGGTCGTGATTATGTCAATGTATATATACCAACTACGCCTAATCCGACTTCAGGATATCTGGAAATAATCCCCGCTGACGAGGTGACGCCTACTGGTTGGTCAGTCGAGGACGCAGTTAAGATGGTTATATCAGGAGGTATGATATCACCCCCTGTAATCTAGGCATTTAAAGAATTGTTTACAAGCAGTAGCGGATTATTCACGCAAATGTTTATTGCCATGCTGGCGCTAAAAATAACACCGCTAGCCCGAGAGGCTTCTTATGGACTTCATGTTTCCGTAAACTAGAAGCCTATCACTCACACGAAGCTTCTCCTCGCTATTCGGCCTGGATAGGAATTCTTCGGTCCTATCTATTGCAAGGATCTCCAAACCTTCTTCTATGGCAACATCTGCTAAAGATAGACCCACGTTCTTTGAATTAGGCTTTATCATAACGAGGCTAACGCCTCAGCCTCTTCCGGCATTGTATATCTCTTCAATTGCAGGAGCTTCCCTGAGTATTCGCTTTATCAGCGGCTTACGGACCCACTGGATAATTCGATTACCAAACCTACTTACTATGATGAGTTTGTAGAGCACGAAGATGGATATAAGTATTATAGCGAGGCGTATAAAGAACCAATCGTAGCCGCTTACCTGGGTAAAAGATGCAACCAATGCGGCAATTATTGTTACCAAGCCGGCATTTCCGAGGATTATTAATATGGTTACGACTCGCCTTCTAGTTCTGTGTCGCACTACTCGTTCAGCCTCTGTGGTAGTAAACCCGGTGCCTGAGAAAGCAGAAAGGGCTTGAAATCTAGCCACATCGGGCTCTATGCCGGTTAGCTGTAAAGCCAAGCCTCCTATACGGACAACAATGAAAGAACCAAATATGGTTACGATTAAAATAGCTATATAAGCCATGTTCTATACCTCCAGTTAAATTGCCGCAGGCGGATTTGGTCTGCTTTGGCGAACTACTCCGTAGCAAGGTCATGCACCAGGAATAGCATTATTAGTAATGAGTATCTCGTTGGGTGAATAGAAACATCCATCCCACATTACTAAAACCATCGGCTCACCGCAATGTGCTCCAGTCCATGACATTTCCTCCGTGGGTGGAGATTTACTTATTGCATCAGGCTCCGCGGCCGGTACTGTATCGCCTCGGCGAGGTGGCTGGCATCAATGGTAGGGGCGTCGGCGAGGTCGGCAATGGTGCGGGCGAGCTTGAGGATGCGGTGGAAGGCGCGGGCGGAAAGGGCCAGTTGCCTCATCGCTGCCTTAAGCAGGCTCTGCGCCTCCGGCTCCACCTGGCAGAACTCCCTCACCTCCACCGGGGTCATCTCCGTATTGCAGATGAGCCTGGTCCCCTGAAATCGCGCTCGCTGGATAGCGCGTGCCCCCTCGACCCTGGAGCGAACCCTTTCCGATTCCTCGGCCAGTCGGTCGTCTGCTAGCTTCTCATACTCGATGCGGGGAACCTGGACAAATATGTCGATTCGATCGAGGAGCGGGCCGCTGATCCGCTTCTGGTAGCGGGAGATGGTGCTTAGGGAGCATGTGCATTCCTTGACCGGGTCGCCGTAATAGCCGCACGGGCAGGGGTTCATCGCTGCGACCATCATGAAGTTTGCCGGGAAGGTGACGCTTCCCTGAGCGCGGCTGATGGTGACTATCTTGTCCTCGATGGGTTGGCGCAACACCTCAAGCACGGTGTGACCAAATTCGGGGAACTCATCGAGAAAAAGAACGCCGCGATGACTGAGGCTGATCTCTCCAGGCCGGGGCCAGCGCCCACCGCCGACAAGCCCGGCATTGGAGATGGTGTAGTGGGGGGCGCGGAAGGGTCGCTGCATGATTAGCGGGGTGTCTGATGGCAAAAGACCGCTCACGCTGTAGATCTTGGTAACCTCCAGTGCCTCTGCCGTGCTCATTTGGGGAAGTATCGAAGGAAGTGAGCGGGCGATAAGGGTCTTGCCGCTCCCTGGGGGACCGCTCATCAACAGGTTATGACCACCGGCAGCAGCCACCTCCAGCGCTCGCTTCACATGCTCCTGCCCCTTTATATGGGTCAGGTCGATCGCCGACCAGCCCTCCGGAGTAGCATTCTCCTGGTCACCATCTGGGTGGTAATCGGGGATGATCGCCTCGCCTTGAAGGTGCGTTGCCAGCTCAGCTAAGGAGTTAACCGGGATAACCCTCACCCCCTGAACCAGGGAGGCTTCCCTGGCATCGGTGGCGGGGACAAAAACGGTGGACAGCCCCTTCTCCTGGGCCAGCGCTACCATGGGGAGGATGCCGTGGGTGTGGCGCAGGCTGCCATCGAGGGAGAGTTCCCCTAAGAAAAGCGTCTCTGCCATATCTGCGGAGAGCTGTTCCGAGCTCAAGAGAATGCCCACGGCGATGGGAAGGTCATAGGCGGGGCCCTCCTTTCTCAGGTCAGCGGGTGCCAGGTTCACCGTGATTCGCTTCATGGGGAAGGTCAGGCCGCTGTTCCTGATGGCGGCGCGCACCCGCTCCCTGGCCTCCTGCACCGCAGCATCGGGCAGCCCCACGATGGTAAATGCAGGAAGCCCTGAGGAGATGTCCACCTCCACCTCCACGATGGCTCCCTCTAGCCCCATCACAGCGCAGCTCAGCACCTTAGCAAGCATCTTTTCGAACCATGGCCTCGACTATGCCAAATCGCCTTTCAGCATTCCGCCGTTGTATTTGGATAGACATTATAATATTAAATTGGAACCGATCAAATTATCCCCGCGATACATGACTGACCACCCCACCCAGATTGCTTCGTCGCTCAAGCTCCTCGCAATGACGGGACGACACTCGTTATTACTGCAGACTCATACTGTCATTGAGACCCCGATATATCGGGGGAAGCAATCCCCGCGATACATGACTGACCACCCCACCCAGATTGCTTCGTCGCTCAAGCTCCTCGCAATGACGGGACGACACTCGTTATTACTGCAGACTCATACTGTCATTGCGAGCGGAGCGAAGCAATCCCTACAATTCTTCATACAGTTCCCGCCAACCCTCGTTTATACTATTTATTAACTCAATTTTCTTCTGCCTCGAACCGCCCTTGATCTGTTTCTCCCTAAAAATGGCATTCTCTATATCCTCAAATACTTCATAGTACACAAGTTTGGTGATTTTGTATTTCCTGGCAAATCCATCAACAAGTTTTTCCTTGTGTTCATATACCCTTCTTTTTAAATTATTGGTAACGCCTGTATAAAGTACTTTGTTCCTCTTGTTGGTCATTATATAAACGAAGTACTGCCTATTCATCGCAAGTTTGAGTCTTTTAGATTGCCTCCCCCGAGGCCGACAGGTCGGCCGACGCTTCGGCCTATATCGGGGTCGCAATGACATCAAGGTTGAGGCAGGCTCTCGCCTATCTTACAATGGGGGTATGCCCTTGTCAATTTTCTTTTTCAGACTAGTGTCTCTACTATGGCGGGGCACTGGTTGGTGGGGTCACGCTTATTACTAATAAAATGAGAAGGGCTCCCCGATATATCGGAGAGCCCTTAGCAAAATCGCATCCCGGGCTGGACCCAGGCGCTTATACTGTGTGAGGCACAGCTTAGCCTCTTTCACCCCTTAACCGTGATTACGGGTAGATGCCCTGGAAACCGTCAGTTTCGAAATTGTCGCAATCACCGGCGGTCACGTCCATACAACTAGACCTAACGTCTCCATCGTCAGTGGTTGCCCAGACGTAGTGGGCATCGGTGTCACAGGTGCCTGCCTCCGTCGCATCGTAAAAGCTGCAGGCCGCGCCATCGCAGTTGTCATCACCATTCTGGTGACAGGAAACAGGTATCGACAGCAGCAGTCCTCGCGCAATGTCGGTACCAGCGGCGGTGCCGTTATACGACATCTGCAGGAGGCAGACGTCAATGACGTCATAGGCGATACCGTTGATTTGGGTTGTATTGCCTGTAATGGGCCGATCCCCTAATTCGCGGCTCATGTAGTCGCCAACGGCTACCTGCATCTGGTCTCTAGCGCCCTCATAAGCCCTCTCTTGCGCTGTGCCGAACACGCCACCAATGCTGATGATCACGATGCCGGCAAGAATGGCCAGAATCACCATCACGATAAGCAGCTCGATCAGGGTGAAGCCTCGCTTGCCGCCAAGGCGCCTGAGCCCCCATCTCTTCATTCCTTTCATCTCTTTTCACCTCCTTTCTTTTTAATTTTCTCTATTATGAGTATATTATACTAATTTATGCAATATTATGCTATTTACAATAAACATATCATAAAAATGCCAGTTTGTCAAGCCCTTTTTCACCATTTTTATATTTCATTGCAAGCAAAGCTGAAGTTCCGAGCCGAAGTCCCACCGTCATTGCGAGACGAAGGCGAAGCAATCCTGGTATTTAAGATTGCTTCATCCCCCTGGGCCTAAAGGTCGGCTGACGCTTCGGCCTATATCGTCCGATAAGTCGGACTCTCGCAAAGCGGAGGGGCTGAGGTCTCGGTTTATGGGTAGGTTGGAGCATCCGCTCCAACAATGCCTAGAGCCGATGCTCTAGGCTACCCAATGTTAAATACATGACAGGGCAGGTGTGTTGGAATAGCCATATTGTCATTGCGAGCCGAAGGCGAAGAATCTCACTTAGATTATTCGGTCACTTTGGTCTCTCAGAATGACATAATAACGGGGGTGAGACACTGACCTTGAGCGGAGCGAAAGGGAAGGGTGACAGTTAATGACTGTCTTTACAGCAAACCTGTGTACCAATCCAGGATGCCCTGCCCCCACAGGAGGGCGACCATAGTTGCCACAGCGAGGAAGGGACCAAAGGGGATGGGGTCCTTTCCCCTCCTCAGCCGGACTATTAGCAGGGAGATAGCCACCACCCCGCCACTCAGGATACCCAATAGTAAGGCGACGAACACCAGTGGGAAGCCGGTGACAATTCCGATGAGCCCGGCGAGCGTTACGTCCCCGAGGCCCATACCGCCGCCTACGCCTCGATAACGCCAGAGCGCGATTAGATATGCTGAACCCATGAAGCCAAAGCCCACCGCGCCTCCCAGAAGGGCGTTCAGAATCCCCGGGCTGGGCCACTCACCGAAGCCGTTCCAGAAGGGGGAAAAAATCAGCGCCAGTACCATCGCCGGGTAAACCACGATGTCGAGGATCAGCCGTCGCTCCAGGTCGATGACGAAGATCACCAGGAAGAAGCAGGCATAGATGAGGGCGATAGCGAGCTGAAGGCCGAGGCCGTAGTGCCATGTTAGCGAGGCGAAGATGAGCGCGGTGGCCAGCTCCACAAGGGGGAGCCGCAGGGGGATTTTGGCAGCGCAGTAGCGGCAATGGCCGCGCAGCCAGAGGTAGCTGAAAACGGGCACCAGATCCCGAGCCTGGAGCTTCTGGATGCAGGATTCGCAGTGGGAGGGCAGTCTAATTATGGACTTGCCGGTGGGCAGACGGTCGATGCACACATTCAGGAAGCTGCCCACAGCGAGGCCGAGAAGGGCGAAGATAGCGATTGCTAGCGGGGTGGTCATAGAATTTTGAGGATCAGCCCCACGTTCACCATAAACTCGGCGAGGGGGAAATCTTCGGGATAATGTATCGGAGGTTCCAGGGGTTGGACGGTGCGCCCGGTTAACGCAGCCACATTTAGCGCAAAGGGCACGCTGGCAGCGGTAGCACCGCTGAGATAGATGGGCACCTCTGGGTCCAGGGGGTTGTCCGTGTTGCTCTTGTTGTAGGTCTCTACGGTGCGCTTTAGCTCATCGCTAATCCGACCCACGGCGTAGTCTTGAGTGACTACCTCTTCACCGAGAAAGACGCTGCGTATCAGGACTGGGACATCATCAACCACGATGACCAGTTCCATGCTATTATTCTCACCATTTGCAATTATTGCATCCTTTTGGTTTACCGCTCTCATTAGGGCCAGCGGCTTCAGGTCAATAGCGCGAGGATTTACCCCCGCCACGCGAAGCACCTCCATAAATTCAAGGAGTGGTTCCTTGGGAACAGCGAGCACGAAGATTTGTATTTGATCGGTTTCTGTAGGTAGGGCCTGCCAATGAAGGTAATTCTCCTCTTCGGAAACCGTCATGAGCCTCCTCACCTCGCGGGGAACCACGCTCTCCAGCTCCCTAATGCCTACCTTGGGCATGCTTATTACCCGGGATACTGCCCTCAGCCCAGGGGGGGCACAGACCACCCGGCTCTTGCTTCCCTCTTTGCCCTCTAAGGCGCTCTTGATTGCGCTGCCTAGCCCTTCGGTATCAGCCACCTGGCCCATTTTTAAAAGCTGGGGATCAAAGGACACACTGTCCCAGGACTCAATGGAATCCTTGTAGAAGCTAACTAGCCTCAGGTCTGTGCCCTCGATGCTCAAGGCTATAATACGCTTTTCACCCATCCTGCCACCAATTTGCAGAGTCGGAAAGCTCGGCATTCTTAATTTTCTTGGCGCATCCTCCGCCTTAGCCTTAGCTTTCTCCTCTGCCTTGGCCCTGGCTACCTCCTCCGCCTCAGCCTCCTTCTCCACCTTAGCCTTAGCTTTCTCCTCTGCCTTGGCCTTAGCCATCTCCTCAGCCTCAGCCTCCTTCTCCGCCTTAGCCTTAGCCATCTCCTCAGCCTTAGCCTTAGCCATCTCTTCAGCCTCAGCCTCCTTCTCCGCCTTAGCCTTAGCCATCTCCTCAGCCTTAGCCTTAGCCATCTCCTCAGCCTCAGCCTTCTCTGCCGCCTTCTGCTCCGCCTTAGCCTTAGCTTTCTGCTCTGCCTTAGCCTTAGCCATCTCCTCAGCCTCAGCCTTCTCTGCCGCCTTCTGCTCCGCCTTAGCCTTAGCTATCTCCTCAGCCCTGGCCTTTTTCTCCGCCTTAGCTTTAGCTTTCTCCTCCGCCTTAGCCTCCTCTGCCGCCTTCTGCTCCGCCTTAGCCCTGGCTATCTCCTCAGCCTTAGCCTCCTTCTCCGCCTTAGCTTTGGCTTTCTCCTCTGCCTTAGCCTCCTCCGCCGCTTTCTGCTCCGCCTTAGCCCTGGCTATCTCCTCAGCCTTAGACGTCTCCTCCACCTTAGCCTTAGCAATCTCCTCAGTGATGGCCTTAGCCTTTGCCTCTGCCCTGGCTATCTCTTCTGCCCTAGCTTTTTCCGCGACCTTAGCCTTAGCTATTCGCTCGTGGACGATCCGCTGCTCCTCATACCATGCCTTAGCTATCTCCTCAGCCTCGGCCTCCTTCTCCACCTGCTGCTTAGCCTTAGCCTTCATCTCTTCCTTAGCCTTGGATATCTCTTCCTTGGCCCTAACTATATCTTCTGCTAAGGCCTTAGCCTTTGCCTCTGCCTTGGCTATCTCTTCTACCCTGGCTTCTTCCTCGGCCTTGGCCCTAGCTATTCTCTCCAGGACGATCCGCTGTCTCTCCTGCCATTCCTTAGCAATCTCCTCAGCCTCAGCCTTCTTCTCCGCTTTCTGCTCCGCCTTAGCCTTAGCAATCTCCTTAGCCATGGCCTTAGCCATGGCCTTAGCCTTTGCCTTAGCCTTTGCCTCTGCCCTGGCTATCTCTTTTGCCTTAGCTTTTTCCTCCGCCTTAGCCTTAGCAATCTCCTCCGCCAAAGCCTTAGCCTTAGCCTCTGCTTTGGCTATCTCTTTTGCCTTAGCTTTTTCCTCCGCCTTAGCCTTAGCAATCTCCTCCGCCAAAGCCTTGGCCTTTGCCTCTGCCTTAGCTATCTCTTCTGCCTTAGCTTTTTCCTCAGCGGGAGCCTCCGCCTTCTCCTCCGCCTTTGCCTCTTCCTTAGCCTTATCCTTAGCCTGAGCTTTAGCCTTAGCTCTAGCCTTAGCCCTGGCCTCTGCCTTAGCCCTAGCCTCAGCCTCTGCCTTAGCCCTTGCCTTGGCCTCAGCCCTAGCCCTGGCCTCTGCCTTAGCCCTAGCCTTAGCCCTTGCCTTGGCCTCAGCCCTAGCCCTGGCCTCTGCCTTAGCCCTAGCCTTAGCCCTGGCCTTAGCCTCAGCCCTAGCCCTGGCCTCTGTCTTAGCCCTTGCCTTAGCCTCTGCCTTAGCCCTTGCCCTAGCCTTAGCCCTTGCCTTAGACCTGGCTTTCTTCTCCGCCTTTGTCATTCCTGGGCGTATCATATGGTGGCTCCCTGATAAACCTTGGAAACTTATCTCACTGGGTTATGATAGCTATATTAAATTTCAGCAGCCATGTATCATCACCGACAGAGGACAGCGTGATATCATTGTTCTTGAGCGTATCATATGGCAGCTTCTCGATAAGCCCCAGGAACTTAAGCAGTCGTCGTAACTGCTCATCACTAGTTAGCTCAATGGTATAGCTATTAGCCTTATATGTTCTCCCCCCAATTACTACTGTGTCCACCCCACCGGGTATGTAGGTATAACCACCCAGCCCAGCCTCTTGCACAGCATTAATGATATGCTCCAACAGTTCCAGGTTATCAATCTCCGGTGGGAATGGTGACTCCTCGGCTAGTTTCCGCTGCACCTCGGCAAGCTCCCTCTCGAGGGCCCCGATATTGTAGCGACCCTCCAGCAAAGCGATCTGTGTCTCTGTCCTCTCGATCTCCTTTTCAAGGTCCGCCTTCGTGCTTACTGCACTGAAATATCCCATAGCAAGAAACACACTCACCACCAAAAGCACCACGACAGCTACGATGAGGATGAGCTGAAGCCGAGAGAGCTTCTTTATCGAGGGCATCTTCATTGGCCACCTCCACCACTCAAGTGGACGATCATGGTGAAGGAAACCACTTCACCGATATTAAGCGATGTAAGATCAATCTTGGAGAAATACTCGCGCTCCTCTAGGGCTGTAGCATAATCATAAACGTATTCATCCTTGGTAGCACTGCCCGTAAGGGTTATCGTGGAACCCCCTTGCGTAATCGTCCCCAGGGTAACCCTTTTCCCGGGGAGAGCGTCATCGATTTCCTCGACTATCTCAGACCACAACACCCGGCTCTGGAGGAAGGTTTGGTAATCCTGTTCTATCGCTGCCAGTACGTTCTTCGCGGTGTCGATTTGGACTTGCAGCGCGTCAGCCTCTCTTTTTATGTCGTGTAAGTCATTAAGCTGCGCTTTGAGCCCATCACGCTTCGTCTCCAGGGCGGCGCTTTCGGCGTTTACGTCTGCCTTCAAAAAAACTAAAAGTACTGGCAGACAGAGCATCAATACAATCAGGATCACCAGCACGATGCTCAGCCTCGATACTTTACGGGGCAGATACTGAGGGGGGAGAAGGTTCAGGTCTATTTTCTTCGGGCGCCGCTCAGGTAGCTGTTGTGATGCCACGGATACCTCTCTAATGAATAAGCGCTAGTAGGAATTTACTATGAAAGCCGGGAAAAGTCAATAAGCTGCTCGATCTGCCAGGATGATATGGCGCTTGGGATGGCTTTGGCTCTCCATGCCCAAAGCCGGCTGTCCAGCCTAGAGAAGCTGTTACCACACGCCTAACATGGTCGTGGGTTAGACTGCTATTTAATCTTGTATGCGAGGATCTCCGGTTCACGTTCACCGGCGGCGGGCAAGGTCAAATCGTCCGCGCCACCGGCGCCTCCCCACTCGAGAGTGCAATTGGGTTGTATGGTGACTTCAACGTCCCCAGCCAAAGCCCCATAAAAATCACCACTAGGTTGTAGTTGAACTGTGCCGTCGATAGACATAACGAAGACGAAATCGTCAGGGTTGGAATCCATATTTGGCGCAAAGTAAATGTCTCCGACCGCAATGATGCATCCCGATCCTGCGAGGGTGCATGCGCCACCAAATGTAATACTGCCTTCAACAAAGATAGTCTGACCGTTAAGATTTAGGGTGAAGTCTTTGGGCCCCCCAATAAGCAGGTCACCGGTAACATAGACAGTCCCGTTAAGCGTTGCATTCGCTAGGCTAACTGTGCTTTTGATATCTAAGTCTCCCGGCCTATACAATGGCCCTATACTAGGGGTATCCGCGACATCTATAATGCTGTCGGCAAAAGGTTCCAAATCTTTTACATCCTCCCAGTAAAAGGAGGAGAATTCCTCGGCCGTGGGCCAATTTTTTATTTCCTCTAATGCTGTAGTATTACCATCGATGGTACCGTTATTATCTAGAGTTCCAGTATAGATAATATCGCCCGTGACCTCCCCACCGGGTTGGATCGTTACGTCAGCGTTGCTGGTAATGACGGAGTCAAGGAGAAAGCCAAAGTCAACACTTGGCACGTTGACATAGGATTCAATTGTGGTGCTTCCGCCACTATAACCGATAGCTGTGGAGGTAATCTCGTAGACACTACAACTTGGATCATCTTGCACCACTTCAGTTATAGTGACGTTAACAGTATTGTTATTTATGTCATAAAGCGGCACGTCTTCCGACTCATTCTGTAACTGGAACAAGGCATATTCTATGCCGGAATCGGCGGCATAGTAGGTAAGGGCCCTTTCTTGACTCTTGCTGGATGCCAATAGGCTGGTGTTGAGATAGAGGAAGAGCGCTCCAATAATGATTGCCCCGACAGTCATAATGACCAGGGCCAGCAGTAGCACATGACCTTTTTTATTCCTTGCTATGTTATCCATTTTAACTACTCCTCATTCCAAGCCCGCATGTCTATGTAGCGGGAATCCGTTTCCGATATCTCATTGGCGGTTCCCGGGTTCAGGGTTACCGTTATATTGACCGTCACCGGGCTATTTTCGTCATAGGGGAAGCTAACATCTCCAGCAGCGGCTATATGAAAAGCGATGACTGTCGAGGTGGTTAGATCACCGTCTATCCATTCCTCCCTGATCAACTGCCCATTGTCATAGCTGTAGTAGACGGCGCGGTTCCCGCTGGTGTCCGGGTAGTCCTCTGAATAGAAATAACCATAGTAAACGTATGGGTCGGAACCTAAGGTAAATGACTGTGCCTGAACCCCATCATGTTGAATTCGGTCCAGGGCGAATCTCAGCTCGTTAATGGCGGTGAGGCGGTCGCTCTGTTCTGGAGGCACGACCATAAGGTAATAGAACGCACTACCGACCGCGCCCATGATGAGGCCTGCAATGGCCATCGCAATCGTTAGCTCTATTAGAGTGAACCCCCGTTGAGTTCTTGGCATCTTGCATCACCAATCTGTTTTATAGCCCGCCACCGTGATAGTCCTGTCTTCATCAAAGGTAACTGTTACTGTTATCTGCTGTAGCTTCTCTTCAGGATCTTCGCCAGCGATGTTGGAAACTGCAATACCGATAGTGAAACCATTGGGCGCATCGATTATGCTATACCCATCTCCATCCGGAACGCCTTCGGTATAAACCTGGTAATCCTCGGACTTAATAGACTCCATCTGGGACTGGGCCAGGTGCAGCGCGGTATTGAGCTGGCTATCCCGGTAGGTGCCCATGATGCCTACATTGAGCCCCTGAAAGATCCCGATAATGACCATAGCGAACACTGCTATGGCAATGGTAAGCTCGATAAATGCTTGCCCTTTCTTATTCATAACAGTCACCTATTGGGTGCGCGCTACCTGACTAAATTTATATTATATCATACTATTTTATATTTTGCAATACTTTTTTCCCTTCGCTCACCTGTTTGCCCTTTTTCCTTCACCTCGGTTGCCTACTGAATCTGGCCAGCCAGCCCATATATCGGCTGATACACCGAAAGGGCGATAACCGCCACCATGCCTCCCATACCGATCGTCAATATCGGCGTCAGCATCCCCGTTGCCCTGGCAACCGCTGAGTCCGTCTCAGTCTCATAGAAATTGGCTGCCGACTCCAGATTGGGTTCCAACCTGCCTGTTAGCTCGCCGACGCCCACCACTTGATAAAGGAGCGCCGGGAATATGGGTTGGTTCTTCATCGCCTGGGAAAGCAATAGCCCATCATTGACATCGTTACGCACCCTTATGAATGCCGCCTCAAAGTGGACATTGTCGCTTGTTTCAATCACCAGGTCCAGGGCATCTGTTATCGTGACGCCGCCACCGAGCAGAATAGACAGGTTCCTCGCAGTTCTGGCCATGAACCCTTTAATGATGACCTGCTTAATTACCGGGATCTTCAGCATTATGGCGTCCTTGGTTCTCTTCCCGCGTGGTGTCCTGAAGTACAGAAGGCTGCCACCGATCAGTCCGACAATGGCGAGGAATAGATACAAGATGTTACCCGTAACAAAGTCGGATATGGCCACCATAATCTTGGTCAGTAAGGGTAGATCCCCGCCAATCTGGTCAAAAAGGCCGCTCATTGCAGGGACAACGAAGGTAACCAGGGCAGCGACGGCGCAGGCAGCAATAACAAGCACGAAAGCGGGATAAGTCAGGGCTCCCTTAACCTTCTTCCTGATTTCAGCCTCTTTGGTCATTTGAACGGTGATCTGCTCCAGCATGTGCTCCAGGTTTCCTATCTCCTCACCCACCTTTGTCATGCGAAGATAAAAGGGTGAAAATACGTCTGGGTGTTCGGCGCAAGCATCGGACAAGGTGTTTCCTTGCTCCACAGATACTAGAATATCACGAATCAATTTCTTAAAACTGGCCCTCGTAGCCCGCTCATGGAGCATCGTCAAGCAGGGGTATATGCCAATGCCCGCGCCAAGGAGAGTGTGCAAATCCCGGGTAAAATTGATTATCTCTGTGCGCTTCACCGCGAAGAGGGTAGGTAGCAGTTCCTGCACCGAGGGAAGAGCCATCATCTTCTTCTTCAGGGTAATAATGGTCAGCTCAAACTTCCACAGTGCCTCCTCTGCCCCCTTTTCCGAATCGGCCTCTAGAGTCCCCTTGACTATTTCACCACTGGACTTATAACCAACATAGCTATACAACATCAGCGCCTTACTCCTCTGTCATTCTGAGCCTATCCCTCTCTTTCCGAGCCGAACCCCTGACGGCATTGCCAGCGAAGCAATCTCGCTCAGGGTAAGGCCCCAGGCTCATTAGGAACACAAATGATTCGCTTATCCCTAACCAAATCACCAGTTCTTTGTAATGACATCCTCCTATAATTTTTACATTCTAGTGCTCATTAGTTGCTCAGCCGATGGTAAAGACATTGCGTGTCACTTCGCCCGGGGTGGTCACCCCCTCCTTGGCTAGGCTCATGCCATTACGGAGCATGGGGAGCATCCCGTCTTCCTGTGCTTGGGCCCTGATCTCAGAGGAACCTGCCCGTCGGGAGATCAAGCTTCTTATTGAATCGGTCACCGGCAGCAACTCGAATGCCCCGATTCGCCCGCGATAACCGGTAAAGGAGCAGTAGTCACAGCCGGTGCCATAGTGGAACTCTTCCTCTTCCTCTCCTGTCACCTGCTTGTAGGCCGCGATGTCGGCGAGGGATGCTTTCTTAAGCTCCCCACATTTGGGACAGACCCTCCTCACCAGGCGCTGTGACGCGGTAGCAACCACCGCAGAGGTAACCAGGAAGGGTGCCACTCCTAGGTCCATCAGGCGAACCAGTGCTCCGATAGCATCGTTTGCGTGGAGCGAGGTTAGCACTAGGTGTCCGGTCAGGGCAGCAGTTACCGCTGTCTGTGCCGTCTCCGCGTCACGGATCTCGCCCACCAGGATGACATCCGGGTCCATGCGCATACACGCCCGCAGCCCACTAGCAAAGTTAATCCCCGCGGTGAAATTAACCTGAATTTGGCGAACCCCGTCAAACTTATATTCGATGGGGTCCTCAATGCTCATGATATTGCGCTCTTTAGCATCCAGTTTCAATAGCGAGGCATATAGTGTAGTAGTCTTTCCTGAGCCGGTTGGTCCGCTAATTATGATCATGCCAAAGGGGGAGGCGAGAGACGTTTCATAATTTTCCCTGAGATATGGTAGCATCCCTATCTGATCGAGCTGGAATAGGTTGAAGGACTTATCCAGTACGCGCAGCACTGCTGACTCCCCCCAGTTGGTGCCTATGGTGGCAACACGGAAATCTATCTCCTTGCCAGCGAGGTGATCGGTGAACGAGCCATCCTGGGCGCGTCTGCGTTCTGCGATATTCATATCAGCCAGTATCTTGAGTCTGGTAAGTATCGGCGACAGAACCGCTATAGGTAAGGAAGCGGAATCATGCAGGACACCGTCGATCCGGTAACGGACTTTGAGGACAGTCTCTTCGGGCACGATATGGACGTCTGATGCCCTTTCCTTCACCGCCTGGGTGAGAATCCAGTCCACCGCTCTAACGATGGGAGCCTCGGAGGCCGCCTCTTCGAGATCCGTAGCCTCCTCAGACACCGTGGTCAGCTGAACAGAGTTTAATATATCCATAAGCGTTTGCACGCCCTGGTCAATCGTCGCATAATGGCTGGTTATGGCATCACGGAGATAACCCCGCAGTGGGATGACCGTCTTGATCTCCTTATTAGTCAGCGTCGCAAGGGTATCGATGATGTGAAGGTCATCAGGGTAATCCGCAACCACGGTCAGGGTATTGTCTTCCAGGGTCAGCGGTAAAACACTATACTCTAGAGCCACCCTTAGTGGGACTAGCGCTAAAGCCTCGGGCTGAACCTTCAACTGTTGCAGATCGACGGTGGGCACATTGGGTTGGAAGCTGATGACTTTGTCACGCTCTTGCAGTTTCTCCAGTTGGGTTGTCTGCTCTTCAGTCATTCCCATCACATCCTTTGCCTATCATACGCTACAGAGGCTAACTTTAACGTCAAATATTAGCCCTTTAGCGTCTCCTTTTGCATCGTGCATTATGCAATATTATCTTATATTATGTATTATTACCCTTCCGACGATATCACAAAGATGCAAGTTTGTCAATACTGTGTACTCATCCAGTACACCATCTATTCTATTCATGGCGCGCTCGGCATGATATGATATAATATGTAAAGGAGGAGGCATGAAGAGTGATCTGGTTACAGCCCTGCGTCAGAATCATGCCCTGGAGCACGCTACTGTTTCCCTGCTGACCAGGAAGCTGGACTCAAATGTAAGGATAATCGGGACGTCCACCTTTGACGGCTTTTATATCTATGGTAACGTTCCCAGTAAAGCGGTTCGGGAGGCAGCCACAGAGGGGTTGGCCCGCTTGCAGGGTGGTGAGCGCGAGCTGGGTGTGTCGCCCTTTTGCGGGACGAACATTATGGTAGCAGGGATGATGGCGGGGGTGGCCTGCCTTATTGCGCTGGGGGGTAAAAATAAGGGGCAACGGCTGTCGCTGGCCATCATGGCGGCGACCGGGGCGATTATCGTCGCCCAGCCCATAGGCAGGGCGGCCCAGAAGTATCTGACCACATCTTCAAACCTTTCCGATGTCACTATTAAGCGAATCACCCGCCGTGGTGCCGGCGAGCGAATCCTCTATAAGGTAGAAACCGCTCGGGGGTAAGCTTGCTCGATGGCTTAGCCCTCTCGTTATTGCAGTTACAAGCACCCGCTCACCCTTAACATAGCGCCATGATAATCCTTCTTTGCCAATTCGGCGTATTGTTTCCTCGTCAGATTCTTCTATTGGCTGTCCACGCCCTCCACGATAGGCGAGTGAAGCTGAATTTGGATTGAAAAGCCCCGCTCCATAGGCTATAATCGATATGCCAATTAGAGGGATTTTATGTTTAGCACTCATGTTTGTGGCGAGCTAACCGCGAAGCATATCGGCGAGCGGGTGACCCTTGCCGGCTGGGTGCATCGGAGGCGGGACCATGGCGGGCTGGTGTTCATTGACCTGAGGGACCGCGCTGGCTTGGTGCAGGTGGTGTTCAACCCTGAGGTATCGGGTGAGGGACACGAGGTTGCTACCAGGCTGCGCCATGAGTATGTGTTGCAGGTTACTGGTGAGGTAGCAAAGCGCCCCCAGGGAACGGAGAACCCAAATCTCCCCACCGGGGAGGTCGAGGTCATCGCTCAGCAGGCCCAGATCCTCAACCCATCAAAGACACCCCCCTTTTATATCAATGAGGATAACGAAGTGGACGAAAACCTTCGCCTCCGCTACCGCTATCTCGACCTGCGCCGCCCCAGGATGAAGCAGAACATCCTGCTTCGCTATCGGGTGATCAAGTTCATGCGCGATTTCCTGGATGAGCGGGGCTTTATCGAGATCGAGACCCCGATCCTGATCAAGAGTACCCCTGAAGGGGCGCGGGACTACCTGGTGCCCAGCCGAGTTCACCCTGGCAAGTTCTATGCCCTGCCCCAGTCCCCGCAGCAGCTAAAGCAACTGCTCATGGTGGCCGGCTTTGAGAAGTATTTCCAGATTGCCCGGTGCTTCCGCGATGAGGACCTGCGTGCCGATCGCCAGCCGGAGTTCACCCAGCTCGACCTGGAGATGAGCTTTATCGATGAGGAGGACATCCTCGTTCTCATGGAGGAGCTTTTCACCTCCCTGGTGGAAAATGTCACCCCTGCGATGCGAGTTTTACAGCCCTTTCCCCGCCTTACCTACCGTGATACCATGGAGCGATATGGGACGGATAAACCTGACCTGCGCTATGGGCTGGAGATCAGGGATCTCTCGGACATCGCTGCCCATTCTGAGTTCACTGTGTTTCGCTCCGCCCTCGATGCGGGGGGGGTGGTGAGGGGGATATGTGCCCCGGGCTGCGCCCATTACTCCCATCGCCAGCTCGATGAGCTGGCTGAGTTTGTCCAGGCTTGTGGGGCAAAGGGACTGATCACCCTGCCCATCGGTGAGGAGGTGACTCGGTCGGTTCTGGATAAGTTCCTGACCGGGGAGCAGAGAGGGGAGATGGCGAGTCGTTTTGGGGCCGGGGAGGGAGACCTGCTACTAATAATTGCTGGGGAAACCAAAATGGTTGAGGAGGCGCTGGGGGCATTGCGTGGGGAGATGGCGCGACGCCTGGAGCTTTTAGACCCCAACCTCCTCGTCTTCTGCTACATCATCGATTATCCCCTTCTGGAGAAGGGGGAGGGAGGTCGGTGGGAGCCGATGCATCACCCGTTCACCGCGCCCAGGGATGAGGATATTCCCCTCCTCGACAGTGCCCCGGAAAGGGTGTACGCCAAGCACTATGACCTGGTATGCAATGGGTGCGAGCTTTCCAGCGGCAGCATAAGGATCCACACCCGCGAGCTTCAGGAGAAGATTTTCAAGCTGTTGGGGTATGGCGAAGCGGAGGTTGAGCAGCGGTTCGGGCACCTCCTTGAGGCCTTTGAATACGGTGCTCCGCCCCATGGCGGCATCGCCCCGGGGATCGATCGGGTGGTGATGCTCCTCGCCGGTGAGGAGAGCATCAGGGATGTGATCCCCTTTCCCAAGAACAAGAGCGCCATGGATGTAATGTTCGATGCCCCCTCCGAGCTACCGGAGGAGCAGCTCAAGGAGCTTCACCTCAGATTGAGGCTCGATTGAAGTGAATTTTAGACCGAGAGTGAGCCGCTTTAATAACAGGGTGGGGGGAAGCATGGGGGGAGAGCGAGTAACGAGGATTGCCGTTGCCCTGGCGGCGATGGTCTTTTTGTTTGCGGCTTTCAGTTGCCGCTGGTCGCCTGGCGGCGAGGGCTTAACCCTCTACGGCTCTGAGCCCGCTACCCTGGACCCTGCCCGTTGCCCTGATGCTGCCTCGGCAAGCTACATTGTGGAGATCTTCAGCGGGCTGGTCACCCTCGATAATGAGCTTAATGTAGTCCAGGATATTGCCCAGAGTTACGACCTTAGCCCCGATGGCAGGACCTACACCTTTCATCTCCGCGAAGGGGTGAGATTCCATAACGGCAGGGAGGTTAGGGCCAGCGATTTTAAGTATTCCATAGAGCGTGCCGCTGACCCCCAGACTCGCTCTCCAGTGGCTGAGGCATACCTCGGCGATATTGTGGGCGTTAAGCAGAAGCTGAGGGGAGAGGCAGACGAGGTTAGCGGGATCCGTGTGGTGGACGAAAGAACCCTTGAAATCACTATCGATGCCCCCAAGGCCTACTTCCTGGCCAAATTGACCCACCCCACCGCCTTTGTGGTGGACAAAGAAAATGTGGAGTCCGGCGGCGACTGGTGGCGGTACCCTAATGGGACGGGGCCCTTCAAGCTGAGGCAATGGCAGAAGGGGCAGCGGATAGTCCTGGAGCGAAACGAACTCTTTTACCTGGGCCAGGCAGAGCTCGAAGAGGTGACCTTCCGCCTTCGTGGCAACTCGATGATGATGTATGAGAATGATGAGATCAAGATAGCTCAGGTGGGCACTGCCAACATCGAAAGGGTGCTCGACCCCATGAACCCCCTGAATGAGGAGCTGGTGATTGCCCCTGAGCTTTCCGTTTCATATATGGGCTTCAACACCGCCATGCCCCCCTTCGATGATGAGAAGGTGCGTCAGGCCTTCTGCCACGCCGTAGATAAGGACAGGATCATCGAGATATTGCTGAAGGGCACTGTATCGCGGGCCGATGGCATTCTCCCCCCGGGCATGCCAGGCTATAATGAGGATCTGGAGGGCCTGAGCTACGATGTGGCGAGGGCACAGCAGCTTATTGCAGAGTCAAGCTACCACGATAGCCTGCCGCCCATCGTCCTCTCTGTACAAGCTACCGGTGCTTATGTCTCTTCCGTTAGTACAGCGATAGCGTGGATGTGGCAGGAGAATCTGGGGGTTGAGGTGGCGATCGAAGGGGTGGAGTGGGAGACCTTTCTCGATGACATGAGGGAGGAGAGGCTTCAGGTGTTTGAGATTGGCTGGGTTGCAGACTACCCCGATGCTGAGAATTTCCTGGATCTCCTGTTTCATAGCGAGAGTGTGGAGAACCATACCGCATACAGCAATCCCGAGGTGGATGAGTTGCTGGAGATGGCGCGCGTGGAAGGCGATTTCGATAGCAGGCGGGAAATTTATCAAGCGGTAGAGGAGACCATCGTCGCTGATGCCCCATGGCTACCTCTCTGGTTTGGCCAAAGCTACTACCTGGTCAAGCCCGAGGTGAAAGGTTTCTTCCTGGCACCTATAGTCATCCCAGTGCTTAATGGTGTATGGATCGAGGAGTGAGCTTCACTGTCATCCTGACCCCGATTCCTGTCGGCCTCGGGGGAGGGTCTTGAGATTCTTCGCTACCCCTTCCTCTTCACTTCGTTCAGAGTCAGGGCTTCGGCTCAGAATGACAAAGGGTGTCGCTTCGCTCGCAGCGATAGCAGGGCTTGGCTTACTAAGGTAGTGGAGGGGGACACTTTATTGGCTGGGGGCTCTTCTTCATGATATAATCTCTTGGAGGCAGAGTGAAGGTATCGACTGAGAAAATCGAAAATAGCCAGATGGTGCTTGAGGTGGAGGCGGAGCCTGAGGAGGTGGCACGCTCTCTGGAAGAGGCATATCGCCGTTTGGTAGGGCGGGCCGAAATACCAGGCTTTCGCCGCGGGAAAGCGCCACGGGCGATGCTGGAGCGCTACATCGGCAGGGAGGCGCTCCTTGAGGAGGCACTGGAGCGCCTGGTCCCGCATCTCCTGAACCAGGCTATAGCGGAGCAGGGGATCGAGGCCATCGCTCAGCCTGAGATCGAGATCACGCAAGTTGATCCCGTGAGCTTTAAGGCCACCGTCCAGGTACGTCCCACCGTGGAGCTGGGAAACTATCGGGAGCTGAGCATAGCTCCAGAGCCTGTTGCGGTCGCTGAGGAGGAGGTAAATAAGGTTATCGAGCAGCTTCGTTACCAGCATGCCCCCTGGGAGCCAGTGACGCGCCCCATTAAGTTTGACGACCTGGTGACCATCGATGTCGCGGGTAGTGTGGAGGGGAAGCCTCTGTTAGATAGAAAGGACCTTCAATTCCAGGTGCTCCAGGGTTTACCCTTCCCCGTACATGGGTTTGCGGAGAAACTGGAGGGACTGGAGAAGGGGCAGGATAGCGAGTTCAGTATTTCCCTTCCCGCTGACTACGCTGCAAGCGAGCTTGCCGGAAAGGAGTGTCTCTTCAAGGTGCGGGTCGGCGAGATCAAGGAGAAGAAGCTCTCTGAGCTCAACGATGAATTCGCTAAAAGCATTGGCCAGGGCTTCGAGACCCTCGATGCGCTCACCGATAACATCACCTCAAATCTCCGGCTTATGTCTGAGGAGAGAGCCAGGAGACGCTATGAAGAGAAGGTCATCGATGCGGTGGTGGAGCTTTCCAGTGTGGAATTCCCGCCTATTTTGGTGGAGCAAGAGATTGACCGACTCATCGCGGCACAGGAAAGGGAGCTAGGGGAAAGCAGGCTAAGCCTGGAGGACTACCTCAGGAGCAGGAAGAAGAGCAAGGAGGAGCTGAGAGAGGAGTTTCGGCCGCTGGCCAGCAGACAGGTCACTGGCTCTCTCGTGCTGGCTAAGGTGGCTGAGGCGGAGAAGATCGCAGTAACCGATGAGGAGATCGAGGAAGAGGTAGCGGCCATGGTTCAGGGGGCGGGGGAGCAGGGGGAGGAACTGAGGAAGCTGTTCCAATCCGCGGCGGCCAGGCAGTCACTGGAGAGGGTGCTCGTTACCAGAAAAACGGTTAAGCGGCTGGTGGAGATTGCCTCCGGTGAGGCGGAATCTACGTCAGGTGAGAATAATGCTACGTCGGGTGAAGCTGAGGCCACATCAGGAGAGGCTGAATCTACATCATCAGGCGAGTCGGGGGTTGTGTAAAAGGCGAAAAAGAGAAAGGGGAGGAAAATGGAACCAAGAGGGATAATACCTTTTGTGACGGAGACCAGTGCTCGTGGGGAGCGCACTTTGGACATATACTCGCTGCTCCTCAGGGAGCGGATAGTATTTCTGGGCTCGCCCATCAGCGACCAGATAGCCAACCTCATCATTGCCCAGCTCCTCTATCTGGAGCGGGATGATCCGGAGAAGGATATCAGCCTATATATCCACTGCCCCGGCGGGCTGATCAACGCTGGTTTTGCCATCTACGATACGATGGAGCTCATCCGCTGTGATGTCTCTACAATTTGTGTTGGCCTGGCGGCAAGCATGGGGACAGTTCTGCTATGTGCTGGCGCCAAGGGGAAGCGTTACAGCCTTCCCAATGCCACCATACACATGCACCAGCCGATGGGTGGTGCCCAGGGGCAGGCTGCGGACATTGCCATTGCTGCTAAGGAGATCATCAGGATGCAGGAGAAGCTGCGCACGATTATCTCCAAGCATACCGGTCAGCCTTTGGATAAGGTTGCCAGGGATACCGACCGCGACTTTTATCTGAGTGCAGAGCAGGCGGTGGAATACGGGCTGGTGGATGAGATACTTACTAAAGAAGAGCCTAAAGAGTCTAAAGAAGAGCCTAAAGAAGAGCCTAAAGAGTCTAAAGAAGAGCCTAAAGAGTCTAAAGAAGAGCCTAAAGAGTCTAAGGATTAATCGAAAAGGAGGACTTACTTGGCGGACACGATAATCTATGAGAGGAAGGGCCACATTGCCTACTTCACCATAAATCGCCCCGAGGCAATGAACGCCTTTGATTTTGCCACCATGCGGGTATTCAGCGAGGCCACGCTAAGATTCCGGGATGATGATGAAGCCTGGGTGGCCATTATCACCGGGGCTGGCGATAGGGCGTTCTCAGCCGGTTTCGACCTCAAGGAGCTCATTCCAGGGCAGGATAAATTACCATCTCCAGGCAGTGGGCCACCGCTTATCCAGCGGGGGCTCTATATCTGGAAACCCTTCATCGCGGCCATCAATGGCCTTGCCATGGGGGGAGGGCTCGAGCTGGCGCTTGCCTGTGACCTGAGGATTGCCGCTGAGAATGCCACCTTTAGCGTTCCTGAGGTCAGGTGGAGTCTGATTCCAGGCTGGGGAGGAACCCAGAGGCTACCGCGGATGATACCCAGGGCTAAGGCTGCCGAGATGCTGCTCACCGGGGATCGCATCGATGCCAACGAGGCCTATCGCCTGGGGCTGGTTAACAAAGTGGTTCCCTCCTCCGAGCTCATGCCCGCGGCCGAAGCCCTGGCCAACAAGATTGCGCAGAACGGTCCCCTGGCGGTCAGGGCGGCCAAGGAGGCCATGATAAGGGGCAGCAGCATGACCCTTGATGAAGGTATGCAACTGGAACTGAGCCTTGTGGATTCACTACTGGACACTGAGGATGCTAAAGAAGGTCCCCGGGCCTTTGCCGAAAAGAGGAAGCCGGAGTTCAAGGGAAAATAGCTTATCTCTTGTTTACCATTTCGACATCATATCGTCCCAGAAGGCATAAATGCCTTTTCCATGTCGCCCGCCGGTATACCCCGCCCTTACCATCATCCTTATGAGGGGATGTAAACGTCCTTTCTCTGGCCCCATCTCCCGCATGGCGTCTTCCTCCGAAACGGCGTAGGTGCCCCAGGCGCCGCTGAAATCCCCCAGTTCCAAGGGGCCCATAGGCAGGTTGTATCCCAGCTTCAGCGCCTTGTCGATATCTTGGGGAGAGGCGACCCGCTCCCAGAGCATTTGCACCGCTTCCATCCTCAGCGCCCGATAGGCCCTGTTGGCTACGAAGCCAAAGCTAAAGTCCTTGCATACCACGGGCTCCTTGCCCAGCTTCGTGGCGAGGGCACAGACCAGGTCCACCGTTTCATCGGAGGTCAGCGTGCCCCTGACCACCTCCACCAGCTTCATCACCCCCACCGGGTTAGAGAAATGCATACCCAATACCTTGTCAGGCCGATTGGTGGCACTGGCCATCTCCGTTATATTCAGTTGAGAGGAGTTTGAGGCAAGAATCGCGTTCGCTGGAGCATTTTCATCAAGCTTCTTGAAAACCTCCTTCTTGATATCCAGGTTCTCAGCCACCGACTCTATCACGAAATCCGCATTCTTTGCCGCCTGGGAAATGTCGGTCGTTCCCTTAATTCTGCCTACTATCTGGTCCATCTGGGCCGGGGACATTTTCTCCTTGTCGACGAAGAACTTCTTGAGCCTCTGTTCGATTGAATCAAGACCTCGCTTCACGGTTTCATCTTTGCGCGACCACAGCATAACATGGTATCCTCCGACATTTGAGAGAAGCTCCGCTATCTGTGAGCCCATTGTCCCTCCACCCATAACCGCTACATTTTTGATATCCTGTAGCTCCAAGAGTGTACCTCCTTAAGGTTTTTCAATAGCCTGGCTGCACCTGGTATCCCAAGCCTTCATCACAGAAATTCATTATATATCCCTTGTACCCAAGCCCGCAACACTTGGCTGAAAAGTGCTTTAAGCAGGTGCTTGCCTTTGGATATAGGCGGAATCCGGAATTCAAGGGAGATAATTCATGGTTCCGTTCGATTGTAGTTGGCGTGCAACATCTAAGATAGTAATGGTGACCTTTGCAGGAGCTTATAGGAGCTTATAGGAGCTTATAGGAGATTATAGGAGATTATAGGAAATAGTCGTCCTTAGTCATTTCCCATTACTCTGCCTCTAAGTTATGTGGCTTTGACACTATGAATATTAGCGTAATAAACTATTTATGGTGAGTAAGTATGACTAAGTAGTATTACAGTTTGGTAGGGGGAAGAATATGTCTGATGTAGTGAAGCTAACGATTAGTTTATCACGAAATCTTGTAGAGTTCGCTGATGTATTATCCAAAGAGAGAAACATCAGCCGGAGCGGAGCGATTGCGATTATTCTGCAAGAATCGGCTGAGGAACGAGAACGCCTTGCTATGATTGAAGGCTATAAGGCAATGGCTGAGCAACGTCGTGAGTTTGCTGCTATGGCCTTGCCGTTGGCCAATGAGGTATTGCCTGAATGGAAATAGCCGATTGTGATTAAGCGTGGCGAGATATACTGGGTAGACTGGAGTCCTGGTAGAGGGAGTGAGCAGAGCGGGCTAAGACCTGCTCTTGTTATTCAAAATGATATAGGAAACCAATATAGCCCGAATACAATCATTGCCGGTATTACGACAGCTCCAGTTAAGCCATATCCTGTTATCGTTATGATTACAGCCTCGGAAAGTGGTCTGCCCAAGGATAGCAGTATCGACCTTGGAACGATAATGACGATAGATCAAACACGGCTCGGTGACAAATGTGGTGAAATTAGCCCGGCGAAGATGGCTGAAGTGGATAACGCTATCGAGAAGAGCCAAGGGGCTAGTCTAGTCTAATTTCACCTTGCCCCCCTTCTAGTAATACGCACTAAAGGGATAAAAAGCCTATAGCATTTAATCAAACATTATCGAACGGAACCTAATTCATAGGGGCTTTCCCTGGAGTTGTACATATCTTTGCCTTAGCTGGCGGAGGGAAGGAAGCCCGGCCCTTGCCCCGGAGCGGGCGATAGAAAATTGAGCGACAAGCTCTCCCAAATAACCACATTCCTCCAGGTTTTTCTCTCGCAGGAGTCCGAAAAGAAAGCCGGCGGCGAAGGCATCGCCAGCACCGATAGTATCTCCAGGCACTCGCTTCGTTCTTTTAGCTTCGATCATGTATTCCCGGTCGCTGGTCGCCAGGTAACAGGCGGCGGTGGTCGCTTTCCTTTTCATTCCCTCACCGAGGGTGATGGCCACGACCTTACACCCTCGCCCCAAGCAGCTTTGGGCTCCTTTTTGAAATTCCTCGCCAGTTAGTTGCTCTATTTCCTTTCGATTAATGAAAAGGACGAATGTTCTCTTTATTATCGGGGTCAGGGCAGCGAGCCCTTGGGCAGCATATATAGACCCCGGTGCGAAGCTCACTTTGACGGAGTGGGGTATACGATCCATTAATTGCTTTTGGATCTCCAGCTGCCTTTCCCCGGCGAAGGAGGAGAGGTGAAGTATCCGGGCTTGTTTAATATAGTCCAGGTCTATGTCATCGCTCTCCAGCAGGCTGTTAGCGCCAGGTAATACATAGATGGCTCGCCGGCCTCGCTTATCGGTGAGACACAGCGTGGTGCCCGTTTTCGCCTTTTTAACCCTGATCTGCCGCGTATCAACGCCTACATTCCTGAAATCATCCAGGAGCATCCCGCCTGCTTCATCGTCGCCCAGGGTGCCGAGAAAGCCCCCAACGACCCCGAGCTTGGCTAGGCCGTAAATGGTATTCGCTGCCGAGCCCCCGGGCGACAGGAGAAACTCCGTCATGGGAGACTCACCATCGCTCAGCATGCGCGCTACACTATAGATTTGATCTATATTCAGCGCCCCAAAGCCGATTACCTCGATACCCACCTACTCCTCCTAGCCAAGTTTGCCTGCTTCCTGCCGAACCTGCCGGCGAATCCTCTGATGAATCTGAAGCGGCTCCTCAAGGTTGTCTCGCCCCTCAAGCCAGTGGAATTTTGGTTCTCCACTGCCCTCGCGCGGGGCTTCAATAGCCTGCTTAACTGCGTTTCCTCCGCCTTTCTCCCAGGCATCGAGGACGATCTTCAGATCGCCAAGGTTGGTGGAGGCGAGGCCCATAGTGGCGTAGGGGAGGGCGTATTCGTTGGCGTTGAAGGCAATGGCAAGACCCCCGGCGCGACCTACCGTCTCCAGCATCCTGGCATCGGTGATGCTGTCGCCGACGACGACTACCTGTTCAGGAAATTGACCACGGGCCCGGGCAAATCCGCGCAGCGCCGCCGCCTTTCTCCTTCCCCCCATCGGCTTCACTTCGCGAAGGGCGAGGCCAAGGCTGGTTTGAGGCAGTTCCTCCCAGAAGAAGCGGTCGAGGCGTTTTTTCATACCTTCATCGTCCCCGGCCTTAAGCGCCAGGATCTCTTGCTCTATATTTTCCACCAGTGCGCGATCCTCCTCTTGTGCCAGGTTGCGGTATCGGTCGATAGGAAATCGGGTACAGGCGAGGTTCTCTGGGGCAATGCCCACCCGCTGCATGATGCGACTGGCGTACTGCTCGTAGCTGGTGCTGATACAGAAGACCTGCCAATGCTTCAGGCTCATGATAAGTTCCCGCGACCCCGCAACAATGGCTGCCCTGTCGGCAAGCCCACTGATATCCCCCTCCGCGACGCCGTGATGAATTAGAAAGGGGACAATGAGGGCCAGGGTATCACCTGGCTCATAGTCCTCCCTGCCTTCGATGGCCAGGAGGTCATCGTAGTGGCTGATGACCTCGAAGACCTGACCTCCATTGGGGAAGAGCTTCATCAACTCATAGGCGTTATCCTGAATCGACAGGGGGCCTTCCATGTCAAAGAAGATGAGGTTCATTTGGCAAGTGTCCCTTTCACCCTTTGGTCTATTTCCCCACTCAGGTTGTATCCCTTAACAGGCTTTCCGTTACTGTCAACCACCATTTCCCCCTCTATCCTCACCCTGCCCTCGCTGAAGGCTTTTATGGTGGCAATGATTAGCGGGAACTCTCGCGCCAGGCCGTGACTTCGGATCTCCTGGAAGATGGGATTTCTATCGCCCTCGTTGCGTTTCACCTCCGCTATAGAGCGCCCCTTTATCTCATCCCAGTATCTATCGAAGGGCTCGCCCCGGGTCGAAAAAGTACAATAAGTTACCGCAGGGCCCTCGTCAAGCTGGGGGGTGACCAGGTGCATCATCACACCTGTCTCCTCTGCACTCTCCTCTATCAGCCTCCAGATAACCTCCTGCCATGTTCCCTTGGGGCCGCCGGGGGCGGCAGGGTGAAGGTTGATCATTGGATAGCGGCGGCACATCTCATCACCGATAATTAGCATGTATCCGGCGAGAATATAAAGGTCTGGGCCAGGGAGAAATCCCTCAAGCCTCCGCATCGCCTCTTTTTCGAACTCACCCCTCAACCCCTCCCCAACGATTTCCTTAAACCTTTTAGACGATAGGCAGATGAGCGGTATCCGGTAGCTATGGACCAGTTCGAAAAAGGAGTCGCTTTCTGCAGCCTCGCCCGGCTCCCGATTGCTAAAAACAAAGGCAATCACTGCCTTTATCTCACCTTCCTCTATGCTGCTCCATACTGCTCGAAGAAGGTCACGCGCTGCCTCATCCCGCCCTGTAGAGAACCATCCGATGCGATATTTGCCCTTTTGCACTTTAGTCATAGGATAGCTCACACTGAATTTGGCCTCGAGCTTATGGTCTATCGCCCTTTTAGCGCCTTCTCCAGCTTGACCCAGGTGCTCCATAGTGGAGCCCAGAGGGCAGCTCCCCGTCCCGTGACCCTTCCCTGTGCCAGAGCGGTGAGGAACTGGTCCCTGTCGTTGAACTCGGGCATCTCCACATAGGCATTGCCGATCTCGCCAGGCCTATGTGCGTCGCTGCCTGCGCTGGCGAGAAGCCCGTGAGCCTGGGCGAAGCGCTCCGCCATGATAGACTGGCGGCGAAACAGAAGGCGTGAATTGAGTACCTCGATTATGTCAATATAGGGCAAGAGTTCCTCCAGTGTTTGACGATGAATGGTGGAGCGCCGCAGCCGGTCGAAAGGGTGAGGGATGCCCACCAGCCCACCTTGCTCCTTGATCATGCGTGCCGTCTCCTCAGCGGGAAGCCCCTTGGGGATCTCCTCTGCTAAAAAGTATCCGATGATCTCTCCAGCACTGGTTTGAATCTCATCGCCCACGATTACCTGGAACGGGGCGATCCTTTTCATCTCCATGGCGCCGGCTATGGTATTGTGGTCGGTTATGGCGATGCAGTTGATCCCAACCTCGAGGCAGCGAGCGATGATCCGCTCCAGCGAAGCGTTGGAGTCATCGGAGTAAACGGTGTGGATGTGAAGGTCGGCTCTTATCAAGGGGATTCATCCTTGCTTTCTTGCTCTTGCTCAAAGGGGGTTTGGATCTGGCTGATTTTGAGCTCAGCAGTGTTCAGCTGCTCATTGCATATCTTGGCAAGCCCTATCCCATCCTCGAAGAGGGCGATTGCTTCCTCCAACCTCAGCCCCCCGCCCTCCAGGGTTTGAGTTATCTTCTCCAGTCTGTTTAGCGCTTCTTCGAAGGAAAGCTGTTCATCCATGCCTGGAGTCCTTTCTTCGCTCCGGTGACCCTGCTCTTAAACTGGCCATCGCTCACTTTGACCTCGATGGCATCGCCACGGTGGACCTGGTCGATACGGGAGATAACCTCACCGGTGGCGGCATGCTGCACCAGCGCATAGCCGCGCTCCAGGGTTGCCAGCGGACTTAGCGAGCCAAGCTTTAGCTCTCGACCGCGGAGTTTCTCCTGGCTTATAGTCAGGAGGTTCCCGAGGTGCATTGAGGCAACCCTGGTGAGCTCGTCGATGCGCTGACGATATTGCGCAAACTCCCTTGAAAGGGCTGCTACCAGCGCCCTGCTATGGTATTGGAGGCGAGCTTCCAGTTCAGCGCGGTGGGGCACGGCAAGCTCCGCCGCTGCCGATGGTGTGGGTGCGCGCTTGTCGGCGACAAAATCGGCGATGGTGAAGTCGGTCTCATGGCCCACCCCGCTGATCACCGGCACCCTGCTGGCATAGATGGCGCGCGCCACCCTTTCCTCATTGAAAGCCCATAGCTCCTCAAGGGAGCCGCCGCCGCGTGCCAGGATCACCAGGTCGATGCCCTCGGTTTCGTTAATGGTATTAAAGGCTTGAACGATGCCCGTCGCGGCACCATCGCCCTGAACCGGGGTCGGGGCAAGAACCAGCTCCACCAGGGGATAACGCCTGCTTATTATGTTAATGATATCATGCAGGACAGCGCTATCGGGCGAGGTGACCACGCCTATGCGCCTGGGGAAAGGGGGCAGCGCCCTCTTGCGCGCCGGCTCAAAGAGCCCCTCCTCCGCCAGTTTTACCTTGAGACGCTCAAACTCAAGGTGAAGGATGCCCATCCCTTCAGGCTGCACCACATCAACGTAGAACTGGAGGGCGCCGGAGACTTCGTAGATGGAGATGCGACCGTGCGCGACCGCAGCCATCCCATTTTCCAAGGTGAGATCCAGCCGGGCACGGTGAAACAGCACACACCTCAACTGGCTGGCCTCGTCCTTAAGGGTGAAGTATAGGTGTCCCGCCGCCGATTCCAACAGATTGGAGACCTCGCCGCTGATCCAGAGGTCGGCAAGCATGCTATCGGCCTCCAGAAGCTCTCTGAGGTAGCCAGTTACCTCGGCTACGGAATAGATCTTCATCTAGCCCGCCCTTTCAAGGTATTCGCCGGTGCGCGTATCGACACGCACGATATCACCATTATTTACGAAAAGGGGGACCTGGATGGTGATGCCCGTTTCCAGCGTGGCGGGCTTGCTCCCTGCTACTGCCGTATCCCCCTTAAATCCGGGGCCAGTTTCCACAACCTCAAGCGCCACTGAGTTGGGAAGCTCCACGCTTATCGCCTCGTCATTGTAAAAGAGTAACTCCAGGGACATCCCTTCCTTGAGGTAGTTAATGGCGTTGCCGAGCTGCTCCTGATTGAGCATGGTCTGATCATAGCTTTCCGCATCCATGAAGTAATAAAGACCGCCATCGCTGTAGAGGAATTGCACCCCGTGGCGGTCCAACCTCGCTCGGGGGAATTTCTCGCCTGCCTGGAAGGTGCGCTCAATGGTGTGGCCCCCGCGAATATCGCGAAGCTTCAGCCTGACCTGGGCACTGCCCCGCCCTATCTTGATATGCTGCCAGTCAAGAATTTGGTAGAGCCCTCCCTCAAGCTCAATGGTGATGCCTTTTTTGAGCTCGCCGGTGCTGATCATTCTTTTACCCCTTTTTTCGAACTTTTTCGAATCAGTCCAAAATTGTTGTAATGCTAAAAGGCTATGGTGGCATCAGTTTATCTTCTTGGCTTTAGATAGCACTATAACCCTCCCCTGCTCCAAGACCACCACATCCTCGATCCGCACTCCGCCCCAGCCATTTATATAGATGCCCGGCTCAATGGTGAAGACCATGCCCTCCACCAGCACATCTTCAGAGCCTCTCCCCAGGCGCGGCGCTTCGTGGGCGGCCAGCCCGATGCCGTGTCCCAGTCCATGCCCGAAATTCTCCCCGTAGCCTCCCTGTTCGATAACCGTCCTCGCCAGGCTGTCTGCCTGCTCCCCACTCATCCCCGCCTCGATGGTGGCGATGGCGGTAAGCTGGGCACCGAGAACAAGGTCATATATTTTACCAAAGTTTTTATACTCATTTCCCAGGCAGATGGTTCTGGAGAGATCGCTCGAATAGCCATCAACGCGAGACCCTATGTCGATGACCACAGGTTCGCCGGGGAGCATGGCACGGTCAGTGGGCTGATGGTGCGGAAGGGTTGAGTTAGGGCCTGAGGCTACGATGACGTCGAAGGGGACGTTTTCGCTGCCCTTTTCCCTCAGTGACTTCTCGATTTCCCATGCTGCCTCTTTCTCGGTCATCCCGGGATGGAGCGAGGACGAAAACTCCGCAAAGGCGGCATCTGAGATATCCACTGCCTTCATGATAAACTCCCGCTCCCCAACATCCTTCACCGCACGCAGCGACTCCACGATTCCCTCGGTGGGCACTATTTCGCTCTTTTCGCCTTTGGCCGCCACCAGCTTTCGATAGGTAGCAAAAGATAGGTCGTTTGCCTCCACCCCGACCCGTTTCACCTCAAGTGAGGGTAGAAGGTCGGGGAGCCACCTCGGAGGGTCTCCCTCAGTTTGAAAAAGTTCAAAGCCTGGTGCCTGGCATTTCGCCTGCTCGACATAGCGAAAGTCGGTAGCCAATATGGCGCTCTGCTGCGATATAAGGAGGAAGCCCGCCGAGCCGGTGAACCCGCTGAGGTAGCGGCGATTCTGCTGCTGAGAGACGAGGATGGCGTCCAGCCCCTCCTCCCCATTTTCGAAAAGCCTCTGACGCAGCCTCTCCAGGCGATAGATCATTTATTCTCTTTCAATTCGGCGACCAAAATCTCCAGGGCGTCGATATACCCCTGCCCGCCTTTACCGCTGATCTGCTTACCGGCGATGGGCTCGATCACCGACTTTTGCCGCCACTCCTCGCGGGCGTGGATATCTGAGAGGTGCACCTCGATCACGGGGAGAGCGCTGTCTTCGAGGGCATCCCGCAGCGAGAGGCCGTAGTGGGTGAGCGCCCCGGGGTTGACGATGATACCCGCTGCTTCTGGGGCCTCGGCCTGGATGAAGTCGATGAGTGCCCCCTCGCTGTTCGACTGGAAGGTTAAAATTTCAGCACCCAGTTCCCCGGCCCTTTTTACCACCATGGACTCGAGCTCCTCAAGGGTCTGATCCCCGTAGATCGCACGATTTCTCTTGCCCAGCATGTTCAGATTGGGCCCATGTATAAGAAGTATTTTCATACTTTTCGTACTAATCCCCTTCTTTCTTTGCTCTGGGGTGGGCTGCCAGATATACCTTCCGCGCCTGGCTCTGGGTGACATGGGTGTATATCTGGGTGGTTGAGAGGCTGGCGTGGCCGAGGAGTTCCTGAACCACCCGCAGGTCGGCGCCACCGTCGAGGAGGTGGGTCGCAAAGCTATGCCGCACCATGTGGGGGAATACCCTTTTGTCAAGACCTGCCTCGAGGGCATACCTTGAGATTGCCTTCTGGAGGGAGCGCTCTGAGAGCCTTTTGCCGTATCGATTGATAAATAGGGCTTCTGTCCTTGAATTGCCCAGGAGCTGCCTGCGACCTTCACCAAGATACATGTTGAGGGCGGAGGCTGCCGGCTTGCCGATGAGCACCATACGCTCCTTGGCTCCTTTGCCCCAGACGCGAATCTCCCGCGCTTCGATATTGACGCTTACCAGGTCGAGCCCCACTATCTCGCTCACCCTGAGCCCGGAGGCGTAGAGGAACTCGAGCATCGCCCTATCTCGCTGCCCCTGAGGGGTGGTGGTATCGGGCGTCTCCAGGAGTTGGGCAACCTCGTCGCTGGACAGGAAGGAGGGGAGCCTCTTTTCAAGCTTCGGCGAGGATACGGTGAGCAATGGGTTTGAGGATATGAAATTCTGTTGCATCAAATAGCCATAAAAGGAACGGAGTGCGCTCAATTTGCGGGACACGCTGGATTTTTCAAACCCCTGCTCCTGTAGGGTGGCGATGTAACGGCGCAGCAGGTAGCGATCCACCTCCTCCAGCGTGGCCACATTCTCTATATTAAGGAACTGCAGGAAGTGACGCAGGTCATGGGTATAATTGCGCACCGTATATGGTGAGGCGTGGCGCTCTACCTCCAGATAGCGGATGTAGT
>Ga0209979_1000672_pt1 | contig 43573 bp, 40 predicted proteins | sample AnhtaG_FD_183114 | JGI IMG/M metagenome (GOLD analysis project Ga0209979, IMG submission 183114) | Deep subsurface microbial communities from Anholt, Denmark to uncover new lineages of life (NeLLi) - Anholt_01485 metaG (SPAdes) (version 2) | ecosystem: Environmental > Aquatic > Marine > Oceanic...
ATGAAAAAGAAAGTAAATATGATCCAATCGATTCGACAGGATGGCAGTTTACTCAGACCCGTGGTTATGTAATCGTGGATACTGGAAAATATGGACTGGTGGCGCTTATACCCATGGGGATGGCCCAAGTGTCTTCTGTCAATTTTGAGCCTGGCGTCTTTGTGGGATCCATGCATAAAAAAGGCGACATGCTCGGTAATTTTTTGTTCGGCGGATCTGATTTCGTTATGCTTTTCCAGGAAAAGGCTGGTTTTAAAATCATGGTGCAGAAGGAAAGTGATAAGGATGCCTATAAACACATTCTTATGGGTGTAAAGTATGGGGTAATGAACGGACAAAACTAGATAGTGTCCGTCCGATAGTTTTTAACTGATTGATTTTTTTTCTTAACTTGGAAGCTTGGAGATTTGTACGCCTGCCGATCCAGGTATGACGTTAGACTAAGGATCGGAAAAGGTGGAATTTGGAGGGTCCTCTTTTCCACCCACCACCCCTAACCCAGATTGACAAGTGCTCAAGTTTGGCCTACCCGAGTTTTCAAAACATGCTGCATAGTGGCAGGCTTTCATAACTAGCGCCTGGGAGTCAATCGCTTGTCTTAGTATTATTATCAGCCTCCTATATGTATTCCGAGAGCGATGCAACAGGCAAGGGAGCATACGAGGATGGATGTCTCCGAACTTCTACACAGTGTACATCATGCATCAATTAGTAGTGGTCGCGATAATGGTTCCTTTCCTAGGCCCCACCATGCCAACAGCTCTTAAATTTGTCCTTGTCGCGCTCATCAGTATTCCTGCCTGCTTCTTAGTGAGTGATTTGATAAGAAGAATCCCCCACACCAGGAGGGTTCTAGGCTAGAGTGTCGAGACTTCAGTGCTGCAAGGGAATAGCTGACTAATGGATTCTTTCGGTGGACTTCCCCCAGAACCACCGAGGCGCATCATTCATAACAAGCGTAGAGGGATCAAGACCATGGGATCCTTCAAATTTCCCGACGCTCTCCCCTACCCTATCATGGTAGCGTTCAGTATTCTAGCAGTGTGGGAAGGTTCCGTGCAGCAATGACTCATTCGTGCACCTTGGTGATGCACATGAAGACCGTTTACTACCATGACCTGGGTCGTAGTTGTGCAATCGAGGGAAAACATGTGGGTTGTTTCTTACAACTTTCACTATCAGTGCTAAGCTGACTCTCAACCTGGGGCACAATTACTTCTACATCAACAACACCATCTTCCTTCACTGTCACAGTTCTGATCAGTAGCCTTATGAGTTCTCTTCTTTCTTCAAAGGTCAAATTGTCTATCTTACCCTGCAATTCTCTAACAAAGTCCTCCAGACTCTTCAGGTTATCTTCTATATATACCTGGCTTTCGATCTGTACCTCAATTTCTTTTCTTTGTTGGTTCAGAGTATCCTTCTCTTGCTGTAATTCCCCTATTTGGCTTACAAGATCACCCTCTCCTATTATACCTTTTCTATAGAGCCGCAAAATCCTCTGTTTTTCTGACTCGCACTGCTTGATTTTTCTACTGACCACTTTTAGATCCTTTTCTAAAGCCTTAGTCTTAGGACCAGATCTTTTTTCCTTTTCGATTATCGCTTTCCTAATCAACTCAGGATTTTTCACAATCTCTTTTGTCTTGTTCCACACCAAGGGATCTAGCCTATCTTTGCGTACCCACCTCATTGAGCAACCTTTCTTGAGCATTCGGCCAAAGCAATAATAGTACTGCTGCAAATAGGGACCGTATTCCTTTCCTTCTTTCTTCCTCATATATTGTTTTGTGGACGCACTCATGTTCCTTTCACAGATGCCACAGCGAAGCAGTCCAAGGAGCAAGTAGTTGTATTTGTTATTCCGCTTTGCATAGACCTTGCGCTGTTGCAACGTCTTCTTTGCTCTATCGTGTTTCTCCTTGGTAACTATGGCGGGGATATCAACTTCAATAGGCTCAGGATAGTGATCCGGATTATAGTACCATTTTCCATAGTAGCCTGTATTGGTCAAAATGTCATGAATGCTGGCACTTTGCCATTCTGTTCCCTTTCTGGTGCGGTACCCCAAGCCATTTATCTTTCTTGCTACTTTCTTAAGACTGGAGCCGGGCTCTAGATAAACCTCATAAATGAGACTAACAAGCTTCGCCTCTTTATCATTGATTCTAAGCGTCTTACTTTCCTGACCTGCCCCCATTAATTGTACCACTTTCTCAGTTAGAGTCACGGGCATGATAGCCTCGGGAGCAGGTGGTCGATGCTTTTAGGGGTACTATGCGGTTCTTTGAGTCCTTCCACCCCCCTGAGTTTTCAAAACACGTTACATAGTGATAGTGAGGTTTCATTGGTCCATTCGCGGCCCACCGGGCACTGCCTCCCTTGAATCCCTTGTCCGCCGATAAGATTATCCACTCAAACACTGGTCTCTGCAATGGATTGAGGAACCGTGGGAAACCATCCCACCATTCACAAACGCTTAGGATTGGGGAATATGGGTGATAATCAGTGAAGCAAAGGAATTGGCCTGATCAAGTCTGGACCAAGACATATTTCTGAAGTCTAGCGTTCAGTTCCTGGCTGAGCAAAAAGTTGGAGAAATCGTCCAATGAGGGGAGCCATCCGTTATTCCCTTGCTGGGTATTTCGTAGATGTTGGAAGGTCGCTCCGCCTGTCATGATCGTGCATCATCTTCCCTGATGCCTGATGTTCCCGCTATCCTGGCTCCGGCCCGAGATCGCACCCTGTGGCGCTATTCACTGCCCTGCCAGCATCGAGAGCACCACATTAGCAGCGGCGTCTACCACCCCTTCGTGGTCATATCCCTCAAAGTTGCTCATGATGACAATAGCGAATCCTTCATTGGGGTAGAGACGCATCAGAGCTTGGCTCCCGTAGCCACTACCAGGATGTTCAACATAGGGATGTTCAGCGTCGTCAATGACCTCCCAGCCAATTCCGTATCCTATGGGATTACCTTTGTTGGAAAGCAGCATCTCCTGCATGAGGCTAACTGACTCAGGGGAAAGAATACGAACTCCCTCAAACTCACCACCATCTGGGTCCAGTCTCCTGCCAGGGAAATGCTGAAGCGACCTTCAGGGTCTTCATAGACATTGTCTTTTCTTGCGGACGTAGGTGTTGGCGTGCCCGATGTATCAGGTTCCTTTTCTTCAGTCCCCAGCATCGAGAAAACCACATTGGCAGCAGCGTCTACAACAGTGACCTCGTCATACCCCCCGGCGTTGCTCATCAAAACAATAGCCAATCCCTCGTTGGGGTAGAGACGCATGAGGTCACGAACACCAGACCCACCTCCCGCATGTTCAACGTACGGATGTTCGGCGTCATCAATGACGAACCAGCCTAGGGTGAAGTGCAGAGGTTCACCCTGGGTGGAAAGCTGAATCTCCTGCATAAGAGCAACTGACTCAGGGGAAAGAATACGCACCCCCTGAAACTCTCCGCCATTAAGGTGCATCTGCAAGAAGCGAATAACTTCGCTTGGCGGACCTTTGAGGCCACCCCAGGCAGGCATCAAGTTGATACGCTTCATCCAGGCATATCGATCATCAACTTCACGAAAGGCATCAGCCGCATCCCCTAGTTCCCACACCTCATTGAGCGCAGCGATTGTTCCCTCTAGCTGAGCTGCTGGAACAGCGTGAGCCGCTGCCTTTTCAATCATAGCATCACTGCTGTAGGTGAAGTCTGTATTCTCCATGCCCAAGGGAGTAAGGATATTCTCTTTAACATACTCGGCAAAGGATTTGCCAGATACTTCGGCTACAATCTGTCCGGCGAGGAGAAGGTGAGGGTTAGCATAGGCGGAAGCTGAGCCTGGCTCGAAAATGGAACCCGTAAACTCATCAAGGTAGGCTCTCGCAGCGAGGTCCGGGTCAGGAAGAGGCCTACCGTCCAGATTCCACAACTTGTGCGCGAGATCACCTTCGGGCATCCCAGCGCTGTGGTTAAGGAGCTGGCGTACAGTGATTGGGTATTTGGCAGGAAAATAGTCAAGATACCTAGATACCTTCTCATCCAGATCAACTAATCTCTTCTCACGAAGCTGCATAATGGCGGTTGCGGTTGCCATCTTGGCCATTGAACCCCATTGGTACACCGTATCGGGAGTAGCCGTGATACCCTTGGGACCATCTGCCAATCCGAAACCCTTGGCATAGAGAATATCACCTCCGAGTGCCATCACAATCGATAAGCCTGGCGGGATATCCCCCACGAAACTATTGACGTAGGCTTCAAACTCCTGGACCGTGGTGGGTAGGACTATTTCTTCTCCGGTAAAACTATAGCCGAGGATGGTATCCATGACATTCGCCGGCGGTTCGGCCCGGCAGACGACGTCCTCATCGCCGGTGGCAATGATGGCATAGGTCACCTCGTCCTTCACCTGAGCTAAGACTGTTACGCCCTGCCCGTCTCCTGCGGAATACATAAATACGCTCCAGAGGCCGAGCGATTCTCCTGCAAGAGTCGGCACCAGTACTCCAGGGTCAATGCCAATCCTTGTTAGACTCGCATCTATACCAACATACAGGTCACTGGATTCCACCGTGACGATGTGCATCTTTAGAGGACGTCCGGTCAGCTCGAAGAGTGAATAAGTCCCGTCGGTTTCAATCTGGGTCCAGTCACCCACCAGGGGAATAGTGAAACGACCTTCTGGGTCTTCATAAATATTGTCTACCTGTGCTAGTGCTGGCTCGACCGGCACCTGCTCACCCTGCTGGATTTGGCTTACGTACTGCAAGGCAGATATAGAGGACATAATGACATCCCCTCCCACGGTATTGACTATCGCTGCCACCGTGGCTCCGGTATCAGGGTCATAGCCAATAAAGACAGCGTAGCCGGGTACATCGCCTGGATGTCCCCATATTGTCATCCCTTCAATCTGAATGCGCATTAGACCCAGCCCGAGGTCGGCGAGCTGACCGCCACCAAAATCCTGAGAGGCTAGACACTGGAGCATCTCCTCCAGTGTCTCTCTCGATTCAAAGAGATCATCCTTGAAAAGAGCACTGGCATAGGTGATGAGGTCCGAAACAGTGGAGGTAATTGCACCTGCTGACCATACAGTAGAAGGATGCGGGTACCATGGTGCTTCTAATAGATTCTGGTAACCAACTTCCTTCTTTGCGTAGCCACCAACCATGATATCCAGAATGCCTTCTTTGCTTAGGAACGCAGTATCTTTCAGTCCTAGAGGTTTAATGATGCGCGATTCAACCTCCTGAGCCCAACCGTTGCCAGTGACCTCCTCGACTATCAACCCAAGTAGGACGTAATTGGTATTGGAGTAATGGGCATCGCTGCTGCCAGGCTCACCCACAGGCCCAGATTTGTTAGCTTCTGCTACCAGGTCCATCGGCGCCCACTTCTTGTTCCATTTTCCTTCCATAACATTCTCAGCCGATATATAGCGGGCTAATCCGCTGGTGTGCGAAAGCAACATACGAATCGTTATCCTATCCCCATTAGGCTGTTTGGGAAACCAGGTGTCAATAGTGTCATCGATGGAGAGCTTTCCTTCTTCAGCCAATTGCATAATTACCACTGCTGTAAAAGTCTTGGTTACACTGCTTATTGCGGATACAGTATCAATACTCCAGGCCTCTTCTCCAGAGGGATCAGAATACCCTGATCCCGTACCGATAACAGTGCCGTCTGCCAATCGAACAGCCATAGCCATGCCCAGAACACCCTGCTCCTGAACCTGCTGATCTAAGAGCCCCTGCAGTGCCTGGCCCATTTCAGGCCCTTTTTCTGTTGTGCCAGCCATCGAACCTACGGGCACAAGACAGGCCAGTAGCATCACGGCCACAAATAATGACAATATCGACCATCTTCTTGTTCGAAACACAGTTATCCTCCTGGTATAATCTTCACTATAGGTGAAGATTATTATTTGACTTTCTAAAATTTCAAGATCAAAGTTTCATTAGTTCTTTAAAAAACGCTTTAAAAAAAAGCAGGAAGAGGGCTTGCCTCTTCCTTACGTTTCTTCTTCACGTTCGGTCTCCCGGATATGGCCGAGATCTTCTATTCAGTTGCCGCTGTCTGTTTACCCTACCCTATTTCTTTCCTGGCATCCTGTTATTCGGCAAGAGATGCGGACAGCAACGGTACTCTATGTGTGTAATCCCACAATTTCAGTTAACTATCACAATTATATGCAAAGTAGATATTAGGTCAAGCATTGTCGATGCAAAGTAATTATGTCACCCTTTCTGCAAAATAAAGATGTCATACCCCTACCAGTAGAGCTTCTCTTTGAGAAATTCTCTTTTTGAAGAATAATAGGCTGGAGTGGAGACTGAAACCCTTTATAGTAAAGAGATTGCTGGTGCACCTGGCAGGACGTTGTTAGAACTTCTTCCCAAGAAAATATGGAGATCCCAATCTACGATATCCCGTTACAACAGCGGGTCACCACACGCTAGAGCAAATCTCAGCACTTGTCGATCTAGGTCCGGAGATCATGTCCGCACAGCACCGTGAAATAGCGGCCACTGGTTCCGCGGCCCCCTTTGGTTGACTCCAAGTTAACAAGTGGTACTATCAATGGGGGCAGGTCAGACTCACCCTGGGAGGAATAACCAAACCCTTCCGTAAGAGGTGATGGGATAGCGATAAGGAGGTGCTTCTTGGTAGTTTTTGGATTAGCTGGGATACTGCGGTCGGTGAGAAAGAAATAGACTAGAAAAAAGTAAGGAGGTCCTATCATGAAAGCAGGAAAGATTGTGCTCTTGGTCTTTGGCGTCATCGTACTACTGATATCGTTAGTTCCTCTCTTGGCAGGGGGAGGCTTGATGTGGGCAGAGAAAGCCCTGAGGGATAGTGAAGGATTCTATACTACACCTGCCATCCAGCTTGAGAAAGACTCCCACGCTATTGTCACTGAACCTGCGAACATAGACCTAAGAGGGGATCAGGATTGGCTATGGAAAACTCGGATTTTTGGCGCGCGTTGCGACCCGAAGGACTTCCTCACTCTCAAGATAGAAGGCTCCAGTAGTGATCCTTCAAAGCAGGTCTTCCTTGGAGTAGCGGAAGTATCAGATCTCAAGGCTTATCTCAACGATGTTGAGTATGATGAGATCACCGATTTCAGAATCCGTCGCCCTAGCCTAGATTACACCAACCATCCAGGGACCTTGACACCTGAAGACCCCACCAATCAAGTATTCTGGACAGTCTCAGCTCATGGCGAAGGAACCCAGACCTTGGAATGGGGAATTGAGGAAGGCACCTATTCTTTTGTCTTGATGAATGAAGATGGATCTCGTGGACTTGATCTAGCCGCATCGGTCGGAGTGAAGGTACCCGCCATAGTAGGGGGAATTGGCATCGGGCTTCTCGTTGTGGGCATAGTACTCTTGGTAGTAGCCATTCTCATGATCTACTTGGCGGTACGAAGGCCAAAAACCACTACCGGATGACTGGTGGCGAGGTCTAGTTCGGAAGAAAGGTGCAACCGTCCTTATCAGAAGATGAAAGCATAGATAATTTGCCTGATTCGCTGGGATGTGAGATTTGCTTTCTCGACCTTGAGGCCCTGGGAATTCAGGCTATTCTAGTCCCACGAACATGGCGTGGGGAGATTCCTAAACAAGTGATACACGAAATGGTATATGTCAAATACGTCCGAGATTCCTTCGGCGCGGCACCGCAGCAACGACTTGCCGCTGAGACCTCGAGTGGCAAAATCGACGCAGAGAACCTGGAAGGAATCATCACCGCCCGGGCAAGCAGTGGAAGCATTAAGATCCTGGAGGCACGGGGGGGAGTGAAGACTCTGAGAACCAGCAGCGGAGAGATCTGGGTGGAACTGGAGGAGATCTATGAGGGAATCTTGGAGATGAGTTTTCAATCCACTAGTGGAGACATTAACCTCTCTATCCCGTCCGATATTGGAGCTGATATCGATATTGGGACCACCTCTGGGCGAATCACCACCGATTTTGCAGTTACCGCGTCGAAGGAACCATGGAAAGAAATGAGTTCCGAGGAACCATTGGAGAAGGGGGTATCTTCATCAAAATGAGAGCCACTTCCGGTGACGTCACGCTGGGAAAGATGTAGGAAACAGCAGGGACTGCGAGCTCCTGGCCTGCAGCGCCTCCGCCAGGATCCTTTCGACTGACCTGCCCCCATTAATTGTACCACTTTTTGAGTTAGAGTTACCCGCATGATGGCCTCCCGGGCGCGCCGGTGGCAAACCATAATTGCCAATACGATGAGGACGTTCCAGGAGGCCAAGCATTTCTGAAGGGCCCAGGGAATTAGCCGGCGGAGGAATTGATATCAAGCTGGAATGCTGTAGACCGGAATCTGGCAGAGAAGAGATACTGGTTAACTCGTACATACCCAAACTCCCCTTGGCCAGGTCGTTCCAGTGCAATTGGGGCAAAAGGGGTCTAACCTGCTTCCCTCATCTGCAACTCATAACACCTGACGTTCTGGCCGCTAACAATCCTATCTCCAAATCAATAACCCGGCGTTGGACTTTGCATAGAAGCAGGCATGTCGCACGTGATTGATGGTACGGATTCTCAAAAGCATGGGGCTCGTTTCCTCCATCGGTGCAGTACTTATGCTCATGGGTGGATTAATTCACGGGCAGAAGACCAAGGAGGTGACCAGAAATGAGTGCTCTACGGGTCATTGCATCAGTCCTGGGAGTGCTTGGACTTCTATTCATACTGGCGGGTCCTGCGTTTCACCTGCTCCCGGGATCAAACAATCTCTGGATTTTCACCGCTCTGGCGTGCTGGATCGTCGGAGGAGTAGTCGGAGGATTCGCAAAGAAAGCACCCAAGAAAGAAGGGAAGTAGCAGATTCTTCTGGGCAGAGTCAATCAGCGTCTTTAGCTCTGCCCTGCTATATTCGTGCTATCTTAGCAGACGCACCAGAGTCCACCCTCAGCTCCACAGGCTATCAGTGAGAATGAACGCCAAAGGCGTGTCCGGCACTGGCTCCACCTAGTGTGCTCTGCTACAATGGATCAATAGAACAGCATGAGATCGAAAGGAGGAAACGCGATGAAAAGACAGGCATGGCTATTTCTGGTTGGGGTAATTCTCTTGTTATCAGTCTCAGGATGCATTTCCCCTAGGGTGGAAATCCCACCTAAGATAGACTTGAGAGAATATGAGAGAGTGGGGATCATTAGTCTTACCTCGAATGCCGAGGGAAACCTTGATGAATTTGTAGCCCAGAAGTTCCTGGAGGCCATTACTGAAGATCAGAAGGTGGGCATCATAGAACTCGGAGAAGAGGACAGCGTCCTTCTCTCAGTCCGGCGGAGGAGTATGAATCCAGATACGGTCCGGGCAATCGGAGAAAAGTATAGTGTGGGAGCTGTCATTCTGGGTAATCTTGAGATTTCCGACGTCAGGCCAACGCTCAAACTCTCCTCTTTGGTCAAACATATTGGAGTCAAAGCTGAGGTTGAAGCCTTCATGACGGCAAAGTTGTTGGAAACGGAGCACGGTGCTACAGCTTGGACAGGTTCTGACCGAGACACAGAGACAGTTGCTGGCATCACAATATTCCCCGGTAACAGAGTCTTCTTTGATGCACGTGATGCAGAGGAGGCCTACGGTGATTTGGTCGAGTCCTTGATCAAGAGGGTTACGGCGGACTTCAGAGTAACCTATGAGAGGAGATAGACCTGCAGTCGTAGTTCAGAATAAATACTCCACTCCTGCACCAAAGCTCGAGCTCTGGTGAAACATTCCAAACTCACTGTTGGAGTTTCCAGAGAAGAGGTTCCGCACAACATAAATGGAGATGTTCTCCAAACCGAGATAATTCACCTTGAGATTCATTAGGAAGCTCGCATCATCCACGCTCTGGTAGTGAGCGGTGCTCACGTGCCTGCGAATAGTATGACGAGAACTGGCTGTTCATATGTTCCTCGATTGCCAGACCACAAACTTGACCTCCTGTGGAAAGGCCTCGCTCTTGAAGAGGATGCCAGGAGGCAGAGGATCACTTCACTGGTGGCGTGCGCTTAGGCGGGAATCTCATAGGTTGGAATCCCGATATCCTCCTCGGTCGTCTCCAAAAAAGTCCTAACAACGTCCTGCCCGGGGACCCAACTTAGCCCCGGCAGGCTCATGGTCTGGTAAGAATTACCCCACCTTCACGATAGACAGCCAAGCCGCGCAGACGCGTCCCAATCCATATATCCTCTTGAGCATCAATGGCAAGAGCAACAACACGGTCATGCGGGAGCTCAGAATTGCCAGTGTTATACACCCTCCAGGCCTCTCCATCAAACTTCGCCAAGCCACGACCACCGCCATCAGGGAACTCACCAGTCCCAATCCATATATTTCCTTGTGCATCAATGGTAAGAGCATAGGTGAGATAATTATCTGGCAGCCCGGAGTTCTCGGTGTCATACACTATCCATTCTGGAGTCTGTGAGGATGCGGCAACCGCAGAACCAACTACCAATAACACAACTAGCCCTAATACAAGAACTCTTTTCATTCTTTTTCGCCTACTCCTTTTCTGGATAATACCTCCTGAAAGTCTTTTCTCACCTCCCTTTTTGAGTTTGGTTTTGTCTGGAGACGTACAATAGTTGATTTATTGCAAGGAGGGTTAGCTGTCTGTCAAAACGAGCTTGGCAATTTGGACTGAACGGGGCTCACGTTTTTAGCTTTTTGGATAGTTTTGAGCTCTAGGATGGTCTGTTGGATTGCTTTTGCGGCTACATTTTAGGGAACTAAGGAGCCAGCAGGAAAGGAACGTCTGTACTTTTGGTGTGGCTATTTGGGTTTCAGTTGTTTACTTTGGACTAATCCTCCTATTGTTTTTACTAGTGGGGGACAAATGTTACTCTACCACGTTCCTTGGGTTTGTCAAATTCATGTACTGGATGGAGACATCGGTAACACTTTTTGATAATTGTTGAGGGACTCTATGGGAGAAAGATGCCCCAGAGCTCTGGTCGTGACTTGACACTACCTTGAGTGTATGATATGAGATGAAAATCGTGATTGTCTCACCATTTGTCAAACTGAAATAAACGATTTGGAAGGTCTGATGTATTTGGGGGAGGTGCGTTATGAACAATTTACATCCGGATGAAGATGTGCAACTGGAAAATGAGGAATCACTGGACCCAAAGAATTGGGAAGCCATGCGGGTATTGGGGCACCGCATGATTGAGGATATGATGAGCTATCTGGAATCGGTTCGGGAACGTCCTGTTTGGCAGCCTATACCTGGGAGCGTAAAGCAGAAGCTTTCGATACCCCTCCCTCTGAATCCCCAAAAGCCAGAAGACATTTACCAAGAATTCTTAGACTACATTCTTCCCCATCCCATGGGAAATATCCACCCACGCTTTTGGGGATGGGTGATCGGAACCGGCACAGCCTTAGGAATGTTGGCTGAGTTACTAGCAGCTGGCATGAACCCAAATGTGGGAGGGGCGGATCATGTTGCCAACTATGTCGAGGCACAAGTGTTGGAATGGTGTAAAGAGATGTTGGGCTATCCTATGGAAGCCAGCGGTTTGCTGGTTAGTGGCGGATCCATGGCTAACCTGGTTGGACTCACTGTCGCACGCAATACCATGTCTGGCTTTGACATTCGCAGAGAGGGTCTCGGGGCCGCTCAAAAGCCAATGACATTCTATGGATCCGTTGAAACGCACAGCTCCAATCAGAAGGCCGTTGAACTACTAGGGCTGGGTTCTGCCGCGCTTCGTCAAATCCCCGTCAACGCTGAGTTCCAAATTGTCCTTCCTGCACTTGAAGCTACTGTGTCCAAAGATCGGGATGACGGATTTCATCCAATTTGCGTTATTGGGAACGCAGGCACGGTGAACACCGGTGCTATTGATGACTTAAAGGCTCTGGCTGATTTCTCGGAGCGTGAAGGGTTATGGTTTCACATCGATGGGGCGTTCGGAGCCCTTGCGGCTTTGTCTCCGGAGCTGCGCCCTCTCGTGTCCGGTCTGGAACGGGCCGACTCCCTTGCGTTTGATCTTCACAAGTGGATGTATATGCCCTATGAGATTGGTTGTGTATTGGTGAGAAATGAAGCGAATCATCGGTGTGCATTTTTGATGTCCGCTGACTATCTTACTCACGCCGAGCGTGGGTTGGCAGGAGGCCCTCTCTGGTTTAGTGAGTATGGGCCTCAGCTATCGCGTGGATTTAGAGCCCTGAAGGCATGGATGTCAATCAAGGAACACGGAATCAAGAAATATGGGCGTTTGATCAAGCAAAATGTCGATCAAGCGAGATACCTTGCTGAGCTCGTAGACGATTCACCTGATCTGGAGAGGCTGGCACCGGTTCCTCTAAACATTGTCTGTTTTCGATTCAAAGCGGATCGTCTGGACCATGCGTCCCTGAATCAGCTCAATCAAGAGCTTCTGATCCAGCTACATGAAAGAGGGATCGCGGTCCCTTCACACACAACATTGGGGGGTAAGTATGCGCTTCGGGTCGCTATCACTAATCATCGCAGCCGAAGAGAGGATTTTGACGTTCTTATACGCCAGGTGATTACACTAGGAGAAGGATTACTTGGGAAAGATTTTGGGAATGCATAAATGATCCGTTATTCTAAGCAACCTGAAGGGCAGAGTTTCGCGGACTTGTTTCGTGGGTGAAGGTGCAATCGCCCAAGGGGCCTCAAGCGAAGCTTGAATTGTTCTGATGCCGCGGCTTTAGCCGTGGGTATCTACTAATAGACAGGAGGTTGATTTCTTGAGATGAAGCTTGTATGCTACCGGTATCAAGAGAGGACGTGTTGGGGTATTCTTGAGGATGAGCAAATTGAAATGCTGGGGACCTCTCCTCTTGAGGAAATAGTCCCAATTGGGAGAAGGATTTCGTCCAGAGAAGTGAAGCTTCTTGCCCCAGTGAATCCCCCGAACATAATTGCCATAGGACTGAACTACAGGTCCCATGCTGAGGAAAGTGAAATGAAGTACCCTGATAGACCAGTCGTTTTTGCCAAGACCACCAATTCAGTTATCGGCCCGGGTGATGACATCATTTTACCTTCAATGGCTCCCGACGAAGTAGACTACGAGGCGGAACTAGCGGTAATCATAGGGAAAAAATGCAAAGAAGTAGACGAGAGGCATGCTCTGGATTACGTTCTTGGCTATACCTGTGGCAACGATATTAGTGCAAGAGATTGTCAGCTTAGGCAGGATACACAATGGACTCGGGCAAAGAGCTTTGATACCTTTTGCCCTTTGGGTCCGGTGATTGAGACCTCCTTGAATCCCCTTGATCTCAGTATCGAGCTTAGACTCAACGGGAAGGTTATGCAAAAGGCTAACACCAGTGACATGGTCTTCTCCTGCAAGGAGCTCGTGAGCTACCTTTCTCAGTGTATGACCCTCTTGCCGGGCACTGTAATCCTGACAGGTACGCCCTCGGGCGTGGGATTTACAAGAAAACCGCCGGTTTTTCTGAGGCCGGGTGATCTTGTGGAAGTAGAAATTGGGGGAATAGGTAGCCTTGAGAACAAGGTTGCTTCGACTTCACAAAAAGGCATGAATTCGACATAGCACCGGTATTCCCGGGACCTGAAGAATATTTCCAAGGTCTTTTATGGGTTACAGAGGAACCTCCGTCGTATCGGCGGGGGTATCCTTTTCCTGGTCTTTGCCATCGTACGTCAGTTCATATTCCTTTTTTGTCTCAAAAGGAATGGCGTATCTGTAATTATTCGGTAAGGGTCTGTTTTCTTTCAGGCATTTGGTCATAAAATCAATTTCTTTGCTGCTGAGTTTTCTCACAAGTGCTCCTCACAAAATGACAACCTAAATGACAACCTAAATGACAACCGGCTTCACGCCAATACATAATGGGCACCCCTTCCCTTCCCGCGCAATTCAACTACATCCTGATCCACCAGCTTGGACACTTCTTTAAGCGCGGCCTGTCTTGTAATCTTAAACATCTTCGAGATATCACCGATCGTTATTTTGCCAGTTTGGTTTATGTATTCCACTATCTGCATTTGTCTTTCAGTTAGGGCAATCTGGCCTTCTCTTGCTCGTCTCAGCCTTTCACTGCTAAGCTTTATCACTCTCTTCTTAACTTCCTCAATACTCACATTTACTCCCTCAACGAAATATTCTAGCCACATGGTCAAATCCAGTGTTTCTTGGTCAATGCTTTGTAGCGCTCGGTAATATGACTGCCTATCAGAATCATAGTAATCATCAAGACAAAAAAACTGCTTAGTGTCAAAGCCTCGTAGGTAAAGAACCAAGGTTGCCAGGACTCTTGCAGTCCTACCGTTACCGTCGACAAACGGGTGGATTCTGACAAATTCATAGTGGACTAGTCCTGCTTGTATGACGGGGTCAAGTTCTTTCGCTTCCTTTGAGTTTATCCATCCAACCAGGTCTTCTATTAGTCGTGGAACATGTTCATTTTTTGGCGGTCTGAAAAGAACCTCACCCGTAAGCTTATTCGCAACCACGACATAGCGGCTGCGGTAAGCTCCAGAGTCACCTGGATTATCTAACGTATCCTTCGTCACCATGCGGTGAATTTCCAAGATATCGTTCTCGCGCAAGGAATCTCCCTTTATCACCTTCCCAATGTTTTCTAGAACACTCAGGTAGTTCAGAACTTCTTGCCTGTCCTTTCGGGTAGCCAGTACCTCTCTTCCTCGCGCCAGGTCACTTACCTGTTCCAAAGATAATCTGTTGCCCTCAATGCTGGTGGATGAATGGGCGCTACGGATTATGGCTTCCCGTCTTAAGGTAACTTCCCATCTGGGAATCAAAGGAGAATTAAGAATTACCTCTCGTGCTGCGGATATCCTGGTAAGTAATCGGACCACCTTATCGGTATACCTAAATCTGGGCCTAAACATCTGTTCGTCCCTTCAGTCTGCGAAATCTGAGGTTGTATTCCTGAATCAACCCCTCATCGGTGAAACTAAGATATTATATACACCGCATCGCTTGAGATACCTAGATTATAGGGTTTTTCGGGCTCATTGTCAAATCGAATAGGACTCATAAGCAGGGCTCTTGTTTCCTCACTTGTAAACTCTCCTGTATTCTTTTATTGCCTTGTCGAAAAAGCAGTACCAATAAGGATTTAGGAGCAGTGGCCGATGTCCGGACACTCGTTTTTTTGTGAACAATCCCCTACCCTATCGGAGTGGCGTTGGGAATTTTGGCAATGTGGGATAGTTCGGCGCTTTACAAAATGCTGACTCACGCTGTTCTAAACGAGGAATGCTTCGAGACAAGGAATCCGGTGAGAAAGTTGGTGATTGTGGCCCAACGAAACTAACCGGCCCAATCCAGAAGGCTCTTGATCATCGGATCTTGTGGCAAGGTGGATGCCCGTGGCTCCAGAGTTTCAAATATGCCGAGTTGCATTTACCAAACTCGCAGCCGCAAGGTGCTGTTAGCTAAACTTGCCTATCCAGCGTCTTTTGACCGCTGAAATAGTTCACCCACAGATCAGTCCTGGCGATTCAATACCAAGACGAGAATCCAACCAAACAAGAAGTTTGAAGAGAATACTTCCACCAAGTGAGCCATCCGTATGGCTTTGGGCATAAACTCTTCTGGCTCCAGAAGTTGAGACCCCATCAGTACTGAGAACAGTAGGGCTACTGCTAGACCAGCCTCCCACCAGCGACCCCGCATCATTCGGATCACGGGCAGAGCCAGAGCTGCCCAAATGATCCCTCTCATTATTTGGAAAGGAAGAGACCAGACGGGCATCTGAAGGTCACCGTAATACTCCCCGAATGCCTCTCCTGCAAGTGGTTGAAAGACGAATATACCGAAGAACAGGTACACAGCGACATAGATAATCCCAATCACTATCAGTTTCCACACCCACTTGGTCCAAGGCATGACAAGGCGCAAGTTCGATTGCTGCTTTTGTTTGTCCTCTCTCATCCGTCCGTGAATCAGAACGGCTAATGGCGAAAAGAGTGCAGCATTGACTTATGTGGGCAGGGCCAAAGGATGGCAAAGTAGATCATTTCTCAACGGAATTTGCCTATGAGTTGACAATCAGGTTCGGCTAATCTCGGCCAAATTCTATCTCTTGAGCGTACATTAACAGAATCCTTTGGCTAAGAGGTAAGTCTCTTAACTTGGTAAGATGAGATTAAGGCCTCTATCGGGTAGTTACCTTGTTCAGGGAGAGATAATATCTTTTGGTCAAGATCTGGATGAGTATCCCCACCACTACTACTGCAGCGGCTGCCAGATAGGGAGCTTTAAGTGAAAACCTCTGGGCTACTGCTCCTCCTATCAGAGGACCCAGGAGAAACCCGGTCCCGAGCACGGTTTCGTGAATTGCAGCACTGGGACCTCTCTGGGAGGTGATGTTGACACTGTAAAAGAGGCTGGAGAAATTGGTCATTCCTCTGCCCACTCCGATGAAGACAAATGCTACGAAAAACAGGGGAAGGGAATGGGCCGTAAAGATTATTACGAGACCCACAAGAGTGACAAGCTGAAAGAGAATCAGAGGAAGAGCACGATAGCGCCACTGATGGCTTAGCCCCAGTCCATAAAAGGTAAGCGTCTGTGAAAGAGAAAGGGTAAACATCAAAAGTCCTAAAACTGAGGGAGAAATCTCAAGCTGAGTTCCCAACCTAGGGAAGATATACCGGATCACCCCTACAGAAAGGGACACTGCAAAATTAGCTATTCGAGAGATTTTAATATACAAAGAGGAGCCATCCCCAGCAGCGTTCGAAAAGAAAGTTTTCTGAGAGAGTGCTTCGCTCCTGGTGGAAGAGTCCACCCTTGCAGTTTTCCAGAGTAAAAAGAATATGAATGTACTTATGAGGAGAGCAAGGTAGAAAGGGAGCTTAGAGTTAATTCCAAATAGAATCCCTCCCGCGAGAGGCCCTGCGGTGAGTCCTGCACTCCAAGAAATACTAAACAACGACATTCTCTTGACGAGGGATCTTTTGCTCTCCCTTTCGGCAATCCAGCCCTCCAAGGTTGGCCAGAACATAGCTCCCCCAGTTCCTAGTAATAACATGGATAGGTAAAGTTGATAGATGCGGGAGGAAAAACCCAAAAGAAGACAAGCTGCAATCCACAGGGAGGATCCCAGCATCATCAGGTTTTTTCGGTGCCACCTCTCCGATAATTTCCCGAATAAAAAACAAAGAGATATGTAGGCGAGTCCTGAGGTAAACCCCAGTGTTCCCAGGGTGAGAGATGATACACCGAGGGATATGGCAAGGAGAGGAACGGCTATCATTATGCTCCCCATGCGCATATCTGCCAAGAACGGCGTAAGATAGAGACCGATATAATCCCTTTTAACCTTTATTCTGAGCTCTTTTCCTATTTCTTGGTTTGCCCGAGTTAACATTTCCCCGGGATGGGCGAATGGGTATTATAGTACTACAGAATCTGAGGCAAAGGAAGAGGTCAAATTGCATTCTAACCCGAGCAAGAGAACTTCTTTTCCCAGCTTTCTTTCCCCTCTGTTGTCATCGGATGCCGCAATTGCTGTCAACGGCGCCATGGCAAGAAACAAGCTGGGAGTAACCACTGGGGGAGGCGGCATTTTCATCAGGCTGAGAGCCACTTCGGGGACGTATCCCTGAGAAGGCTATGGGTTGGAAAATCCCCTTGATAGTAGTACACAAGCAGGTTTGACTTGCTTTGCTCCAATTACACTGGAACGACCTTAGGAAGAAACGTCAGGGCAGACCCCGCCAGACTAATAAGCTTGCCTACATACGATGTCTACGCCAGAACCCTCCAAACAGATTGACAAGTGCTGAGATTTGACCCTCTTTGTCTTTATAAGATGCTACTAGGGCGGTACTCGGGTAAGTGGTAGGTTCGGAATATAGATTCACATTATGTGACATTATTGACATACTCTAAAAGCCGAAGAATATATGATACACTCGGATACCAAAAAGCAACCTGCCATCGCTGTAAGCATTATTCCCAGAGGTAGAGTGATATGAAGAGACCGCTGTTGGTGACTATCCTGGTTGCTGCAACCGTCCTGATGTCGAGGTGGGGGAATTGTGGCGCTGGTCATGAATCAGCCACTGAAAGGAACTACCGGCAGGATATGCGAGACTTCATCCAAGGCATTAGGGCTTACACAAAGGGAATCAAACCCAACTTCATCGTTATTCCCCAGAATGGACATGAACTGCTGACACAAGATGCAGAAGAGACCGGGACACCTGCGGCGGCATATCTGGATGCAATCGATGGTGTTGGACGGGAGGATCTTTTCTACGGATATGATGAGGATGATGTGGCTACTCGAGCATTGGAACGTGACTATATGGTCTCTTTCTTGGATATTGCCGAGAACAGTGATGTTGAGGTCTTAGTTACCGATTATTGCTCAACCCGCGTCTTTGTACACGATGCCTACTACCAGAACGCTGCAAGGGGCTATATTTCATTTGCCGCCGATCACCGAGAACTAGATAATATTCCAGACTATCCGGAGAATCCTTACAATGTTCATGCTTCCAATGTCACTTCGTTAGCAGAAGCAAAGAACTTTCTGTATTTGATTAATCCAGGCTCGTTTCCCAATGAAGATGCCTTCTTGGATGCTGTTAGGGAAACAGACCCGCCTTCATGGCTGGCAGAGGAAAATCCTGAATGGCCTGGCAATTACAAGGTTCGATATTGGAATAAGGATTGGCAGAACATTATTTACGGGAAAGATGATTCCTATCTCAAGAAGATTCTCGATCGGGGATTTGATGGTGTGTATCTCGATATTATTGATGCCTTCGAGTACTTTGAAGATCAATAGATTTGAAAGTAAAGTTGGGCTGAGATTTTGTTTGATAGATAAGTGGAATTTGTTAAGGGTGAGTTGAGTCTCGACGGACAGAAATCTGAAGGAACTCCTCCAGGTGCATCATCAGCTAAAACCCGATCATTGTGACATAGGCGATATTATGGGCATGATCAGATATTCTCTCCAGGTTTCTTACGATATCTAAGTAAATGGGACCCGCCTGGGGTTCACAGATTCCCTCTTTCAACCTCTCTAAATGATTCTTTTCCAACTTACGCTCCATATGATCAACGGCGACCTCCAAATCTAGCACTTTCCTTCCCAGTTTTTCATCGCCGGTGTCGAGAACATTTACCGCGTTGACGAAACTTTGTCTGGCTGTGTGGAACATTTCTTCTAATTCTTTCATCGCGTCTTTTGAGAAGTGAATTTTCTCTTTTTTCATATACTGTACTAACTCTGCAATGTTATGGGTATGATCTGCTACTCTTTCAGTATCAGATATGGAATGCACCAAAATTGCTATCTCTTCCGACTGGCTTTGAGACAGAGGTCGATGGGATATTTTTGTAAGATATCTCTCTATGACGTCGTCCAATTGATCGATAGATTCCTCGTTTTTTAGAACGGGCAGAATGAATCTTTCCTTTCTCGTTAATAAAGCTTCTTCGCTGCTCTTTAGCATCTCCCCCACAATAGCTGCCATTCGCATAGTCTCCTTTTTTGCCTGTCCTATTGCTATAGACGGCGTGTGCAAGACTTTATCATCCAAATACAGTATCCCTTTGTCAACTGTTACATCCTCACCGGGAATGATTTTTTTCACCAGGACAACGAGCAGTCCCGTAGCGGGAAGCATAATAATAGTCATGATAGTATTGAACATTGTGTGAGCGTTGGCAACCTGTCTTGATAGTTCCGGGGAGGTGAGGGAAACAATCCAGGTGAACTGGGCAAGAAGGGGGAAAAACAGAAGCACGCCAACTGTATTAAACGTGAAATGTGACATGGCTGCTCTCTTTGCAGATAGTGAAGAACCGACAGAAGCAATCAATGCGGTAACGCAAGTACCAATGTTCGCCCCCATAATTATGGGAATTGCAGAATTCAAATCAATAATATTCTGCCGGCTCATTGCTATTACCAGTCCAGTGGTGGCAGAGGAGCTCTGAGCGATTCCCGTGAAAACAGCACCTGCAATTATTCCCAAAACAGGAGTCTTGCCAAAGTTCTTGAGTGTGTTAACAAAAAATGTGTTACTCGACAGTGGCCTTAGCACGGATGACATGGTATGCATACCCAGGAAAAGTATGCCAAAACCTAGGATGATATGGCCCAGATTCTTGTATTTCTCTTTTCGGGCAAAAAAGAAAAGGAAGAATCCTACACCTATCAGGGGAAAGAACATAGTTCCAATCTTAAAGGATACTATTTGGGCAGTAATGGTTGTACCGATTTCTGCACCCAAAATCACACCCACAGCCTGTTCCAAGGTCATTAATCCAGAATTGATGAACCCAAGGAGGCTGACAGTTGTTACGGAAGAGCTTTGTACCATAGCTGTGGTGAATAATCCTACAAAAACACCCTTGATTGGCCTATCTGTGAGCTTTTCCAGCATTTGTCTGAATCTATCCCCGGCCACTTTTTGCAGCCCATTGCTAAGCAAGGACAATCCGTAAAGGAATAACGCCAGTCCACCAACAACACCGAAGACAATCGGCATGAAATTCATCACGTTCCTTTGAATTCTAGTATCTGCAAAGCAAAAAAACTTCCGTTGGCCTTCATTTACGTTTCAGACTCACCAATAGAATTATACATGAATGTCGACAAAATATCCACCATTAATGCCACTGGAGTTTCCCGGGGAATTTCATGTTGATTTTCCTAAGATGCTGGATTGAAGGGGACTCGGAAAACGACAAAGTGGAAAAGGACTTTCTGCCTGACAAAGCTTAAGATTTTGCATAAGATTTGGGGAAACTCCCATTCTAATAAGATTGACAGGCCCTGAGATCTAACTTATATTGTCTTTCGAGGAAAGATGTGACTTGCTTCTGAATAACGGAGTAGAGTACTGCTATGAATGCGAAGATTTTCCCTGCACAAGGTTGCAGCATCTTGATAAACGATACCGGACTTTCTACAGGATGAGCATGATTGAGAACTTAGAATACATAAAAAAGAAAGGCATTAAAGAATTTCTGGCAAGGGAAAAAGAAAAATGGAAGTGTCCAGAGTGTGGTGCAATAATCTGTTGCCATAATGGAATCTGCTTTAATTGTGGATTGGACAGGCTAAGAGAGAAGAAAAAGCTATATAGATGGCAGGATGATTAAGATGAAAAGCGATTGTGGGTGCCCAAAACTGGATAAAAGAAGATTGGGACCTACAACAATAATCTTTGCGAGAATTTAAGAAAAAGAGGTAAATAAGATGTGCCAAGAACCGAGTGCGCCTTTTCCCATACTCTCCTTGGAGGGCAAGCATCCGTAGTAGCTATAGCAGTTGGAAGAATCAATTCTTTAGGTTCAGAGGTAGTAGCACCTCTCTATTGTCCGCTGACAAGTAAGTCAAATATCGTCTAGTAATTGCACCTTAAGGAAGCAAGTGTTTCAATGAGCAGATTGTTTCATCAAAGGGCAAAGTACATAATTAAGAGAATCCCCAAAGGGAAAGTGGCAACCTATGGACAGATTGCAGCCCTGGCCGGCAATCACCGTGATGCCCGTCAGGTAGCTTGGATACTTCATTCATCTTCTCAGAAAGAGGCGTTGCCATGGCATCGAATCATCAATAGTCAGGGAAGGATCTCATTAGAGCCAGGACATGGCTATGAAGTACAAAAAGAGCTGCTGCGAAAGGAAGACATCCAGTTTGATGAAAACGGCCGCATAGATCTTGACAATTTCCTTTGGGAACCATCGATAGTAGAACAATACCGAATGTGGGCTGACCAACAGATTGACCATGATTGAACTAGTCATTCCCAGCTCACGGGTAGTGTTCCATTTATCGTGGCTTGGGTAGGAATCCGGGGCAAGCTGACAATGCTCTCCAGACGCACATTTCAGACGCTGGCTCCCCGGACAGGAGTCGAACCTTTGCTACGTCCCTTGGTCTAAGTACTAAACTGCAGGAGGATTTTGACCAGCCCCGTTACCGCGGCGCATTTCAAACTAGGCCGGCGGGTACAGTGTCCGGACAATCGTCTTTATATGTCGGGGTTAGGGCATAAGGTACGAAGGCTCTCCTCTTATTGCAGCTACGGACCGTGTCAGGGTTGAAGTGTCGCTAAACCCCAGATTTTTTCTCTTGTTTTAGTCCCCTCCCCTATTCTGATATAGTCTTCTCAATTAGTAGATGAGACTTACTGCGAGCTCGCCTTCTGTATCTCTCACGAAGATGGTGTCACCGTCGTTATTCCAGATAGGACTTCTACTTCCCCAGAAGAGCTCGCTCTCGGTGTTTCTTCCTGAACAGGTCCTGAGCGTTACTGGGGCTTTTGCCTTCAGGGTGAAGTTGGGAAAGAGGTATCTATGATTCGCTTCATCGGAGACTGTCCATCCAGTGAGGTCCAGGGGTGTATCTTCCCTGTTTTCGATCACAATGTACTCATCGCATAGGTTCTCCCGGTCCTTTCCTTCGGGATCGGGGTGAATCTCGGCAATGGCTACATTCCGTCCTGCTGCTCTCGCCCAGATTCCCAGAGCTTCCTGCCACGCGGCCTTCTGAACCGTAAGGAGTCTATCTCTATATTCAGCTCTTGGCGGGCGCTGAACATGAGCGTAGCCTTGACGCACGAGTTCTTCATTCACGAATAGGTCATTCACGAAGACATAGGCTAAGAGCCGGCCCTGTCTGTCACGTGAAGGATCTTGAGGTTCAAGTCGGACTACTTTCCCTGCCACCAGGTCGCTGTTTGCCTGGGTAGCCTCCTCAAAGTACGGATCTCCTTCTTCGGGAGCATTAATTCCAAGGTACCGAACTCGCTCGCCGTTCTCTAGAACACAGGTATCACCATCGATTACTCGAACAACAGTGAAGGTGTCTATCTGGGCGGCAAAGACCGGAAGTCCCTGCAATAGCATGACGATAAGTACTGAGCATTTCACCCAATTGCCTACCATGCTACATCTCCTTTCGATCGTTCCAGAGGCTATTATGCCAGTGATCTTCACTGGGAAAGTGGTACAATTAATGGGGGCAAGCCATGCGGGTTTACTTCCTAAGATTATGTATATTTTTATATTGGTTCAGCATCTATCATAACTGAAACTAAAAGAGCTGGTTTAGAGCCTTTGTTTATCCATGCATGATTCGTACCCCGCTGAATTACAACATCAAATGGTCTTAAATCCACCTCATCCTCATCCAAAAGGAGTGTAATTTCTCCTTCAAGCAATATAATATAATCAACAGTTTTAGTTTTATGCATACCTGGGTTTCTTGAAGTATCTGGGCGACAATGTGAAGCGTCCATTGCTGCAAAACGTTTGGCTGTTTCTTCTTCCACTTCCTCAGTTGGTCTAGACGGGTCTTCAGGGAATACTTTAAAGAACCGAAATATAGAACCATTTGACGGAGGTTCAAGCCTTACTTTTCGCTTCGCAGCATCATCTTGATGCTTATTATCTGCAGGTGACCTATCTGTAACCCACATCTCAAATAACTCTCCAAATCCGATAGGGGGGCCGTCATAGGCTACAATTGATTTGCCTTCCCCATTATGATGAGTTATTATTCTTCTTAACTTCCCTTCCATAGGATATCTAACCTCCTCTTAATATGTCTTTATTCAATCCTTAATATATCTTCAAGGTCTTCAAATTTGTTGAGTTTAACCTGAATTGGTACCTCCTCTCATCTTTGCTCTGAGAGAAATATAAACATGTATCTCTTTTCCGTGCTGAGCCTGATCGCCGTTGTCCTCTCGCAAATGGTAGTATAATCGTGAACCTAATCGTGAAGGCTCATGCTAATACATTCTGTATATCTAAATCTTGGCCTAAACACTTGTTCCTCTCTTCACCGCCAGAAAATTGTGATCGTATTCTTCGATTAGTCCCTCATCGGCAAAACTGAAGTATCTCTCATCACCTATTATGACATGATCCAGAACCTTGATCTCCTGAAGTTCTTCCCTGGGTGCTTCTAGAACACCGCGAAGGGTTTTGAACGTCGCCATAGCGTCTTTTGCCTGTTGCTTACAGTCTTTGCGGGGGGGTTCCCAGGGTCAGTAGCAGTTCAACTATCTCATAATCATGAAATGCCGAGATACCTGATTCTATGAACTTCTCGCGTAGTCTCCGCCTGTGTCCTTCTTGATTCCCGGGCGTCATTTCGGCCTCATTCTCCCTCTTGCCTTCAATGACGGGAGCTATTCATCCACGAAATAGTCCGAATCGATCTTCTTGATTTCGTATGATGTGACCCTTGATACTCCGACATCATGATCAATCATTAGTTGAGTCAATCGGTCACCATCAATAAGGACGATTTTGCTATCGATTCTCGAAACATAGTCTAGCGCTTCATTTGAAAAACTGGAAGTTGTAATGAAAACTCCTTTTCTTGCCATCTTCTTTCTTTTTATTCTGATACACGCTTTTTGGATTTTCTTTCATTTTTAGTTAAGTACTGCTTTCTTAAACGAATATTTTTTGGGGTTATCTCAACCAATTCATCGTCTTCAATGAATGCCATAGCAAATTCAAGTGTCATTTCTCTTGGAGGACCAAGTTTTACAGCGTCATCAGCATTTGATGCTCGTACATTTGTAAGCTTTTTCCCCCGAAGTGTATTAACGACAAGATCATGGTTTTTATTATTAACTCCAATAACCATCCCTTCGTAAACATCATCACCCGGATTAATAAAGATTTCCCCTCTTTCCTGAAGCCCAAATAAACTATAGGCAACAGCCTTGCCGTTATTCATTGAGATTTGCACGCCTGACTTGCGATGAGTGATTTCACCCTTGTATTTCTGATACTTGTAAAAGTTCTGATATATAATTCCTGTTCCGCGTGTCATCATCAAAAATTCACTTCTAAATCCAATTAAATTTTTTGTCGAAACTATAAAATTCATGCGTATTGTGCCAATCGAGGTTACCTGCACATTCTTCATCTCCGCTTTTTTGGAGCCAAGCGCTTCAATTACCGCACCTTTATATCCCTGATCAACCTCAATTAGTACTTCTTCGGTAGGCTCAAGAGTCTCTTCACCCATTTTTATTAATATCACCTGAGGTAAAGAAACTTCAAACTCATACCCTTCCCTGCGCATTGTTTCAATAAGTACGGAAAGATGAAGTTCTCCTCTTCCTGAAATCTTAACTTTTTCAGTATCGGCGATTTTTTCTATCTTAATCCCCACATTTGTCAGTGCTTCGTGTTCAAGTCTTTCCCGAATATGACGCGAAGTTAAAAACCTTCCACCATCTTTTCCTGCTAATGGACTGGTATTGTGTGAAAAAACCATCGAAAGCGTAGGCTCATCAATTTTTATTTTCGGCAATGCTTGTGGATTGTCTATTGATGCAAGAGTTTCTCCAACTTTCACATCATTTATTCCTGCAATTGATACGATATCGCCTGCTTCTGCACTATCAACCTCTACCCTTTTAAGACCCTTGTATCTTAACATTTTCGTGACCTTTCCCTCTTCTATTGTTCCGTCGGTCTTTACAAGAGCCATTCGTTCTCCGTTTCTTATTTTTCCGTGAAAAATACGGCCTATTGAGATACGACCGACATATGAGTCATACTCCAGCATAGTTATCAACATTTGAAAAGATTTGGTGGAATCTGCAACCGGAGGCAGTACGCGATGAAGTATTGTATCAAGAAGCGGCTTCATGTCTTTGCCTTTTTCCTCCAGATCAAGAGTTGCTGTTCCGTCTTTCCCTGAAGCAAAAACAATCGGAAAATCCAACTGTTCGTCAGTTGCATTTAATTCGCAAAAAAGATCAAAAGTTATGTCAGCAACTTTATGAGGCTCTATATTCGGCCTGTCGATTTTATTTATAACCAGAATCGGTTTAAGATGTAACTCAAGGGATTTCTTTAAAACAAATTTTGTCTGCGGCATGGGACCTTCACATGCATCTACGAGCAAAAGCACACCATCTACCATTTTAAGAATTCTTTCTACTTCGCTTCCAAAATCAGCATGGCCTGGCGTATCAACTATGTTAAACTGGACGCCTTTATACAAAAAAGAGGCATTCTTTGAAAAAATGGTCATGCCTCGTTCTTTTTCGAGTGGATTTGAATCCATGATTGTGGTTTCTCCATCTTTAAATTTATAGGCTCCTGTTTGTTTTAAAAGAGCATCTATAAGTGTTGTTTTTCCGTGGTCAACGTGTGCTATAATAGCAACGTTCCTTACATTTTTTCGGCGTTTCTGATTAAGCATACTGATAACTTTATTACTTCTTGCTCTCTATAATTCCTTTAGCCCAGATGACAGCCCGCTCCTTTAATAGGGACAGCGACCATTTATTGATTCTTGCGGGCCCTCCCACGGGGTAAGGCCTTTAGCAGACGGGGTCAGCTCTTGATGCTTTCTTCCTATTTATCTGGAAATTTGACTGATGCTGGCGTTCCACCTATCCCCCAATTGTCTTTCTCAACCTCATTGATTATTATCTGAACAGCCTCAATTGGGCAACCGACAACATCAGCTACTACAGATGTTGTTTTCTCGATCAATTCTTTCTTCGTTTCTTTTTCTCTTCCCTTCCATAAATCAATTCTTACAACAGGCATCTCAATTCCTCCTCTATCTCAGAATTATAGATGGGGTCTGGGTACCCCTTTGCTCTCTTCATCCAGAGTTTGTCTAGCTTTTCCTTTCATAAGCACGCTTTAAAAATCTCTGTTGTATTCAAAGCATCATCTAAAGCGTTATGGTGCTGTCCTACTAATTCCTTGTTCAAAATCTTTAATGCTTTCTTCATACCTACCTCTTTGTTTAACCCCCATTTTAAGGCAAAAAGGTTTTTTATGTTCAAATGAGTCCTTCCAAAAAGATAAGGTCTCTTGTGCAAATGACTCATCTCCTTAAAGTGCTTCCTATCGTAATCACCATAACTGGCCCAGGTATAGTTTTCAAGATGAGGAAACCTTTCTTTTATCATATCATAAACTTGAGAAAAATTCTTTTCTCCTTCAAGTTCCTCTGGAGTAATTCCTGTTAACTCAGTGCAAAACTCACTCACTTTCGAATACTGAGGTCTTATATTATAACCAACCTTTGAAGAAATACTTCCCGATGGTAAATTAAACTCTACTATTCCTACCTGTATAATCTCACTTATCTGTCCATCGGGTGGTTTCTCCTTCCAACAGGTGGCTTCTACATCTACTATGTATATTTTATCTAGTTTTCTTGCCATCTTCTTTCTTTCTAAGTATGCTTCGTTACTGTCTTACTGACCTATTTGCTTCTTTAACCATATAAGACCCATTTATTTTATTAGGAACTTACCATTTTTGTAGAATAGTTTGTTGTCTGCGTAAATTTCTCCGTCTTTTTTCATGTCCTTTAAGATGTCCCAGTGGATGGCTGATTTATTCACGCCTCCTGACTCCGGGAAAGACGCTCCAAGGGCTATGTGTATTGTCCCGCCCATCTTTTCGTCAAACAGCATGTTCTTGGTGAATTGTGTTATGCCATAGTTTGTTCCGATAGCAGCTTCTCCAATACGATCTGCTCCCTTAATCTTCAACATTTGCTGTAATAGTTCATCACCTTTAACAGCTGTTGCTTTTACAACTTTGCCATCTTTGAATGTAAGGGTTATGTCCTCAACCTCTCTTCCAGCAACGATTCCTGGATAGGTAAACCTTACAGTACCGTTTGCTGAATCCTCAACGGGTCCTGTGTACACCTCGCCATCTGGCATGTTCAATTTTCCGCTACAATTTATCCACTTTCTACCATTTACGTTTAAGAGTAAGTCTGTGTTTTCGCCCACTATGTGGATTTTGCTCACCCGGTTCAAGAATTCACAGATTTTCTCTTGATGCTTGTGTATTTTCTTCCATTCCGTAACCGGGTCTTTTTTATCAACGAAGCAGCTGTTGAAAACAAAGTCTTCGTATTCCTCGAGTGACATGGCGGCTTCCTGTGCCTGACCATTTATAGGATAGGGCAAGACTACCCCCTTCAGTTTTCCTTCGGCCATGCGCTTAAGAAAAATTTCCATAATTTCTTTTTTTGAAGCCTGGACAATCCGGATTTTTTCTGGATTGATGTTTGTCAGTCTTTTAGGGTTAGGTTCGCATGATATACGTATTGCAACATCTATGTCTTTAACGAGAAACTTTTGGAAAGGTGGAACAAATCTTAGCTGATGTTCTTTTGCGTATTTGAGGAAAATATATTCAACATCAAGGCTTGGTATTATTGTTGGGTATGCACCCCCTAACAAGCATTCCTTATAAAGCTCTTTGATTAATGGGAAAGCCAATACATTTCCCTGGATAAGCACCTTTTCTTTGGGTTTCACATCGACACTATACTGGACACAAAGTTTTGCAAGATTCTCTGTTCTTGAGTCAACCATTCAATCATCTCCTACTTCAATATTCCCCGGATGCAAACAGAATTAATAGGGACAGCGACCATTTATTGATGCTTGCGGGGCCTCCCATGGGATAAAGCCTTTAGCAGACAATTACTCTATTCTCTTTCACCTTTTCTCTCTGTAACTAAATTGCAGTATTCACAATCAGGATTTGATTTTGGCATAGGTAAGGATAATAATTTCGCAGCATTCCCCACTGTTTTCTTAGCTGATTCGATATTAGTTTTCATCCTTATTGGTTCAACGTGGAACCTCACCATACCATTTTGCTCTACTTGCTCAGGCCAATAATAAACCAGGTACGCTAATCCCTTGGTTCTGAAACCACTGTATTCAAGCATTAGACAATAACAATCAAGCTGATTTTGATAGTATCGTCTTGGATCTTCTTTTAGTTCATATCCTCTAGTCTTATAGTCTAATGGGATATAGAAATCATCCTCTATTAGACAATCGTCCAATGCTCCTACCAATATGGCCTTGGATTCCCTATCTTCATAACATAGATCACTTTTGCGCCAATTTCTCCATTTCTCTAATGTAGCGATGTCAGAGAAAAGTACTCCTCTTATCTTTCCTTTGATTTCAGGTGGCATATCGCTATTCAATCGATAGCTATCAAAATATTTCTTAATAACTGAATCCATACCTCCAGGCAAAGATGGGAATATACCGCGAGCTCTTTTTATACCTTTATTCTTGTCAAGCCAAAAACATCGTGGACATACGAGGAAAAGATTCAGTGATGATGGTGACAATCTTATTTTGCTATTTCTTAACATTTGGCCCGCAAAGTTGTCTAATCAGAGTTTTGCCGCGGCGTGCTACGTTTCTCTATTAAAAAGAAAAAATCCCCATTCTTCCTATGTGGAAAAATGGGTTCGCCGGTCGATAACCCTGGGTAGGCACATTGCCTCATCCTCAGAAGGCTCCTGGGCTGACCCTTTGCAGTCTCGGATACCTCGCCTTGTTGGTTATCCTCTTATGGAATATGTCAGTCAAGATACAGCTATTATAGTGCTCTTGGGGCGAATTGTCAAATTATCGCTTCTCTTGGCTACAATGATACTGCACACTTTCTTGGGGAGCATTGCAACAGGAATTATTACTTCAAGAAGGTCAAACGGATCTGGACAGCAAGCAGGAAGCACTCTAGGATGAGAGGAAGTTTGAGGAATATGGTTCTAACCCTCATCAAGGAGGCCTCCTGCTCGTGAGTATCCAGCATCAATCATACTTAGAGCTCAAAGAAGATACAGATGATGAGTTCGCAAGAAGAGCTCTTTTGTACAATCTCACCTCTTTAAAGAACAATGTGAGAGCTACTGCGAGAGTAATGAGGTGTTCACCCCATACCGTCTATCGAGCTATCAGGAAAAGAGATGAGGGAGATCTTAAAGACACTTCTCATAAGCCTAAACGTAAGCACCCTCATCACCTGGAAGATGAGAAAGAGAGCATGATCATAGAGTACCGCAAGAAGACCAAATTAGGAAAAAGACGACTTCGCTACTTCATCTTTCAAAAAGAAGGTGTCAATATCCCTGAGTCTACCATTGGCAAGGTAGTAAAGCGACATCGCCTTCAAAGGAAGAAAAGGAAAAGAGTGAAAAGGTCCCGCGCCTCACCTTCCTATTGTTTCGAGAAGCTCTTTCCTTTTCAAGAACTCCAGGTTGATGTAAAACAGATTCTGGACAAAGGGACCCTCCCTGACACGGTCTACAGGTACCTTAAGGCCTCGAATCTTCCTCTTTTTCAATGGACAGCAATTGACGTTCTCACTCGGATCCGCTTTCTTTCCTTCTCCTACAAGAAAGACTCCTTCTCCGGTAAAGCCTTCCTCCAGCTTGCTATCTGGTGGATCCGATCCTTTGGATTCCACCACCCTATCCACATTCAGACTGATGGCGGGGTAGAGTTTGCTGCTTCCTCCCCTGGATCCTTTGAAAGGAATCTAGAAGATGTCTTCAAACCGCTTGGAGTAAGACGGTCTGTTATCCGAAAAGGCCATCCAGAAGATAATGCCTTTGTAGAAAGAAGCCATCAAACTGATGATCAAGAGTTCTATATCCCTTATCTTCTTATGATAAAGAATGAGAAAGATCTAATCAAAAGAGGTATCTGGTGGCAGAAAATCTATAATCTAGATCGTCCTCATCAGGGACTAAGAAATCTAACTCCTTATGAGAAACTAAAATCCCTAGGATACTTTACAGGTGAGGCAATATGTCTTTTTCCTCCCCTCATTTTAGATTCTGTCTGCTGTCTGGACCCATTTGTCATTAACAAGAAAAGCGTGCACAATCATTGTGACCAGGACCTCGACTCGAATGGAACTTATAAGCAGTTCAATAGAATTTTTTTCATTATCATAGCGTACCATATGAAAATCAAGTATATTTTTCGCTTGCTCTCCTCCCTGTTACGTAACACTCCCTTGACAAAGTAATTCTATTTACTATAGTTATTACTGAATCACGATGAGAGGCTATCCAAAGGGTTTTGTCCCGCGGCGATGCCTCTCTTTCTCTATTTCTCCGCATGCTTGCCAACATACGCCAGTTTGCCCCTTAGATTATTCATAAATACAATACGAGGCATGATTTTTCTAAAATCTAAAACCCATCCTTGGCTACGGATTGAAAGGTTGAGATTTTGGCTATCTATGAAGGCGTAGTTGTTTTGGCGTCTGCGCATGATTATTGACTGGTCAAATGTTGAGGAGGTAAAACTCGCTTACGAATCTCTTTATCTTTAAGATCTTTTGAATCATCTGTTGTTTATTGTTTTTTACTTCGCAAAGTCTCCGACATTCCTTATTCGTAATCTTCCTCCCCTCTTTTAGGCACACCATTGTCTTGATTTTTCCCTCGTAATCGTTTCCGATAATCTCTCTCTTTGCTTACCTCCCCGTATGGATGACGACACTTATGCTATGTGCACGTAGTATAGCATTTCTTACAGTTTTTATCAAATTGAATAAGAGATATAAACAGTGCTCCTGTTTGTTCACTCATAGAACTGCCCGATTTTCTTCATCATCTTGTCGAAAAAGGAGCGACAATGAGGATTTGGGCGGCGCGTCCGATGTCCGGACACTCGTCTTCATATGCTGGGGTCGGGATTAGGGCATGGGGGTTGAGCTCAAAATTTCCAATTTGGCTCGAACGTACGATATTTCTTCTTCTCTTTTCAATTTCCCCAAAAAATTTTCCCCTACCCTACCTAGTGCTGTCCTACTAATTAGTAGATGAGACTCAGTGCGAGTTGCCCTTCGCTGTCTCTCATGAAGATGGTGTCCCCATCGTTATTCCAGATAGGACCTCTACTTCCCCAGAAGATCTCGCTCTCGGTGTTTCTTCCTGAACATGTCCTGAGCGTTACTGCGGCTTTTGCCTTCAGGGTGAAATTCGGAAAGAGGTATCTATGATTAGCCTCATCGGAGACTGTCCATCCAGTGAGGTCCAGGGGTGCATCTTCCCTGTTTTCGATCACAATGTACTCATCGCATAGATTCTCCCGGTCCTTTCCTTCGGGATCGGGGTGAATCTCGGCAATGGCTACATTCCGTCCCGCTGCTCGGGCCCAGATTCCCAGGGCTTCCTGCCATGCCGTCTTCTGAGCTTCGAGGAGTCTATCTCTATATTCAGCTCTTGGCGGGCGCTGAACATGAGCGTAGCCTTGACGTACGAGCTCTTCATTCACGAAAATGTTGCTCACAAAAACATAGGCTAAGAGGCGGTCCTGTGTGTCGCGTGCAGGATCTTGAGGTTCAAGTCTGACTTCTTTGCTTGCCACCATGTTGTAGTTCGCCTCGGTAGCCTCCTCAAAGTACGGATCTCCTTCTTCGGGAGCATTAATTCCAAGATACCGAACTCGCTCGCCATTCTCGAGAACGCAGGTGTCGCCATCAATTACTCGAGCAACAATGAATGTATCCTTCTGAGCGGCAAAGACCGGAAGTGCGGTTAGTAGAAGAAAGACAAGTACCGAGCATTTCACCAGATTGCCTACCATGTTTCATCTCCTTTCGATCCTTCCGTCATTTAACCTTTCGTCGTGGTATTCCGCAATTGTCTGTCAAAAACAAAAACCCCATTCTCCCGCTTGGGAAGAATGGGCTCACCTTTAGATAACCCTTGGATTGCATCAGTCAAGATAGCAGTATTATAATACTCTTGGGGCGCATTGTCAAATTCGGGGGCAGGATTGGTGAACCAAGCGAGACCCTGGCGTTATTTCTCTATCATGTCATTGAGAAGGCAGTAATAATAAGGATTTGAGTGCGGTGTCCGATGTCCGGACATGGCTTCTTGCTGGCGGATGGGAGACGAAACAAGATTCTTCTACACCATATAAGAGGTGGGAGGCGGCAGCGCGAGGTGTATGCTAAGTGAGGTTTTTTGGAAAAATGTAATTACTGATTACCTGCTTTTCTCCGAAGACCCATCTTTAAGAAATTTACCAAATAGGGCATTGCTTCGTTATAATCAGTCTTTATTTCGGCATGAAACTGTTCACCGTACAAAAACTTCGTTTTGCTTTTAATTGTCTGTATATAGGTTGATTCAGACGTAATCTCATAATCTTCTGGTAAACTCACCGGACTTACTGCCCAGCTGTGTACTTCAGGTGCTGTGAAAGGATTTGGAATTCCCTGAAATATAGGAAGGTCTTTTATTATTGTTATTTTAGTCACTTCCTTGTGTTCATCTAATGCAAGACTGGTAATATCTGAGAAGCCCATGGTTCTTGCAAACGTATACCCGTATGCCATACAAGTGAGTATGTTTTTAGGATTCTGACCGCTGGAAACAGTTACTTCTTCGACTGGTATTCTGAGGAGATTCATAAAAGTATCGTCGGAAGCAGTATCAAGAAAAAACCGTGTCTGGCCCCAGGGGCCTTTATTAGCTGCCTCATCTACTGCACGTGCGCGCCAATAATATGTTGTTTTACCCGAAGGGGAGAGAGCATCCTTTTTTTCAATCTGTTTTTCCGTTATATATTCATTGGTTTCTGGTATATCTTTGTATTCAATGAAAGATTCAGAATCAAAGTCCGGGACCGTATCAATCTGGAAAATGTAAGTTCTTTTACCAGTGCCGCCGGATGCATTAAAAATTGATAAAAGCGGTCTTTCATTCGTGGCAATTACGTCAAGACTTGGATTATTTGTTAGTTTTGGCGCAGTTAGTGACTCCCCTGATGATGCACTGGAAACAAACGTCACCATAACAAAAGACAAAAAAGCAATGAAGAAAGTTTTCACTGGAGTCTCCTTTTAAGCTTTGAGTATATGATAAGATACTACTTTGATTTTTGCAAGATTTTCCTGAAAATAGAAGATATTACGAACATCGTCGTGGAGATGAGCATTCTGGCGGTGCGGGAGAGGTCGACGGGAGGGCCTAGTGGTCGAGGAGGGTAATACTATCGAATACCTGTTCCACGATCGGTGAGAGAGCGACGTGCTGGTCCTCCAACATAGCACAAACTACCAATGCCCTCGCAAAGCCACTCTCGTACAGAATCAAGACGTTGTGAATGAGGTTTATTCCTTCAGTGGAGGTAGACTGCGCATCCACCCGCCATGCATCTATACCATTGACCATCACCTGTGTTCTTGAGGTTACGGCGAAATCATGGTACTCCTGGGCAAGGTGTTCCTCCACACTCTGCAGTGCAGCCTCCGGGTCAGAATCCTCCCAGATTCTTAGCATGGTCACCCAAGCAAAAGCCTCGGGATGAACCAGGTGTATCGCTCCTTCCTCTTCCTGGATGTTCCATTCCTCAGGATAGAGAAAGGATAGTCTCTGCTGCTCATTTGAGTACCTTGCGAAACCGTCAGTGGGAATCACTGCACTTTCCCTCCTCGAATGCAGGAGGAAGCTCACCCGGGAGATGCCAACCCCACCGTTGCAGGATGGCACCTTCTAGCCTCGGGAGCTGGGGGCTCACCACGCCCTTTCGTTGCATGTCCTGGACATCAACCACATAGTGGAGGCCCATCTTGAGATCGGAAAGCTCTCTAATCCCGATTTCTACCGCTTGATCAAAGGAAATAGCTGGTACCTCAGGTGCGCCCACCGCAGCTCCGCTTATCCCGGTGCACTCAACGGGAAGGAGGTCGCCGTCGGGAAGGTGAATGACAGGAAAGCAGTGCCCGGGTACGGTAACGAGAGAAGTCTTGAGACCCACTGCTTCGCATGCGCTGGCGTAGATTATGGCGAGATCCACACAGGTTCCAGATTTGTCCCTCAAGACGTCTCGGGGATACTTGATGTCTTGACCCGGCACATACTCTTCCAGAAAACCAGAGGGGGTCTGATAGGCTACGCCATTGGCGACTTCCAGCTCATACAGAGCCCTACAGAACCGGACAGCTGATTCTTGGTCCAGCGCGGTGGGAACTCCTCCAGCAAGACGAGATGCCATTCCTGCCAGCGCTTTTACCGGAGGGTCAAGATGTGTCACCCACGTTGCGAGGAGAGGCGAGTTGGAGAAGTACTCAGCCCAGGTACCTGTCATCTCCTCCAGGGTGAAATTGGAAAACTCCATCTGGTTCATACCCAGTATTTCTATCCTCTTGCCGCTCATCTCTGAGTAGCCATTTCCCTCTTCATCGCTGAATTCGTATTTCACTCTGACATCCACCGGAGTTCGGCTCGAGAGCTCGGTGACTCTCGTGGAGATTACCGGATAGTAGAGGTCCACCACACACCCACCAGGAACGATGAGTGAATAGGTTGTGGGAATTGACCAGTCGGAATACTCACCGAGCTTGTAGCTAATTTTCAAATCTCGGATGTTTGACGCCCCGGTATTCTTGAAGATCGCCTTGGCTACCCACATATCGCCGTTTGATATGTTGGGATTTCCATACACTTTGTAGGTTGCAGGTGTGAGGCGAGGTTTGCACCTGAGGGAAAGGTCGAGCTCACAGTAGCCTGAACTCGGTTCTTCAGGCAGAAAGTAGGTGAGCATTCCTCTGTTCTCATCGTACTTCACATTCGAAGCTTCCTTGGGTAGATCTATGATGACATCCATGATCTGTAGTAGCTCTGAGTCTATGGGTGCTATCTCCAGGAATATGGCGGTCTGATCTTTTATCCATAGACAATCTACTCCCTCACCCAGGTCCATCTCCCAGCGTCCCCGTTTGTTCACCCCAGCACCCAGGAAGTCGCCTCCGAGATGTAGGGCCCTCTCGGCATCGTCGTACGCTATTCGGGCATTGGCTACCTCAAAAGCCGCCCTTTGGGAGGCAAATTCTCTGAGTATCACATAGGGATTGGGGAAGTTCCTCTTGACTTCTGTGTAGAGGGCATTGGTAGGAATTCTCCAATCCAGCTCCAGGTGAAGTTGACCCTTACTGTCTACCGTTCCCCTGCCTCTGATTCTGATGGTGTTGAGTCCGTCGGGAGAAAGCTGAGCAAAAGCAAGCGAGAGACAAAGAGATAGCAGCAGGGCAGCGAGAAATACGGGAACGAAATGGACCGGTCGTATTCCTCTAGAGAATATCATATGTCACCTCCACCAAGAGCCATTCTTTCCTTACTAATCATCTTTTTCAATCAGTCTATTGTCGCCCACCGAAGACTAGCTCTTTGGTGCTGGCGTGTCAAGCGGTTCTGACCTGGAGATTCCGCCAAAATTTCATGTGGCTTTTTCCCGGATAGTGAATTGAAGGGGGATTCCGAGACTAGGAAAGTGGAAACGGACTTTCTATGTGACAGAGCTCAATATTTTGGATAGAATTTGGGGAAACTCCTGCCCGAAACCAGATTGACAAGCGCTGAGACTTGGCCCCGGTTGTAGCCAGAAGACACTGCAGCGGACTTTTGAGTACGATTTCCTTGTGTTTCAGATGTCTGAGAAGGCTTAAGGTGCAGTGATGTTCATGAATAAGCGAGCGTAACTCTTATGCGGAGGTGGGGAATATGAAAAACTCAAAAGGACCAGTTTGTCAAAGTTGCGGAATGCCTATGCAAGAGGGCGAAGATTTCGGAACTAATGCAGATGGGACTAAGAACAGAGAGTATTGTGGTTTTTGTTTCAAGGACGGAAGATTCGTTAAGGATTTAGGCACGAGTGTCCGATGTCCGGGCAATCGTCTTTATATGCCGGGGTCGGGATTAGGGCATAGGGGCCAAGCTCAAATTTCCAATTTCGCTCGAGCGTACGATATTTCTTCTTCTCTTTTCAATTTCCCCAAAAACTTTGCCCTACCCTACCGTAGTGGCGTTTAGTATTTTGGCAGTCCGGGACAGTTCCCTCCAACAATGGGGGGTAAGTAGCCGTCACCACTACTTTTGCACAAGAGCAAAAATAGCAATTTCTCTTTGTTATTCTATTCTTGGCATCTCACGCGTCGTATTGTACGCTTTATTGTTTTATATCCGAGCATCTTAAAGAAGATAATCGCCTCTTTGTTAAAATCCCAGACGCCCAACTCAATTTGGGTTACTCCTTTACTCAAGGATCACTGGTGAGCCTTCTCAACAAGAGATCGACCAACTCCGAAGTGGCGAAAACCTTTCCTTACTACAAGGTCACCAATCCGGGTGTATCGCCGAGGCACTAGAATAGAATTGCCGGATGTCTTTCGAACCAGAACCAGAATAACGCCAACAATTTGATCTCCTGTTAGGGCGGCAAAGAGACCCGCATCTTTATCTGCAATGATGTCGGAGATGAATCTTTTTGTTCGGGCAGGTCCAGCGGTGGTTTGAAACACGTGGGGTAGATTCTTGTGACGGAGGAGATCTACCTCCGCGAAAAGTTCGCATATCTCGCTGTAATCGGCTTCGGTTGCTTCGCGGATAGTGAAATTCATCTCTCATCCCTCCGTAGCTGCTTTGTTGTTGAGTAAAGATGCCAAGTGTTTCTAGAAGTTGCCAGTTTTTCTCTGGAAGCGGGCATGAGCATTTTAGCTGATGGATAATTCGTATTCGGCCCGCGTAGCAACCCATCTGTGTCAACATGAGGCTCTGGAGGTAGATGTACTAACCGGGGATCTTACACGTAACCCATCAGCTGGAACACCCCTTTTCTTATCATCATGACTGCTATTGCTGCCAACAGAACGTTAACTACGACGGAGGTTAACGCAGGAAATACTCCATGTTACCCAACAATAATGAGTGAGGTCGTGAGCACGACGGGTCCTGCAATCAAAGGAGTGCCCAATGGAACAATCCCAAGCTCTCTGCTCGGGATTCTCCTCCTCTTCTCCGGACTCACCAGATCTAGTATGGCGAGGATGAAGAGAAGAACTCCCCCTGCTATCATGAAATCACCCATCGTAATACCCAGGAGTCGAAAGATAGCCTCCCCCAGGAAGATGAACTCGACCGCCAGACAGAGTGCCGTGAGCACTGAGTGAAGAAAATTACTCTCGACCGTTCATGGGTCTTGAGCCCCTTGGTGAATGAAATAGGTATTGGAAGGACTCCTATTGCGTCCACTGCCACAAATATGGGGATGAATGCGAGAAGAAAGCTCCTAGTCGCGATACCTACCTCTTCTCGGAGCGATTGCGGGGGTTCCCCTTTTCGGGCTTGTGAGTCATGCGCACAATGGAGAGAGGAAACTGGGTCAGGTGAAGGAGCCCACCAACTGTCGAGAGATTCCTCGCTCCCTTTCTAACTTCTGCGATAAGCTCACGGATGACTACTTTCTCTTTGACCTCTCCAACCTCATTCACCAGAGCGAGCCTGTGAATAGAGTAAAGACCTATCAGGAATGCGAGAAGAAAGAAGAAATCCCACTGCTGGAGATTGAGGGTTTGGAAGGTAAGCTCTCCTCCCGGACTCGTCCACCTCAGGGTCCAGGAGAGCTCGCGTTCTGCGAAGAAGTCTGCAAATCTTCCTCCCAGAACAGGTGCAACACCTGCTGCCAGGGAATTAGTCAGGGCTAGCATGGCTAAAAAGACCGTTCCCTCACCCTTGGGAGCGAGTTTCAGTCCCATATTTCCTGAAGAGATGGTGACTCCCGCTGCTGAGATACCAGTGAGGATATGGATGGTCACAAGGAGGGGAATGGTGAGAAAGTATCTCTCAGGCATGGTAGTAAAGGTCCAAAGAAGAATACAAACGATAAAGAGAGGACCACTTACCCTGAGGACTGATTTATTGGTGAAGCGGTCTGAGAACTTTCCCCAGATCCGAAAGAAGGTAAAACTCATCAGTTGACTTACTACCGCAAGGGCAATCACTAGTGACATCTCGAGCCCAAGTCTCTTGAGCATGTACACTGTGAAGAAAGGTGCTGCCAGGTTCACCGCGAAGTTCCAAGAGCCTAAGAACATGGCAAGATTCCGGAAGTTCTTGTCCTTAAAAGGTCTTGAGAGGAGCCTCAGGAAGTTCGTCTTCTCTTCTGGCACGGCCATCCGAGGCTCGGGAATCCTGGTGATGTGGTATACCCCGAGAAGACCAACAACGCATCCTGAGAAAAAGAGGATGGAATAGGCGTAGAGGTCAGTGGCAGGAAAGGCCCTCTTCCAGGCATCAACGAAGAACGCAGCAGCGAGAGAAAGAGGAATGGTGAGCCCTGTCATCAAAGCGAATCTCTTCGAAAAGAAGGATCCTAGTCTATCAGGGGGGACAAGATCTCGCATCCAGGAGTTCCAGCTGGTAGTTCCCACCGCTGCCAGGCATGATCGAATGAGGAGTGCGACAATGAGGAAGGTGAGTCCTGCTTGAAGTGAGAAAAGGAAGGGAATGAGGCCGATCACGAGCCAGAGGAGCCTCGAGACTGTCAGGACATAGACGGAGATTGCTCGTCTATTCCGTATTCTCTCAACCATATAGATCGCGGGGATCTGTACAAGCTGGGCGAGAGGTGGGATGGCTGCGAGAAGGCCGATGGTGGTGTTCGATGCTCCAAGCTTCAAGGCGAAGGCAACGAGAAAGACCCCCATGGTGAGAGTCGCCATGGCCTGAGAAGCCAGACCATCCTTTATCACAGTCCTAAGCCCGGATCGAATCTCCTCTTTGCTTAAGGTCTCTTTGGGAGAGAATTTCATCCTGGTTCCTTTAGCTTATGATATTCATTTCGGTAAAGCTTCCATAGCAAATGAGGTTATCCCCTGCGTGGAGTTTATGATTTCCTCGAGCCACTAGAATCTTTTCTTCCTCACGTTCGATGGCCAAAACCAAGATCTTCTTTTTGCCCAAATCCGAGGTAGCCAAAGTCTTTCCCACAGAGGGGGAGCCCTCATGTAAGGTAATCTCAGCGATACCGAAGTCTTTCCCCAGATCGAGTACTCTTCCGATAGCCCTTTCTTGCAGCTTGAACCTTTCACGAAGTTTTTCTTCAATTTTCTTGGAGAGCGAACGGGCAATCCTGTTTTGAGTTGCTACTTTAAATATCGCATACAAAGCCACCGCAAGGCCCATGAACCAGAGTACCGCCCAAAGAGAGCTTACGGCAAGGAATGAAGAGACTAGTCCAGCGACAACTACTACCATTCCTGCATTTCCGGTGATCATCAGGACAGAAATTATCTTGCGCCTCATGGGGTGGTTGACGACTAGTTCAGCTTCTCGGGTAGTAAAACCGGTACCCGTAAGGGCCGAAAGGGCTTGGAAGTTTGCGGTTGGCTTATCAAGGCCGGTCAGTTGAAGAGCTACCGCAGCCACCTTCCTTATCATGACACTAATAAACACCACCACAATTATAATTGCGATTCCACCCATTGTTTAGACCTCCTAGGTTTCATAAGGATCTTTTCTGAACATACACTTATGAGAAAATCTCTATATTCGTTCCTTTCAGAACCACTTCTTTCTCCTAAAATAAATAAGCATTGAGACCCCTATGAAGACCATTCCCAACAAAACTAAAGGATAGCTCCATTTCCACCCGAGCTCGGGGAAATATTTAAAGTTCATACCGTAGATACCCGCGATAAAAGTCAAGGGAATGAATATGGTTGCGATGATGGTCAGGACCTTCATCACCTGGTTCATTCTGTTGCTTATGCTGGAGAGATAAATATCGAGCATCCCGGAAAGGATATCTCGTGAGGTTTCAATGGTGTCAATTACCTGGATAGTGTGATCGTAAACGTCTCTTAAGTAGATATCTGTCGATTCCTGGATGAGGGGAGATTCCACTCTTTGGAGACCGCCAATAACCTCTCTTAAGGGCCAGATTGATTTACGAAGCATGATAAGGTTTCTTTTCAGATCGTTCATTATTCCGAGGATTTCTGGAGTTGGATTAGCGACTAATTCCTCTTCTAAAGATTCTATCTTCTCTCCTAATTTCTCCGGAATCACAAAATAGCCGTCAACGATGGTATCCAGCAAAGCGTAGGCAAGATAGTCGGCTCCCATTTCTCTTATACGGCCCTTCCCATTTCTAATTCTTTCTCTGATGGGATTAAAAACATCCCCTTTTCTTTCCTGAAAGGAAATCACAAAATTTGAGCCCACAATCAGACTCACCTCCAGGATTCCGTCCTCGTACTTCGCCTTGACCTGGTCAGCCTTCACCTCAGTGGGGAGGGGCACGGTTCTCTCCCAGGAACTGTAGGCTTTCTCCGCGTAGTAGTAGTTCTCTTCCTTTTCCTCTTTCGTCCTCTCCACCTTGCCTGATACGGTGATATCATTGTCCGTAACCGAAACCTTTATGTCCTTCTTCTTCAGTCCCGGCATCCCCGCACGAAGGATGAGACTATCCTTCTTGTCAATGAGGTCCACCGCAGGTATTCCAACGAGTCCCTCCTTTCGCTCTGCTGGAAGTAGAGCTCTACTCGGTCCTGGAAGTGCGAGCCCTCTTCTTCCGCCCCAAGAATCATCGAGCATTCTCCTCATCTCTCGCTCCATGCGAGCAAATTCCCTAAAAGGATCCCATACTGGCATTCTTCTCACCTCCTCATGTGTTATTTTAAACTCACCACCATTGGTAAGTTTAATTGCTTGAACCTTGCCCTACTCTCTGCTATACTTTAGGCAGGGAGCAGGGATGACTTAAGTCTCTTTTGCGGGTTCCGAAGAGTCGGAGTACACGCTTTTCAAAGAGATGTCGCCTTGCTCCTTTTTCGTTTGTGAGAGCAAGGAATTAAGGTATAATCTCTTCCTGAAGCAGGTGAGGCTCTTCACCTCCTTGCGGGCCCTCTTAGTAGGGGTACACGCTATTGAAAGACTGCCCCCTGCTTCTGGGAGAGACTTGCCAGATGAGGTTTATAGGATGCTGCGGTCCCAATCTGTTGGGATAACGCTATACATGAGGTCCCCACTGGCAAGATCTATACAGCTTTCAAGATTCTACCAATGATAAGGAGGACGTATGAACCACAAACTCAAAGAACTTGCCTTCGTAGGAGTAGATACCCATAAGGATGAACACACCTGCTGTATAGTTAACTGCTTTGGCCAATCCTTAGGAGTATTTACAGTAGAAAACAGGCCAAATCCCATAAAAGAACTCCTTGAGGAAATAGAGGAAACCGCACAATCTCATGACCTGAAGCCTGTCTTTGGTCTTGAAGATGTCATGGGTCTAGGCCAGCATCTTGCCCGATCACTTATTGCTGGTGGCTACGAGCTCAAAGAAGTAAATCCCATTGAAACTGAGAGAAAACGTCTGGAGGAAAGCTCATCCCGATAAATCTGATCCCGAGGATGCCCTGGCTATATCTAAGGTCTTAATCACAGACTTTGATAAGCTCCCTACCATCCAGAGCTTAGATGAAGTATATCTAGCAATCCACCAGCTATCCAACCGGCGCGACTCTTTAGTGAAGGAGAAGACCAGAATCAAGAATAAACTACATATCCTGCTTCACAGGGAATATCCCTATTACCAGAGTATGTTCAAAAACACATTCTCCAAAGGAGCCTTAGCCTTCTGGGAAAGATTCCCTATAGCCTTTTTCCTTAAGGGTGTTGGGGTAGAAAGACTTGGTAAATACCTACGGGCTAACTCCAATAACACTGTCTCTAGTAAAAAGGCTATAGGTATCTTGAGAGTAGTGGATAAAGATTCAGTGCCTTCCTGTCTCAATCTAGTCCACTCAAGTCTCATCAGAAATTTGGTAAGACACCTAAGGTTTATTCAAGAGCAGATAACCATCATTGAGAAAGAACTGGAGCCCCTGGTTGATGAGACAGGGATGAAGCTCTCTACATTAACAGGCGTTGATACAGTAACAGCAGCTAAGCTTATAGCTGAGATTGGTGACGTAAACCGATTTGCCTCCAGCGATAAACTAGCTAAGTGCGCCGGCATAGCCCCTCAGCACAAAAGCTCAGGTAAAAAACAAAGGTTTAAGAAATCTAACAGAGGGAGACGCCAGCTCAATACTGCTATATACCAGATCGGTCTCTCTCAAATCGGCTGTGATAGATCAGGCAAACCCAAAAACTCTAGAGCCAGAGACTACTTCTTGAGAAAGATCTCTGAGGGTAAAACCAAAAAGGAGGCCCTCACTTGTCTCCAGAGGAGGCTATGCGATATCATTTACGCTATGATGAAGAACAAGACCGAGTATAGATTCAAAAGAACTGTCAATGCCACTGCTTAGGTTCATCTGTTGCTCTTTGAAAAGTCTTCATTTGACATAGGATGTTTTTCTCTCAAGATACCCCTTTCGCAGGGGCATTTTCGTAGTGAAAGAATTCGCGTTCTTCGGTAAAGTGCCTATTCCTCTCCCAGCTTTTCTAACTTGCTTTTCTTATGCTTCTCCCACGCATCTTTTGTCCCACGATTCCAGTTTTCTCTTATGTAGCGTCTGCCTTTCAAGGTGATCTGACAACGATTGAGAGTAGTCCGTATCTGTCCTGCCTTCCTAGCTCCCTGATTAGCTCGTGCACTTCCCTAGCTGGGATATCCAAATCCTCCATGGCCTCCTCGACCTTCTCCCGCGATACTCCGGGACAATCTGAAGCGTTCCTTTTCTCATCAGCATCAAAAAGTGCCTTGAGGAGAACATTCTTCTTATCCCCCCACTGTATCATCACGCACTCCTTCTCATCCCGTCCCCACCTTGCCGCTGCCCTTTCCGGTCCCCTCGTGTACAAGCGCTCCTACCTTCCTCTTCACCTCACTTCTAGCTCACCATGGTGCTCCGAGCAGCCTCTTTCATTCCCGGTTATCCACTCGACTTCTTCTTGGTCGATTTTTTCTTGGTTCTTCTATCCTTCTTCTCTTTCCTGCC
>Ga0209979_1000673_pt1 | contig 43540 bp, 30 predicted proteins | sample AnhtaG_FD_183114 | JGI IMG/M metagenome (GOLD analysis project Ga0209979, IMG submission 183114) | Deep subsurface microbial communities from Anholt, Denmark to uncover new lineages of life (NeLLi) - Anholt_01485 metaG (SPAdes) (version 2) | ecosystem: Environmental > Aquatic > Marine > Oceanic...
AAGGCAAGAAAAACAGGGCAAAAAAGGCTTATATTGACTTAGAAATAAAGGCAAGTGCCTGTACTGAGTGTAAAAAGTGTGAGCAAAGATGTCCTTATCACCTCTCCATAAGTAAGAAAATGAAGGAAGCCCAAGAGATTTTTGAGTAACCCCTGCCATTCGTCCCCTCAGAAAGCTGAGGGGTATTCTGGCATTTTTTTAGAAAGATAGGCTGGCTTGATTGATTTAAAAAATGGTGAGTTTAGCTCGATCGCTTCTACCCTAAATTCCTTCTGGCAAATACCAGAAAATTGGATTAGAGGAATCCTGGTAGGTATTTGCCGATGAAGACTTCATGATGCAATAGCTAACTTCATTTTTAAGCCCACCACATCCCTCCAGGTTTTTTTCTGAGCATGACCTCCTTAAGAAAGGATACAGCTTTTTCCAGTCCTTCTTGGGAAGAGATAAGGGAATCCTCATGCTCAATGCTCAAAACATAGTCATTGCGTGTTTAGAGATCTCTTTGGAAACTTTGTCTCTAACAGGGCGCGTGGAAAGGGACCCTTTCTAACGGGGTAAACTCTTAAGCTAGTTAAAGAAGGCATAGGAAAGAAATGGCTCTACCTGAAAGGTCTCTAGCGTTCGCCACGTCATTGACAAATTTCAAAACTAACTGTAATATAATATCGTAAAACGATATACTATTATTAGGGTCAAGAATTCAAGAAAGGAACATACTGCAATGACAGAACAAGACAGAAAAGAGGAGTTATCCAAGCTTTGCCCCCTTAAGATTCAACCCCGCCATTTTTACCCCAGCAGTCAAAAAGTAGAGCCTATTCAAGAAAGAAGCTATGAAGAGAATCTGGAAAAGTTTAAAAAGGAACTTCTCAAACTAAAAGAAAAGTATCAACCATTTTTGGCTAACCATACGCCTAAACCAAAAGTTTCAAGGCAAGGATGGCACCAGACAAGTTTTGAATTTCGCTATGAACAAAAAGAAGATAGAAAAGATTTTTCCAGGATACTAAAAGGCAAAGGAGAATGGGAAAAAGTTATCATTCCTGATTACCGGGGACCGCCAGGAAAGTGGACTGGCTTCTATCGGGAAGAATTTACATTTAAAGAGAAGAGAAAACCAGAAAAAAGGATATTTTTGCGATTTTTAGGGGTAGATTACATTGGCCATATTTACCTCAATGCTCGTTTTGTAGGAAGCCATGAGGGCTTTTTTGCCCCATTTGAATTCGATGTTACAGACCTCCTGCGTTTTGAGGGGGATAACATCCTCCTAGTAGAGGTTAAAAATGACGCCCCCACCCTGGGTCTGGAAATCCTCGATAAAAAACAAAATATAGATGGGGATAAGATTTATGCTGCAACCGGACCAGGCTGGGATGATCCTATTTTGGGATGGCACCATTGTCCTCCAGGAGCGGGAATCTACAACAAGGTCATTTTGGAACAAAGGCCTACTCTCTTCATCCATTCCCTTTTTGTAAGACCTGATATAGATAACTCCCTCATGGAGGCCTGGGTGGAGGTCTTTCATACAGAAAATCATAATCAGGAATTCGAACTGAAGCTCTCCCTTTATCCAAAAAATTTTCAAAGTAAGATGCTGGTGAATATTCCCTGTGAAGTGAAACCAGCCGGCCCAGGCCTTAATTACTACCGATTTAGAATGCCTCTCTCTGAATATAGATTGTGGAGCCCAGAGGAGCCCTGGCTGTATACACTGCGCGCTTCTATCATCCGGGAGAGAGAGCTTCAAGATGAAAAAGATTGTCAGTTTGGAATGAGAAAATTTCATATGGATGAGAAAGAAAAGCTGAAAGGCACCCTTTACCTGAACAATAAACCCATTATTCTCAGAGGTGCCAATGAAATGGGCCATCTTCAGCAGTGTATTATGAAAGAAGATTATGAGCAATTGATCAATGACATTCTCATAGCTAAGCTTGCTCATTTGAATTACTACCGCATCACCCAACGACCGGTACAAAAAGAGATTTATGAGTATTTTGATATGCTTGGAATGATGCACCAATGTGATTTTCCCCTATTCGGCTATTTAAGACGAAACCAGTTTAGTGAGGCACTGAGGCAGGCCGGAGAGATGGAGAGGTTAATAAGGAGCCATCCTTCCTCTGTTATGGTTACCTTTATAAATGAACCCTTCCCTCCGGCTAAAGAAAAGAAAGGACACAGAGACCTTTATAGGCATGAGTTAGAGACTTTCTTTGAAACTGCCAGAAAAGTAATCTGGATAGAGAATCCAGACCGTGTGGTTAAGAATGTAGAAGGAGACTATGAACCTCCTACACGGACCGGACTATCAGATTTTCACTGTTATACTCTCTGGTATACCAATCACGGCCTGCCTATAGGTAAACTCCATAAAGGGTATTTGCCAGCCCTAAAGAAAGGATGGAAGACCGGCTGCGGAGAATACGGAAGCGAGGGATTGGACCCTCTTTCAGTAATGCTTGAGAATTACCCTAAAGAGTGGCTGCCGAAAAATATTAAAGACCCCTGGACACCAGAGAAAATCATCAAGGCCCAGACCTATGATATGCACGGAGACTGGTATGAAGAACAATATCGTATCCAGGATTGGATAAGAGAAAGCCAGGCTCATCAAGCTTTTGCCACCAGAATGATGAGCGATGCCTTGAGAAGACGCTCAGATAGGATTGTCTCTACGGCCCTGCATTTACTTATTGATGCTTGGCCCTCCGGCTGGATGAAGGCCCTCGTTGCTCACAACCGAGTCCCCAAGCCAGCTTACTTTGCCTTGCAAAAGTCCATGGAGCCTGTTCGGGTAAACCTGAGGACAGACCGCTTTAGGGTATATGGCGGCCAGAGAATTGGGATAGAAGCCTGGGTACTAAATGACACAGATGTGGACCTGCAAGGTTATAAAATCGTGGCTACTTTAAGGAAAAAAGATGAGAATTATGGGTCATTTGAAATTGATGTAGAAGCAAAACCTCTCCTTCCCACTTATGCAGGAACGATATCCTTTGATGCTCCCCGGGTACGTGATAGAGAAACTTTCTACTTTGATGCAGCACTATTGGATAGAGAAGCAAGCATTGTAAATTGTGAAAGGATGGTTTTAGAAGCGTTTGAAAAAGAAACAAAGCCATCTCATACCACAATCATGTATGTGGGTAGGAGCATGAAAGACTTCTTTGAAAAGCTGAACATCACGGCTATGCCCTATCAAAAGGATGGGAAAAGGCCCCAAAGAATACTCATAAATTCATGGGAGGAATATCAGAGAAATAGTCATTCTCTTTTAAAGTGGGTGACTGAGGGCTCAAGGGTGCTCTTTTTATTAGATGATATGGGGAAAGATAAGATAGAAATCGAGGATAGAGCCATTTACTTGAAAGAAATGGCCGGTGGGCTAACAGGAATAACCGAGACTGGGCTGACGTTTGTGGCCAGAAATGCCAGGGAGTCTATAACCCGAGACTTCGGACCTAAAGATTTCTCCTTCTGGCATAATGAAGAAAAGGACATCATCGATTTCATTGCTAAAAAGTATATGGATTGTCACCAAATGACACCCCTTCTTTTCACTTACCAGAAACCTAGCTTACATGTAATTGAAATGGCAAAAAGTAAAGGTTTAAAGAAAAAACTACCCATTGTAGGCTATATACCTTATGGTAAGGGTGAACTAATTTTTTCTACTCTTTGCTTAAAGGGATTTGTCGGCGTGAACCCTGTATTAGACCGCTTCCTCAAAAAACTGCTATAGACTGAAAAAAACAAGAATATAAAGCTGAAAGACAGTTTTGAGAAGGAATTTCAGGAGTAGGCATAATTTATAAGATTTTCTAAGATACGAGCGGTTCCCTCTCCCTTGAGGGAGAGGATTAAGGTGAGGGGGGAGCGAGGCTTATCTTGAATAATATGTTCGGCCAACGAGGAGAACCAATACAATGATGAATCAGGACAAGTTAGCTCTTGGCGATCTCGCGAAGCAGTACGCTGAGCTCTGTAACGATCCGGTACAAGATGAGCGCCGGGCTCTCTGGAGGCAACACAACAGCTTGAAGAAGATTCGGCCTCTGATCTACGTCCGTGCATTTGTGTGGGAGGAAATGCCCCAGTCAAAATGCACGTGCGCGGACCCGTTCCTGCGACAGTTCGAGGATTTTTTCCGTAACCACCTGTTCTAGAGTACCTTTAAGGACGATTCAATTTTGGAACCGTGGGTCACTGTCCAGGCGACCCAAAAATGTGTCGGTTGAGGTTTGTCCGGTGAACGCAACTTCAGCGAGGAGCCCGGAGGTTCATGGAAAACCGACTATCCCATCAGGAAGCTTGACGATATTGAACAACTGTGCATCCCATGGCATGAAATCGACGAAGAGAGGACAGCAAGGGATGTCCAGCGACTGCAAGATGCTGTTGGAGACGTCATCACAATCAACGTCGGTCGTGGGCCGGCTTACAGGATGTGGACAGGCGACATCTCTACGGATCTCGGGTACCTGAGAGGAATCGAACAGTTCATGGTGGATATGGTGGACAATCCTGATTGGCTTCATCAGCTTGTTAAGTTCCTGGCGGACGGAGTGCTGAAGGCCCATGATGAGGCGGAAGCGGCCGGAGATTGGGGACTGTGTGCTCACCAGAATCAGAGCATGCCGTATGCAGAGGAGCTACAAGACCCGGCACCCAATGTCAACGGCGTCAAACGCACCCAGTTATGGGGCTACATGGCAGCCCAGGAGTTCACTGGCGTATCGGCGGCAATGCATGAGGAATTCCTGCTACGATATCAGTTGCCGATACTCGACAAGTTCGGTCTGGTTGCTTACGGCTGTTGTGAGGATCTTACCTACAAAATTGACATGCTGTGGCAAATCCCGAACTTGCGGCGGATTGCAGTCTCGTCCTTTGCTGATGCGGCCAAGTGCGCTGAGCAGATAGGACGCGACTATGTCTTCAGGTATCGGCCGAGTCCGGCTGATATGGTGAGCTACGATTTGGATCCTGACCGTGTCAGATCCATTTTAAGAGGTGATCTAGAGGCCTGCAAGAACTGCCTTGTGGACATCACATTGAAGGATGTAGAGACGGTACAAAGAGACCCTAATCGTGTTCGCCAGTGGGTGATCATTACGCGGGAAGTGATTGACAAGATTTTTGGATGATGCAAGCCGAACAAGGCGCTGGAGCAGTATAAAATTGAACCAGCGCCTGCAAATTTAAGGCAAGTTTCGCACAAATGTGGAAATACAGCTATGGATTTAAAAGAATATTTGCAAATTAATGATAAGCAGCTTGAAAGATTCAAGGATATATATAGGCGGTACAGGATGATGTATGAAGATCCTGATAATTGTTTTCCTATGTTTATGATAATGGTTCCTGTAGAAAATTTGCCAACATGGGAAGAACGTCTTGCAGACCCTATTGTGATGCTGAAAGCGGAGATGGATATACTCAGGCCACACCTTGAGTTTGAGGATGACCGTGTTCCTACAGTGCGTGTTGAGTTTGGAACAGCTCAGGTAGCAGCCGCTTTTGGCTGCGAGATGTTTGTGCCACCTAATAGCCTCCCTGCTGCAAAGACACATATTCTGAAAAAGGCGAAGGATGTATACAAAATGGAAAAACCATCCCTTGATGCAGGTTGGTATGAAAAACTGAAGGAATATACCAGGGTTTTTCTTGAGAACCTTCCGGAGGGAATTCATATTCAACACCCGGATATTCAGAGTTCCTTTAATTCAGCACACCTCATTCGAGGAAATGATATATTCATTGATTTCTATGATGAACCCCAAGCCCTGGATGCGCTTCTTGACCTTATAACTGACTACATGATTGACTTGGTTCCTCACCTTAAAAGCATGATCAGTACCGACAGGGAATGGTTTTTTGATTGGGGAGCAATGTGGAAAGGTACGGCCAGGATATCTAATTGTTCCACACATATGATAAGTCCAGACCAATACAAAAACGATATCATGCCCAGAGATATGCATCTGCTGAAAACAATTGGTGGAGGCAGAATGCACTACTGCGGCACTTCGGACAAGGTAATTAATGAGTTCTTCAAGGTGCCTTATATTACAGGACTTGATTACGATGCAGACCATCATGAGCTCTTTTCTTTATCTGAGCGTGTCCCAAAGCATGTAACCCTGCTTCACTCTTACTGGGGTACGGGCTCCGATGAAACGATTCAGCGTCTTCTGAAAGGAGACTGGCCCAAAAAGCGGAATATCATAGTGCAAGTGCATGTCTCTTCTCTCGAAGAGGGAAATCAGGTCCTCAAAAACCTACGCAAATCAGTTCCTTATGCCTATCAGGGCGACCTGTAAGTAGATTTGTATGTCTCCTCTGGGGCTAAAATAATAAGAAGGAGTAATTTGTGAAGATGAGCGATATGACTTACAACATCAGCAAATGGCTTATCGAGTAAATGCATACGGGCCAAAATTTAACCGCGCGCCCCTGGAAGAAAGGCAAAGTTTACCACGTACCGAGGCATTGAAATCTACTTTGATTGGGCTTCCGGCTTTCCCTGAGGCACCACAGGAACTTATGGAACAATATATTTATGCCTTTGACAAAGTTACTGCACAAGCGGATGAGGTAGCAAAAATTACAATAAAAAATCAGGATATAACTAAGCTACCTGATAAACACTCGGTTATTCGTTAAAGATTTTTTGCTAGAAAAGTTTAACTACTTACGGGGTAAAAAGGAGGAATTGAGAATCAATTCAAAAGATAGGATGGTTAAGACCTTAAACGGGGAGAAACCAGATAGAGTAGCTGTTGCTCCTCACTGGTGGGGTCATTATAAATTTGAGATAGCAGGCAAAGATTATATAACAGACTGGTACAGAGATGGGTCTTCTATGGTTGAAATATACACCAAATTTTATAAAACTTTTAAACCTGATTGATTTCACCTTCATAGTGGTACCCCTGGCCACTATAAGTATCTCAGAGTGAAAAAGGAAGATGATAGATTTTTTTTAATAAATCCTCTTGGCTGGGAGCCGCCAATTGGAGGTTGGTATGATGAAGTACTTAATAGAAAAAGTTTCCCAGATAAGTCTTGAGTGGGTTAAAGCTTATGCTGAGGCTGGCTGTGATGCCTTTATTATTTCTGAGGCAGAGTTCTCCTCGGATTTAATATCACCCAAGATGTACCAGAGGGTACTTTTTGATATTCATCAAAGATATTTTAAAGAAATTTCTGAAATGGGGATATTCCCAATGCTCTGTTTTTTTGGCAACATAAATCCTCTTATAAAATATATCAACAAAATCGGAATAAAGGCTTTAATGGTTGAAGAAAACAGAAAGGGATTTAGTATGGATATTTTGAAAATTAGGGAAATATTAAATGAAGAAATTACCCTTTTTGGAAATATTGACCCCTATGAGGCATTAGTTAAAGGGAGGTCGGAGGATGTGGAAAAGGCGGTCAAAAAACAACTTTTAGCTGCTCAAAGGGGAAGATTTATCGTTTGCAATGGAAGTCCTTTGATAGAGGGAACTCCTCCTGAAAACGTCAAGACAATGATAGGGGTGGCTCGCCGATATGGAAAAAATCCACAGTACTAAATTTTTTAATAGGGGAGATATAAGTTGGAGAAAAGTCAAGAAATCAAATTTCAAGTCCTGAATACCTTTTTTTTTGTAAGAGAAGGGAGTAATTTGAAGCAGGTACTTTCCGTAAAGATAGAGAATAACCGGGGCACTTTGAAAAATGGTAAGCTGAAGGTAGATATACTAGAGAGAAATCTTTGTTTTGATATTCCTCTAGTTGCAAAGGGGGTAAATGTACATTCTATTAGTATCCCAGAGGTTGATAAGCCTACTCCGGCCACCTTCAGGTTAATTGTAGGTTCCTCAAAATGGATGCATAAAAGGGTTATAGAGAGAAAAAGACACTGGAAGATTCATTTAATTCCATTTTCTCACCATGATATTGGATATACTGACCTGCAACCCCTCGTAGTAGCTAAACATAAAAGATATTTTGATAAGATCATTGAATACTGCAGACAAAGCGAAGACTACCCAGAAGAGGCCAGGTTCAGGTGGACCTGCGATACTGCATGGGCTGTTAAAAACTACCTTGATGATTCCCGAACAAGGAACAAAGACTTTCTGAAACTGATAAGTAAAGGAAGGGTTGAGGTGACAGCTCTTTTTGCCGCCCTATCTTTGCCTTTAGCCAGCAGTGAGGAGCTTATTAGAGCATTATACTATGCCTTTGAGCTTAAAAGAAAGTACAAAATTCCCATTAAAACAGCAATGACTACAGATATACCAGGCCATCCCTGGATTCTTCCCCAGCATCTCTCAAAAGCTGGTATAAGGTATTTATCTACAGCAGTTAATCAAGCCTATTCCCAAAATAACCAGCCAAGAGCAAAGGCTCCTTACCTGCCCAGGCCATTTTACTGGGAATCTCCGGATGGGAGTAGAGTCCTTGTCTGGAATGCGGACACGGATTATACTTATCTTGAAGGTTTCCTATTGGGGTGTGTGGAGGATTTCCGGAAAGAATACAAAAATCTGCGTGAATATGTGCTATCCTTCCATAATGAAGATTTAAAGCATCTTTTAAAGATTCCTGATAGGGCTTTACCTGAACATCTTGAGCTATTAGAGAAGAAGAGCTATCCCTATGATGCCATTAAATTACGTGCACCTTCAGGAATCCTGGGAGATAACCTTCCACCAACTTTTAAGATAGTTGAGACTGTCAGAGAATGGAATAAACGATGGGCTTATCCTAAATTAATAATAAGCACAAACGCTGAGTTTTTCCAATACATGGAAACAACTTATCATAAAAGATTTCCCTGTTATAAAGGGGACTGGACAGACTGGTGGGCAGATGGCCCTGCCTCTTCTGCCTATGAGACAGGCCTAAACAGGGTTACTCATGAGGAGTTAGCCTCAGCCGAAAAATTCTCCAGTCTGGCATTTTCCATAAATAAAAAATACAGCTATCCGGCAGGGGATATTAGCAAAGCCTATGAAAATATGATGTTATTTGATGAGCATACCTGGGGTATGCATGATTGTTTCCGAAACCCGCATTCTCATTCAACTAAGATCCATTGGAGAATAAAATCCTCCTTTGCCTATGATGCATCCTGGATAGCCAGAGATATATTGGAAAAAAGTTTAACCAGAATTGCATCAGATATTAGAACAGAGGATGGATACTATCATATAGCTGTTTTCAATTCTCTATCCTGGCCTAGAACAGATCTTGTAAATCTTTCCCTCCCTTTGAATATATGCAATGATGGTAATTTCAAAATAATAGATGTAAGGACAGATGAGTCTTTACCCTATCAAATTATAGATTATTTGCCAGAGGAAAAGATTTACAGGATTATGTTTGCAGCCAGAGAGGTTCCTGGACTTGGTTATAAAAGTTACAAAATATTACCCCACATAGAGAAAATCGGTCTTGCTAAAGGGGGAAAAGAAAAAAATAGTATAGAGAATTCCTACTATAAGATTTCTTTAGACCCTGAGAGCGGCGGGGTAATAAGTATTTTTGACAAGGAATTGCATCAGGAACTGGTGGATAAAGAAAGTAGCCACAAGGTCAATGAATACGTGTATGACAGAGGAGAGCCACCTCTTAACAAAAGATTTTTCCCGGCCAGGGTAAAGGAGATTATAAACAAGGATGGGCCATTATCAGAATCTTTAATTACCATCTCTACAGGGAAGATGGCCCCTTCAATACACCAGGAGATCAGGCTCTACAAGAACATAAAGAAGATTGATTTTATCAACACAATAAATAAAAAAGAGACCCTTATGAAAGAAGGGATATACTATGCTTTTCCCTTTAATATTAACAAAGGAGAATTCAAGCTGGATATTCCTGGCGCAATTTTGCGTCCTGAGGTAGATCAACTTCCAGGCACCTGTCGAGATTGGTATTCTTTCCAGCATTGGTTGGATGTATCAAATTCTGATTATGGTCTAGTCTTCTCCTCGAGGGAAACTGGCCTGGTATCCTTGGGCGACATAAATACGGGTAAATGGCTTGAGGAGTTATCTTTAACCAATACTAATTTCTTCATTTATATAATGAATAACTACTGGAATACCAACTTTAGGCCAGGCCAGGAAGGTAAACTCACTTTTCACTTTTCACTCTTCACCTATTCTGGTAGATTTGATGTTTTACGCTCGACCAGATTAGGATGGGGTTACTGCACACCATTGGTTCCGATTATTTTAAAGAAAAATCAAAAAGGTATACTACCCCTTGAAGAATTCACCTTTTGCCAGGTTGACAAACCAAATGTGATGGTGATGACTATAAAACAAGCAGAAGATAAGAAAGGATATATAATCAGGCTCCATGAATTTAGCGGACAGGAGAGTATCTTTGAAATAAAATTTCCATTCTTGGAGATTTCAAGAGCCTACCAGACAAATATAGTGGAGGAAAATATAGGCTCCCTCAAGGTAAAGGGGGATAATATTATAACTTTGCCCATCAAAGGCTGGGGAATAGAAACAATTCGAATAATACCGGTTTAAGAAAAAATTGGAGGGAATTGCAGCAATGACAGGGAAGGAGCGCATGAAGAAAGCCTTTGCCAACAACGGGGAGCCGGATCGGGTCCCCATCGAGCCGGGCCTTGATTTTGATACTCTGACTGACCTATCCGGCCTCGATTACTGGAAATACCAGGAGCAAGGGCATACCGAATTGAGCAGCCTGATTACCTGGTGCAATCGGCTGGGATTTGATCTGTACTATTTTGCCGCCGGGATTCCCGAACCCAACCCACCTGAGAGTATCCAGATTAGCACAAGAAAGTGGAAGGAAGGAGAAGTTCGTATCGTCGAGACAAACGCAAGGACACCCTCAGGACATATCCAGCAGCGCCGCCGCTATCCCAGGCACAACCCCGAGTATTCTCATGAAAAATTTATCAAAGACCTTCATGCTGATTGGCCGGTGTTCAAGGAATATTTCGGAGAAGAGTGGCCAGTTCACCGGCGGTACTTTGAAGAATACGCACGCGCTGGGGACCGTGGGGTGGTCGGCGTTGTTGTCCACAGCCCAATTGACTGGTGGCAGGAATATCGCCATGGCGGTATCGAACAGGTGATTTTTGACCTCTATGACGAAAAATCACTGATGGAGGAGGTTTTCGAATACTACCAGATTCACAGCTTTGCCTACCTTGAGACAGCCGTTAAATTAGATCCTAAGCCCGATTTCGTGATGATTCACGGATCAACTTGTTCGGCGAGTGTGATTTCGCCGAATCTCTTTAAAACCTATGCCCTTTCTTATATTCAACAAGCCACTGCTTTACTGAAGAACGCGGGAATTCTGAGTCTATTCCATGTCTGCGGTAGGAGCAACGAGTGGCTCCCTATGCTTGCCGAGACAGATTTAAATGTAATAGACGCCCTGGAACATCCCCCTGCTGGTAATGTTGATTTGGGCAAAGCGAAGAAGCTCTACGGGAATAGGCTCTGTCTAAAGGGGAATGTTTCGGCAATTACCATGACTTATGGCAGGCGGCAGGAGGTTCGCCAGGGGGTCATACGCTGTCTTGACGCCGCGGCTGCAGGTGGCGGATATGTGCTCGCTGTCGGAGATAGTATCGGGCCAAAAGCGAATCTTAAAAATATTGAAGAGATGGTCAACACCGCTCTCAAGTACGGACACTACTGAATGGAGAAAAAGATGCAAGCAAAAGTTGGCTTAGTATTAATGGCAGCAAAATGTTTTTGGGATAAGAGAGTCCAAAGTTATAGAAAACTCCCAGAGCTAATTAACAAGGATGCAGAAAATATTGTCAGCAGGCTTTCAAAACATATGGGGATAGTAAATACTGGAATAGTGACCTCTATACGAGAAGCAGAGATAGCTATCGAGGAGTTTAAAAAGGAAAAAGTCGAACTTTTAATAATTTGTCCTCTAATGTGGAGTGAAGATCAACCTTTGATAAAACTCGTAAATGAGATGGGTGAAGTTCCCCTTCTCTTATGGTGTTATTCTCCCTACCGTAAACTGCCACCTAAGATAAGTGCCTTGGATTTATTTAGAGGGTCCGGTTCTGTAGGACTATTTCAGGCAAGTGGTCCCCTGAAGAGATTGGGAAGAGATTTTGGTTTTGTCATGGGAGATCCAGAGGATGAAGAAACCATCCATAACATTGTAGAATACACTCAGCTAGTAAAATTAACAGGAGAGCTTCAAGAAGTTAAGCTAGGCATACTTCCCTCGAGGTGCGAGGTGATGACAGATTTATATGTTGATGAATTTAGTTTAACAAGCATACTCGGTCCTGCACTGAAGTACATTTCAGTAGGGCAGCTTCTCTCAGCTTCCCAGGAAATTGATACCTCAAGGGTCAAGATTAATGTGGATGAGCTTAAGAGAAGATATAGAATAAAGGGCGTAAGTAATAAAGCTCTATATCAGGCAGTTAGAGCTTCTCTGGGAGTGGCAGAGTTAGTGGATAGATTTTGCCTTGATGCCCTGGCCATTGATGACCTCTCTGAAGAACTCCATGAAATCATGGGACTTCGTCCCTGTCTTTATCTTCCTCTTCTTCAGGAAAAAGATATAGTTATTAGTATGGAAGGTGATATTACTGGAGCAGTGGCCATGTTTGTACTTAAAAGATTGACCAATAGTCCGGTTATGTTTAGCGAATTTTTTAATTTCGATAAAACGGACAATTCTGTTATAGCAGGCCATGCTGGTCTTCAAAATCCTCGTTTAGCTGAAAACGATGATGGAGTTATAATTACTCCCGACTATGAGCTTCAGGGTTCATCAGAGTTTGAGGGTGCCTGGATGGAGTTTACGGCTAAGCCGGGTCAAGTGACCTTATTGCAGATTGTTCCAAAAATAGAAGGGTTTAAAATGATTATAGCCGCAGGCGAAGCTTTAGGTTCTGACGGTGTAAGAGTGGAAGGATTTCCTCATGTACAGATAAAATTTAGCTTTCCTCTAGATGATTTTTTTAATCAGGTAGTTAGAGGTGGAGCTACTCATCACTGGGCTATGGTTCACGGAGATGTAAAAAGTAAACTAAAAATGTTGGCGGAACTGCTCAAAATAGAAAAATTGGTATTTTAGAGTATCTGAATATATTTTAACTAACGAGCGACGAATTAAAGGGAGGATGACAGTATGAGTGAAAAATTAAGAAGGGAAAAACTTGCCATTGAAGGAGGAAAACCGGTAAAGACCACACCTAACCTACCTATGTTCCCCGGTGGGCTGGAAATAGGCCAGGAAGAAAAGAAGGCTGTGCTTGAAGTTCTAGACCACAAGTATCTTTTTCGCTATTACGGCCCAGAGGAATTTTCCTCCAGAGTAAAATTACTTGAGGAAGAGTTTGCCAAAAAGATGGGAGTAAAATATGCACTGGCAGTGAATTCCTGCACCTCGGCTTTAATTACCTCTCTTATAGCAGTGGGAGTTGGTCCAGGAGATGAGGTAATCATTCCTGGATATACATTTTTTGCTAGCTGTGCTGCGGTAATTGCAGCTAGGGCTATTCCTGTAATTGCCGAGGTTGATGATTCTCTTACTCTGGACCCCGAGGACCTTGAGCGTAAAATAACTCCCCGCACTAAAGCAGTAATGCCGGTTCATATGCGGGGGGCTCCCTGCAATATGGATAAGATTATGGAAATAGCCAAAAACCATAATTTAAAGGTGGTGGAAGATGCTGCTCAGGCCTGTGGAGGAAGCTATAAGGGAAGATATTTAGGAACCTTTGGGGATTGCAATACCTTCAGCTTTCAGTATCACAAAATAATTACTGCCGGTGAGGGTGGAATGGTCACCACCGATGATGAACTCCTCTATGATAGAGCTCAGGGATATCACGATGCAGCAGCCTGCTGGCGTCCCGGAGGCCCGGGGAAGCGTTTTGGCTCGGCCCGATATAAGGGAGAGCTTTTTCCAGGAGTTAACTTCCGCATGTCAGAGTTAATAGGGGCAGTAACCAGGGTTCAATTAAGACGCCTTGATGGTCTAATTGAGAGAATGAGAAAAAATAAGAAAAGAATAAAAGATGCCGTTTCCCATATTAAGGGAATACAGTTTCGAAGACTAAATGACCCAGAAGGAGATACGGCTATCGCCTTGTTTTTCTCACTTCCAACGGCAGAGCTTACAAAGAAATTTGCTAAAGATTTAAGAGCAGAGGGAGTTGAGGCAAATTCCATATATAATAAGGGAGTGCCTGACTGGCATATTTATTCCCACTGGGAGATGATTATTAACAAATGGACAGTTACTGCTGAGGGCTGTCCTTACACCTGCCCTCACTATAAAGGTCCAGAGATTAAGTATTCAGCTGATATGTTGCCTAAGACCCTGGATTTATTAAGTAAATCCATCCAAATTGACATTCCTCCTCAGTTGACAAAGGAAGATTGCCATATGATTGCCCGGGGCGTCCTCAAAGTAGCAGATGCATATTTATAAAATAGGAGGGAATAATGGTTAGACTTGATGTCTGTTTGGAAACAGTTTTTACTTCTTTATCTGTGGAGGAAAGGCTTGAAAAGATTGCCCAGGTTGGCTACACTACAGTAGAGCTCTGGTACAAAGAATACACCTGGACTGGAGATGACCTTACAGGGCCGGCTAAGAATGATAGAAAGTTAAAAGCTGCCCTGGACAAATGTGGACTGAGGGTAAACAACATGGTGCTGAATGCCTGGGATGCCACGTTAGGTGGGTCTTTGGTAAATTCGGAAGACCAGGGGTTGTATCTTAAGAATCTGGATGAGGTTATTAAGTTCGCTCGAAGTATTGGATGCAGTAAACTCATAACTTGCACCGGAAAAGAAATAGAGGGAAAAAGCCGTAAAGAACAACGAAACAGTATCATATCTACCTTAAGTGAGGCGGCTAAAGTAGTGGAAAAAGAGGGCTTCACTCTCTTACTTGAGCCACTTAACACCTACGTGGACCACCCGGGATATTTCCTTAACTCTGCCAAGGAGGGAGCCAGGATAATAAGGGAGATTAACCATCCCCATATTCGCCTGCTTTACGATGTTTATCATATGCAGATAATGGAAGGAAATGTTATATCCACTATTGAGCAAAATATTGACATTATAGGCCATTTCCATGCTGCTGGTGTTCCAGGAAGAGGCGAGCTTTACATTGGTGAGCTAAACTATCCCAATATTATCAAGCGTATTGAAGGATTAGGATACTAGGGATGTTTCGGGCTGGAATATTTTCCCAGCATGGACTCTGAAGAATCACTAAAAAGCATAAAAGAGCTATTAGAAGATTAAAGGAGTTATTGTTATGGCAATTCGTAAGTTGGAAGGTGGACAATATAGAGTTCTTGGTGATGATCAAATTGAGGATATTCACCAGGCAACTCTAAAAGTTCTAGAAGAAGTTGGAATAAGGGTAGAACATAAGCCAGCATTAGAAGTGTTCTCTGGTAACGGCTGTGATGTTGATTTTAACAAAAAAATTGTTAAGATTCCCCAGTATGTGTTGAAAAAAACTCTTCAAACTGCTCCTTCCAGTTTTACTCTTTATGGTAGAAAGCCGGAATTTGACGTATTGGTAGATACTCAAAATGTGTATACTATAGGGGGCTCATCAGCCTTGTTTGTCTTTGACTTAGATGGAAATCGCCATCCAGCCACGCTTAAGGATTTAGTTGATCTTACCAGACTTCAGGATGCTTTGGAGAATCTTCATATTATGCATGGGATTGTTAACCCCCAGGATATTCCTCAACCCGGATTTTGTCGGCGTCTTTTTGCCGCGGTAACGGAAAATACCTCCCGAAACTACTATTCTCAGGCTGAGGATGCAGAGGATGTAAGAGACCAAATTGAGATGGCCTCACTTATTTTAGACAGCAAAGAAGAGGTTAAAAGAAAACCCATTTTTACTGAAGTTGTCTGTATGGTCAGCCCCCTTACTCATCCAGATAAGATGACAGAGGTATTAATGGAATCGGCTAAGTATAGGGTGCCCCTTTATATAGAAGTTGACGCTCAACCTGGAGGGACAACTCCGGTTACTCTCGCTGGAACACTAGTGGAACAAAATGCCAATATTTTATGTGGGATAACTTTGGCCCAGCTGGTTAATCCGGGTACACCCTGCATCTACTCTATTGCTTCTGGAATTATGGATATGGCTACAGGAAATTATTCTGGCGGTGCACCTGACACATCTCTTTTGCATGCTGCTGCTGCTCAAATAGCTCACTATTATAATCTGCCTTTTCAAGGGGGAACCTGTATTGACGCTACTATTTCCGATGCTCAAGCTGGGTATGAGAGGGCCCTGCAGGTTTTAACCTGTGCTCTTGCTGGAGTTAACTTTGTTCACTTATCTATAGGATTGATGGAGCAAATGCTTTTGGCCAGTTATGAGCAGTGTGTAATTGACAATGAAATCTTGGGAGCTGCTTTTCGCATTGTAAAAGGAATTGAAGTTAATGAGAATACACTTGCCTTAGATGTTATTAAAGAAGTGGGGCCAGGAGGAAATTATCTTATACATGAGCACACAGTAAAGAATTTCAGACAGGTAAGATGGTTTCCTGCTATTACTAACCGGAAGAAATGGGCGGTGTGGGAGTCTAAAGGGGCAAAGGATATGGGACAGAGAGCCAGGGAGAAAGCAAGACAAATTTTAAAGGAACATCATCCCCAATATCTTTCTTTAAAGCTATGCCAGGAATTAGATAAGTTTGCCCAACGAGCCCAAAAAAGAGTTTTAAAAACGATTGCTAGAGGGTAGGAGGAAAAGATGGTAAAAGATGAATTAGTTAATCTGGTAGAGTTTGGGAAAATTAAATGGTGGTCAGGTAAGTACCCAAATGAAATTGAAAGCCATCTTATCCAGCCTCTTAAGGATGAAGAGGGGAATTCCTATTGGCTGCCAGCGGCAGAATCCAGGGAAAGTGAGTCCCATATAGGAGTAGAGTGGAATGAGCCAAGAAATGTATACAACCTGGAAGTAATCTATAAAGAGGATGAGTTTATTCCAAAACCAGACTCAGTAAAGGTGCAGTACTGGCAATGTAATTGGCCAACCCCTGCCCCGGAAAGGTTGAAAGGAGCAAAGCGAGGCTGGATAGGGACCGATGATTCTTATCATGGAGAATGGATAAGAGCTAATACTAAAGTAACAGCTCATAAAAATAAACATATCTATAGCTTTGAGCATCTTGATATTGTGGAGCTGCCTGATGAGCAAAAAATAGAGGAAGCTGAGGATTGGAATGCTTTTTTCAGAAAGACCTTAAAAATCCGCCTTGTATTCAAGAATAATCCTGGACCTGCTATTGCTGATCTCAAAGTATACTCTAAGTCTTTATGGAAACATATAGATTTGGATATTTTTTTTGGATGCGGTGAAAATGATAAGGGAAGGGATTGGTCAGGAACTATAGAGGCCTATAATGGCAGAATAAAAGATATCCGGCCCCTAGATTTTGACAAAGATGATGCTATTGCTAAAAATCATGCCTGGAAGTGCAGGACTAAAGGAAGACCCAAGGGAATTCGAACTCATGCGATGTATGCCAATGGCCTTGAATCTTCAGATAGTACTATAATTACACTAAGGACGAAAGCAAAGAGCTTTTCCTTTCTTGTTGGTGATGTAATTAAAGGGCCTATTTTTATAAAGGACTATGATGTCTTTATAAAAAAGAGCAAAGAGCAAATTGACTACAAGGTATATTTAAACCAATTAGCATCTTCGAATAAGAAGAGTATCTATGACTTAGTTATCTTCCAGCCAGAGCAATCATACGAAAGAGCTTTTAAAGAAATCCCACCCTTGCAAAAAATCAAACACGAGGAATCTGCCCTGCCACCTTTGCAAAAAAGTAAAGACGTGGTAACTGCCCTGCCCTCTTTAGCAGAAGTTTTACAAAAATATGGTAGATACCTCATTTTAGGTTGCGAGGGAAATCGCCAGGAATTTGCCTTGGGGTTTAATGGGCACTTGTTTGCTAATAAGAAATTTCTTAAACCTTATGGCCGTGATATAGATAAACTTCTATGGCCGGGGATGGAAATACAGTATAAGTTTGGTACTGGAGATACCCCTGATTTTAGAGAGAGGGAAGATGGCTGCATACAAAGCTTAAAAGAGGGATACCTGCCTATAGTAGCAACCTGTTGGATAGATAGGGAAATTGAGTATAAAGAAGAGACGTTCACTAGCTTTCTTGATGATTCTATTAAGCATTCTCTCCTAAAACGTGGGGATGAGGATATTGTTTGCCTGATGCAATTTAGTGCCAGGAATACTACAAAAGGGAAAAAACAGGCAAAGATATGGCTTACAATCCAACCTTCTGAAGAGTTATCCTTTGAGGATGGATTTATTTTGGCTAAAGGTAGAGTAGTTTTGGGTGAAACAGTAAAAGATAAGTGGAAAATTCAGAAATATGAGGAGCCTTTGATTAGAGCTTATATTAATGTTAACAACAAAGGTGCGCTCACTGCCAAAACATATGTAAGCAAATTAGAGAATACTCATGGTATTTCCAATGCCATAGTATATGAAGTTGAACTTGATAGCTATGAGGAACACACAATTAATCTTGCTATTCCCTTCGTTAGTTTAATTAAAAATAAGAACTTACTTTCCTCTCTGAGGTATAATGAAAAATTAAGGGAAGTAATTTCATACTGGAAAAACTATATTGACGAAGGCATGCAAGTAAATGTTCCTGATCCTATTATTAACGATTTCTATAAAGCTGTACCTATTCATGTAGCCATTACTGTGGATAAAGATCCTATCTCGGGCTTATATGAGCTGCCCCCGGCTACTTATGAATACGGCCCTTGTGGAAATGAGGCCTGCTGGCAAATTCGTCAACTTGATTATCGGGGGTATCACAAACGTGCCGAGGAATATCTGGAAGCATTCATTCAACTTCAAGGGAAAATGCCTTTTGATGGGAATTTTAAATCTAAAGAAGGCTCTTTCCAGGCTTGTGGCACCTATGGAGATGAAATACACAGAGGAGTTTTTGCTTATAATCTTGATCATGGATTTATTCTTTTCCAACTTGCAGAACATTATCTTTTAACAAGAGATGATAAGTGGCTAACCAGAATATTACCCAATCTTCTAAAGGGGTGCGAGTTTATAATTCGTGAGAGAGCCGCTACTATGGGCAGGGAAGCTAATGGCAGTAAACGCTCAGAGTATGGTTTGCTGCCAGCGGGCCATATGGAAGATAATCAGGAATGGAGACATTGGTTTGCTGTTAATGCTTATGCTTACTATGGCATGAAATTAACAGCAGATATACTAAAAAAGATTAATCATTCCGAGGCAGAGAGAATTTCCAAAGAAGCCAGAGCTTATTGTAAAGATATTCGTGAGGCAGTAGAAAAGGCAATGATAGAATCACCAGTTGTTAAATTACTAGATGGTACCTGCGTCCCTCATATTCCTGCCCGAGCCCGACTGCGTGGAAGAGAGTTAGGATGGTTGCGTGAGGGTGGATATGGACCTTTACACTTGGTTGGCTGTGATATAATAAAGCTCGATGAGGAGATAACAACATGGATTTTAAAGGACCTGGAGGATAATATATTTATTAGCCGGGAATTTGGATGGCCAATAGATCTTGAAAAACACTGGTTTAGTCAGGGAGGGGTAGCCTGTCAACCACTACTATTAAATAATGGTATAGTTTATTTAAAAAGAGGACAAATTAAACACGCCATAAGGTGGCTTTATAATTCTTTAGGGGTGAGTTTATACCCGGATGTTAAAGTTTTTGCTGAATGGGTGTCGGAACCCGGGCATGGTGTTGGCCCTTTTTATAAAACTTCTGATGAGTGTGAATTTCTTAACTGGCTGCGTATGTTTTTAGTTTATGAACAAAAAAATAAATTATTTCTTGCTATGGGCACAGCAAGAAATTGGCTAAAAGATGGTAAAACTATCACGGTAAAAAAAGCAGCTACTTATTTTGGGATTGTAAGTTACGAGTTACATTCAAAGGTTACTTCTGGAGAAATTGAAGCAACCTTAAATCCGCCAAAGCGCAGTATTCCAGAAAAAATTGTCATTTGTTTTCGCCATCCAGAGAAAAAACGGATACAAAGTGTCATCGTCAACGGTGTTAAACATCAAGATTATGATGCTGATAAAGAAGTTATTTATTTAACCAAATTATCTGATGAGATGAAAATAGTGGTTAAATACTGATTAATAAAGCAAGGAAAAAATCATGGTTTTAGATTTTGATATTCCTGCTAAAGAGATTGAACGAAGAAAACAGGTTATTCGAGATGTATGGGATTACAAATTGGATAACGTTGATCATATTCCTATCCAGCTAATCCCGGTACCAAACTCAAAAGGCTATACTCTTAAAGAAAGATTCACTGATAAAAGAAAACAGTTAGAAGTGGAGGTGGAAAAAATTAAGGCAGGCTTAGAGTTAATGCCTGATGATTATATACCAACTTTGCATCCTGATTTAGGTTATGTAGTTACCCAAAGTGTTTTTGGAATGAAACCAGTTTATGCTGATTCTCATCAACCTCCTTATACTAAGAAAGACCCTCCCAAAATTGCAAAAATTGATGAGGTATACAAATTGAAGCTACCCGATCCTTGTTATGATGGTTTGATGCCTGAAGGATTAGAGAGAATAAAGTATCTGATGAAGGAAACAAACTATCAATTCCCCTGTTCATTATTAGACATAGGTGGTCCTATGGATATAGCCCATGAGTTAATGGAGACAAATTTATTTTTTACGGCTATGTACGATGCACCTGATACAATCGAGTATTTGGCAAATTTTTTAGCTGACGTTTTAATTGCACTTCGAGATGCATGTATTGAGGCAGCTGGTGGTATAGAGAATATAACCTCAACTGAATGGGATGAGAAGTGGTTTCCTAAAAAGGGCTACGTAAGTAATGACCTGGCGGCTATGTATTCTCCCAAGTTTTTTGAAAAATTTGCTATACCCGCAGATGATAAAATATATAATAAATATGGGGGTGGCTTGCTTCACAATTGCGGTCCTCATCCCTCTGTTGAGTATTATTTAAGGGATAATCCCAAGATTTACGGTCTCACCTGCACTGCCTGGGATTTAGACAAGGAAACCTTAGAGAAGATAAAAGTCTTATTTAATCACAAAGCTATTCTCTATGTAGAACTGCGGATAACAGAATCAATCAGGAGAACAGTGGAAGAATATAAACGAGTCGTAGATGCTTTAATGCCGGGTGTGATAGCAATACCATGGATGTGGATAGGGCCAAGTACCTCACTTTATCCTGTCCCGTCTGATATAGATGTTCGCAGGGATACACCAATCCTATACAATAAACTTCTGAAAATAACAAAGGAATATGCAGATAAGATAAAAAAAGGTTAAAAGGTAGTGAATGATATGCAGAGTAGTTATGAAATTGTCAGACGAGCCATAGAATTTGATGGACCGGAGCGAGTACCTTATAATTTTGATGAAAACCGAACGCCGGTTATTAGGACAAAATACGGGGATGATTTTATCTGGGTCTTTGTAGATCCAGATCCCTCTTTTGTGCCTCATGTTTCAGGGGAAAGTGAGCTGGGAGTGGTCAGTAAAACCTTAGATGAAAAAGTAATGGGCATACCTAAACAGCATTCCCTTGATGACTGGGGAAAACTGAAGGATTATAAGCTTCCTGATTATACCTTGCCCGAAAGGTATAAGAATATGGAGAGGCGAATTGCAGAAAAGCCGGATAAATACGTGCTGGGCATGTTCCCCCACTTTCTGTTTCAAGTGCTTCCGGAATTATTGGGTTTTGAGCAATTCACAATTTCTATCCTCGCTGAGCGAGAAAACTTAGAGGGACTGCTAGACATGCTGACCGAAAGCTGTATCAAGGTTGTCCACTGCATGGCGGACAGGGGGGTTTATGGTATTATTGCCATAGATGATATGGGGTTTCAGGACCGCCTCATGATCAGCCCAAAGCACTGGAGAGAAATCATCAAGCCTAGATATGCTACGGTTATTCAAGTCGCTCATGAGAGAGGGATTCATATCTTCAGTCACATCTGTGGGTTTATCCTAGATATTATTGAGGATTTGATTGAAGTGGGACTGGATGTTATTCAGATTGACCAGCAGGATAACATGGGAATCGATGAGCTTGCCAGAAGGTATGGGGGCAGGATTTGCTTTTTCTGTCCGGTTGACATCCAAACTACCCTCAGTAAGCCGAATTTGCCAGCTATCGAAGAAAAAGCCAAACACTTACTCTGGGCCTTTGGAAGGTATAATGGGGGATTTATGGTTAAAACCTATCCCCAGCCTGAAGCTATTGGCATCCCAGAGGAAAACACCGCATATATGTGTGAGATGTTTAAAAAGTATGGAAAATATCCCTTAGATATTGATTAATACATACCCAGAGATCTCATTCAAATATCTTGACATTACTACATATTATCCTGTTCTACTATAAAAGACCGCTGCCGGCTAATTAATTTCAGTATTTTCCAAATTTTTTGGCCGTCTCGACCATAGTATAAATGTTATCCTCGGACGTTTCTTTGCCCACTTGATCGCCTGTGCCCAGAATCAATCTCGGTTGACTCTCCCAGACCTCCAGAATCTCCCTAATCTCTTTTTCAACATCAACAGAAGTTCCGCGAATCAAGGTTTCTACAGTGTGAACATTTCCACTAAAGGTTACTCGTCCAGCTAGCTTTTTTTTAACTTTTCTCAAACTTGTAACATCACCTCCGGGCGGGCGTTGAAAAGGACAGACACAATCGATTCCCAGTTGAGCAAAATCCTCTATGACTTCCATGCAATTCCCATGGAAATGAAGATGTACAAGGCCGCCCATTTGATGAGCTGCATTCACTACAGCTTCTATGACAGGTTTGTCCCACTTTCTCCACATCTGGGGACTGACTAAGGAAAGGGTAGACCAGATACAAGGGATGTTAACTGATTCGGCCGTTGTTTTGCTGAATATTGCCCGAGTAAATTCGGTTATCCAGTGAATGTATCTTTTCTGAAGCTCAAAAAGATAACGCTCATGATCGACTATATCCAGAATTGTCTGTTCCAGTCCCCCTTCTCGCTCCCACCCAATAAAATCAATAAAAGTAAAACCAGTAAGAACTTCTAAAAGATAATCATCTCCTATTTTGTCCAATGCCTCTTGCACCGCAGACCAGTCATACTCATTTACTTCTCTTAGGACAAACTTTTCATAAAAAGGCCAGTCATTTTGGAAATTCTTGATAAACCTCTCTATCTTCCAGGAAGGCTCTTTTTTATCGTAAAGAGTGCGAGCTGTAAGTTTTCCTTTGGGGGTATGGATTATTCCTTTCTCCTCGTAGCGACCCTCTCCAATTCTTTGAAGCTGACGATTGATAGGGAAAAGGTCGTATTTTGGTTGCGGCTGAACTATTCCCCACCCTTCACAACTATAATGCTTGAATGTCTTTTGCAGGGCCTGCCAGTGAGGGATTTCTCTTTCCAGTTGAATCATATCGACCCCGAGAACTTTTGCTGGAATATAATACCAGAATTCTGGAGCAACAGGGACTCTATCAGGTTTTTCTCCCTTGTAAGCAGTTAACATTCTCTTTTTTGGCGTTATATTCATCATATCCTTCCCTCTCTCCCATGTTGGGCTCTCCTTAAAAGAGTAAATACTTAAATCAGCTCTTTCTTTATAGCACCTTAAGGCCATCCTGTATGTGAAAGTAGCTCCTTAGCCTCTTTTTCTGAGGAACAGCTAGTAAAAATCAACAACCCTTCTGGCTTAAGACTCTCCAGAACAAAATCAACTTCCGCAGACTGGCAGAAAACCTGAATGGCTTTTTTCTTAGCCTGAATTTTTCGATATATGGGTATCCACCTAGCTACGCCTTCTTTCACCATGCCTGCACCGGGAACCCACTGAACAGCGTTAAGGCGAGGAATTTCCAAGATCATGTCCAAATGTTTCAAAGCATCCGGGCCATCTAAGTGATAGATAGAGTAATCTAAATAATTAATTTCATTCATCAGTTCCTCCAGGAAAAACTCCCCGTACATTGAGGTGGAAATAAGGCAAGTAAAGTCATTTTGGACGGGGTACCCCTTTCCTGGAGACCAGAGATTTGTCCAACTAGAACTGCCTTCCTGTTTGTCTGCCGTAATCTGGTAACTTTCCTCATAAATCTTACGCCATACTTTCCAAAGGGGTTTCATTGCCTTCTTAACCCCCTTCGGGTTATCAATTAAGTCCAGACACAGCTGCTGAGGACCTCCCCTTAGAACTGCTAATGAATCCATGCCCTCGTGAATATCAGTTGGACTGATAAAATACCTTCCTTGTGATTTTTCTAAGGCGTAGCGCATAAACTCTTTAGTTTTTTGCCAATAGAAGTTTTTATCTTTGACTTGAATCACGGATAAATCGGAATAATCTGTAAGTATTGGATCATTCCATTTTGCCCAGGAGACAGGGGGCGGCTCTTCCTTATTTGCTCCCCAGGTAAAAGTGGGCAAGAAAACAGGGGAAAATTCTATATCTGCACCCATATAAGCAGAGAGGATATCGGTACCAAAGTTTGGCCAGTAACAGGGAAAGGCTACACCACCAAAAAAAGTGGCCTGGAAAATTTTTTCAGCACATTCAATAACTTTTTCTTTGTCAAATCTCTCCTCTCTTTTTATCTTTATTGTATTTCCGGATAGTATTTCTCTGGATTGGGAATCATCCCGTGGAGCAACTAGCCAAATAGGAACCCTATCCAAAACCTGGCAATTCCACCAGGTTTCATAATATTTTTTTATTTTCCCCCAATTTTCAAGCAGCATATTTTCTCCTCTAATGGTTTTCTCCTTATTATCCTTTATTTATATTGGCCATACTTGAGGATTGCTTTCATCATACGCTTTACATTTTCCACTTTTGCATAACCAGGGATAGAATTACCACTGGAGATGATATAGCCTCCTCCCGGGGCAAGAGCTTCTATTTTTCTTCTCACTTCTTCTTCAACTTCATCTGGCTCAGCATTACTCAACAAGTTAAGATCAATATTACCCACAACACATACTCTTTTTCCATAATCTCTCTTTACCTGGATAATATCCATGCAATTTGGATCAATCGGATGTAGACCATTCATTCCCAAAGTTAATAAATCATCTATTATAGGGATTAAGTTGCCATCGCTGTGAAATACCCAGGGAATCGTTATTTTCTCGGCTACCTGTTTTACCCGAGGCAAGATAAGGTCTCTGAAGGTCTGAGGAGAAAAGAAAGGTCCCGTATCAAAAGCAAGGTCATCAGCTGCGCAGAAAAAATCAAAACCAATATTTATAAGTTTCTCTATAATTACACAATTCCACTCAACATATTTGTCCAACACTCTTTTTATAAGGTCGGGATTATCATACAGGGCATAGGAAAACCCCTTCACTCCCATACTGCGCATGGTACAATCTATGCCTAAATTTACTATAGCACTGGCTGCAAATTCCTCTTTCTCCTTGATAAACTTCTCTGCCGAGTTATATATTTGCTTATCTTCCGGACCGGAACACTTAACAAGTTCTCTTCGGCCGTCACTCAAAGTAAGAACACATGGCATGTGGTCTATAATTCTTAAATCATCCTCATTTTTAATTACCCCTTCTGTTTGATATTGAATTCCGTTCTTCCCTTCTTTCCGCTGGACAAAGGGGTCAGGATAACCCCACCATACAATGTGGTCTCGATGCATGCAGCGAGAAATTTCCTTCTCTGTAAAAGTCTTTTTGCCTGAGATTTCCCTTACCACTTGAGGGGAAATATCAATTTCAAAGTATGGAACTCGGTCTGGAATTTCTCCTTTTAAAACCTTTATTATTCTAGTTTGAGCACTCATGTGTTTATTAAAGGGTCTAAAAACAAAGACCCTTTTTATCTCCTTTAACTTCAAAACTTCCTTTCAAATGTATATCTTCTGAGGAACTTCCTATCATTACCTCAAAAATACCCCTCTCCACAACCAAATCCATATTGATGTCATAAAAAGCCAAATCTCCCGAGGTGATAGTGAAGTTCACTGTCTTTTTCTCCTCTGGCTCAAGGGTTATTCTTTCAAATCCTTTGAGTTCCTTTATGGGTCTGGCTACCGTAGCTACTTTATCATTAATGTATAATTGAACTACTTCATCTCCTTTATATTTACCAATATTCTGGACATCTACACCAATATTCATCTTTTCCTTAGAACTTATTTTTTCAGGATTTATTTTGAGATTACTATACTCAAATTCTGTATAACTTAGTCCGTGACCAAAGGGAAATAGCGGTTGCTTTCCTCTTAAGTCAACATAATCATATCCTCTGCCTGTGGGTTTGGGATTGTAATAGAGTGGAAGTTGTCCTGTAGTTTTGGGGAACGTTATAGGTAAGCGACCGGCTGGATTATAATCACCAAATAAAACATCGCCAATGGCATTCCCTCCTTCCTCTCCTGGATACCAGGCTTCAACTACAGCTTCTACGGTATTTATCCATTTACTCATAGTGACAGCGCTTCCATTGATAAGCACTACCACTACAGGTGTTCCTGTGTTACATATCTCTTTAATTAATTCTTCCTGCACCCCGGGTAGGTCTAAGTTGCATCGATCTTTACTCTCGCCTTCTGTTTCTTCAGAATTTCCCACAAACAAAATAGCTATATTAGATTTTTCGGCTATTTTTATAGCTTCCTCAAAACCTTTCCTAGAACTTCCGGTTAACCTGCAGCCCTGGGCAAAATAAACCTTTGTATTTTTGGAAACCTTATTCTTAATTCCTTCTAAGGGTGTAACTACCCCTACCCCATAGCCACTATATCCTCCAACTCTTATCTCATTTGCATTAGGGCCTATAAGGGCAATAGATTTTAAACCTTTAGATAAAGGCAAAATACCTTCATTCTTTAATAAGACTATGGCCTGGCTGGCTACTTCTAAAGCTAATTTTCTGTGCTCTTCACAGCCGCAAATCTTTTCAGCATATTCAGGATCAACATAAGGGTCATCGAACAAGCCCAACCAGAATTTAACTCTTAAGATTCTGCGAGTTGTCTCGTTAATTACCTGCTCGGATAGTTTTCCTTCCTTAACTAACTCTGGAAGTTCCTCGAAACAATCGCTTTCAGGCAGCTCCATATCTAATCCTGCCTCTATAGCTTTTTTAGCGGCTTCGGCCTTTGTCCTGGCCACTTTATGCGATGTTGTTGTGACGCCACGCTCAGATGTGGGCCAATTTAGAGCGTATAGACCTAAAACAGCATCATAATCTGAGACTACAAACCCTTTAAATCCCCATTCTTTTCTGAGAATATCTGTAAGAAGCCATCTATTACAAGAGCAAGGTACACCATCAAGAGAATTATATGCTGCCATAATTGATAAAGCACCTGCTTCTTTTATACAAGCTTTAAAAGCAGGAAAATAAATTTCTCTTAGAATTCGCTCCGAGAGGTGAATGGCGTTACTATCCCGCCCTCCATCGCCGACGAAATTGGCGGCAAAGTGCTTAGGAGTGGCTGCCACCTTTTGACTTTGAACGCCCTTGACAAAAGAGATAGCCATAAGCGAAGCCAGGTAAGGATCCTCGCCATAAGTTTCTTCAGTTCTGCCACATCTTGGATCCCTGGTAATATTGATGGTTGGTGAAAGACATTGATGAATACCACGTGCTCTCGTTTCTTTTCCGATGGCTGTGGCTACCTCTTTCATTAAATCTGGATCCCAGCTACTGGCCAGAGCTATTGACTGAGGAAAAATTGAAGAGCCTTTAGCCATGCAGCCATGTAAGCATTCGTCGTGGATTATTACCGGTATTCCCAGACGAGTTTCTTCAAGAGCAAATTTTTGAATTTTATTAGCAAGTTCTGCACTTTCTTTGTGGGAAAATGTTCTCAGGACACAACTTAACTCGCCTAGGCCATATTTTCCCTTTTCTACAACTAGTTCTTTCCAGTGTTTTCTCCAGAAATGAGTTGATATAGCTTCTGAAATATCTCTTTCCTCAGAAATTATTTTATAAAACAAACTCTCAAGCTTTTTCCCTTTGTCTGACAAGCTCCCAAAAAGCTCGGAGAATGTTTTCCGTAAATGCCATTTTGCTTTTAATTGGCTAATTTTCTCCTCCAGGGTCATTCTTCCAAGTAAATCTTCAACTCTTCTCTCTTCAGATTGAGTAGAATCTAGATAAACCAACTTTTCTGCGCTAGACTGCTTATTCAAGCTCATCTTTTCCTCCTTGTAACAAATTTTCCCTTCCCCTTATTCATTAACCATAACACTTTTTACGGCAGTCTCTCTGTCATCTCTTAATATCTTCATAGCCTCCTCAATTTCATCTAGTCTGAATGTATGACTAATGAGTGCCTTTGCCTCTATTACACCGGACTGAATTAATTCAATACAGGTTGGAAAATAGAGGGAAGGAGAAGCAAATGAGGCTCGGAGCTCGAGTTTCTTAAAGTGAAAATCATTAGCATTGAAAGAAATTTCTGCGTTAGGGCCATATTCAATCCCTATAAATGCAACAATACCTCCTACATTTGTAATTTCAAGGGCGGGAGGAATAAGCCTGGGTGGTGCTGTTATAAGTACTCTATCTAGACCTTTCCCTGCGTAGGTATGGTCTCGAATATCCATTTTGTCTGTCAAGATTATTTCATCAGCACCAAATTTTCTGGAAAGTGTGATCCTTCTTCTTGCTACTGAAAGCTCGGCAGCATATATCTTTCTTGCTCCCACTGCTCGGGCAAGTTTTAATGCCATAAGTCCAATAGGGCCAAGGCCTATTACCAGTACATCATTATTTAGCTTTATATCAGCAGTATACACTAGATCTAAGGCAACGCCAAGAGGCTCAACCAATGAGGCTTCTTTAAAGGAAATGCCTTGAAAAGGAACTAGAGTTTCTTTTGGCACAATAATGTAATCAGCAAAACCCATAGGACCTGTAAGCCAGTAATTCGGCCCCTTATTACAGAGGTCAACTCTTCCATTACGGCAGTTAGAGCAGGTTCTGCAGAACGTACCGCTCTCCAATACAACCTTTTTACCTATTTTAACATTATTAACATGCTTGCCTTTCTTTTCTACTATGCCGGCAATTTCGTGCCCAAAGGGCTGCCAGTCCGCTGCTTCGGTAGCTGCAGTAGAGAGGTCAGTTCCACATATACCACATGCTTTAACCTTGACCAAGACTTCATCTTCGGTAATCTCTCTCATATCGAATTCACGAATTTCAAACTGGTAAGGCGCTTTTACATAAGCTGCTCTCATATTCTTTTCTCCTTATTCTCCTCATTTCTTTATTAACCTACATACCTTCTTCCAACTTTCAATCATAATCTCTACACTCTCCCGTGGTGTATCAGGAAAAAGAGAATCTACGGGCGAGAGTATAAAACCATGCGGTCCCAGAATTTCCACTGCAGTGTAAACCGCCTCATAAATTTCTTCAGGCGAGCCTTTTTTCAGGGTAAGAGCACTATTTACTCCCCCCGCAAGAGCGAATTGTCCACCAAGTTGTTTTTTCAGCAGTTTTAAATCTACTTTATCCTGTACTGGATCGACAAAGTATAGTAGATCAATATCAGCCTCTTTAAGTAGCTCAAGCATTGGCATAAGCCCTGTTGTCATAACATAGGCAAAGAGCAAACCTGCTTGATGTACCATACTGACAAGGTTTTTCAGATGAGGTAATACAAAACGGCCAAATAATGCTGGTGACCAAAAATCTGTAGAGCTATACCAGCCTCGCTGCACTATCATATCTATGCTACCGATATCCAGCATAATTTCAGTTCGGCGCTTATCAAACTCGAACATCACCTCCACAAACTCCTGGAAAAAGGCGGGGTTCTGTGAAGCTGCGATGACTGCTCCTTCTACACCGCTCAGCCATATAATGCCGTCCATACCAAAGGCGCTCCATCCCTGAACGAGAACCCCTTGCTCAGTAGCAAACCTTTTCACCTGATCCATTCTCTCTTTATACTTTGCCAACCCTTCTGATGTTGGATTTTGAAGAAGATAACGAAGTTTAGGAAGGTCTTCAGGGCCACTAACAGCATGTTTCACAGCCCGGGGTATATTAAAGTCCTCAAAGAGAGACACTTTCTCAGGCTGAATTACCCACCCTGCTCCCTGGTTTTCTCTTGTTTGCCGAACTGTGTGTCTCAGTAGGCCAGCCGGTGTATTATATTCCCGATGTAAGAGAGTGTAAGTTTCCTTGTCTGATGGAGGCTCACGCCAATCTCTTATCTGAACACCGGGATGCATACTCCAGGGAACTGAAACATCAAGCACATCATCAACTCCTAAAGAAAACCAACGGCTAACCCGTTTAAAATCCTGTTTTATACCCCAGGGTTCTGGCAGTGTATGAATATGCTCTAGCCTCATTGTATACCAGTGAGCAACCTCACGATTATTCTCACTCCAGCGCAGGTGTTTGGGAGCAGTAAAGCCAAAGACTGGGCAATAAAGTGGTACATGATCTGGTTTCTCACCTTTAATAGTAGCCAACAAACGTTCACGTGATCTCATAATTTCGCCTTACTTAACTTGGGTTTCAAACTTTAGCAGGTATCTTGCCTCTGTTTCTAGCATTTCCTCTATACTGCCCCTCGCGGGCGGAGATGAATGGCAGCGGCCACCTTTATGTTTTTCACTTTTCCTCCTGGTCCCTCGCTCTTTTCTCAAAAACCACGCCAGTCTAGCTTTACAGGAGTTTTTCTTTGTGCTGAGGCTTGCATAGCTTCAATAATCACATCCACATTAAAGCCATCTATTACATCCGGATGTCCCTGCTGTCTTCTTACAAGACAATTGTAAAAGTGCGCTATTTGAATATCAAAGGGATTAACAGCTTCAAAACGATATTCTGTGCAGCTTTCCTTCTCATTATCATAATGGATCAACACAGCCCCGTTGTTTTCAGGTTGATCCCACATAACAGTATATATTTCCAGACGGCCATTAACACCATTTATCTGAGTAAACTCATCCCAGGAATTCCGGTGATAACCTATTCTTTTGAGGGGATGAGTAGCCGCTTCAAAAGTCACTACCAGCCCGTTTTCATATTCAAACAGGGAAGTAGCCTTTCTATCAAATCTAGAGTTAGGAATATAGTCTATATAGGAATACAAACTCTGAGGCCGTCCCAGAAAACTCAAAGTCATATCTATCATATGGCTTCCTGCACACTTTACTACCGCCCCTCCATAATTATTCAGGATATAATCGTATTCATCCGCATTTTCCAGCTCATAAAAATTTTTTCCCCAGTTCTGATATACCCTCACCTGAGCGCTGAACAGCCTTCCCAGGCCGGGCAGCAGCTCTTTTGCTTTTTTTACTGCCGGAAAAAAACGCTTCATATAGGAAACAAAAAATAGCCTGCCCGATGCCTTAGCTGCCTGAACCATTCTTTCAGCTCCTGATGCATTATCTGCCATTGTTTTTTCGCAGATAACATCTTTTCCTTCTTCCAGGGCAGCCAGGCAGATTTCTTTATGGTACTTCCCGCTTGTAAGAACACTGACAACTGTAACATCCGCATCCGCAATAAGTTCCTTATAATCTCTGGAAAAGCGTGTCCCAAAAGCATCAACATACGGTTTTGCTGCCTCTTCATTAATATCAACAATATGAACGACATCTGCATCTACTTTTTCTAGCCCATTAAAATGAAAACGTGAAATATTTCCGCATCCAATAATTCCAAATTTCGGTTTCATTTCTTCAGAATTAGCCTATTCCTGGAGCATACCCTTAGCAAGTAATGAGACATAAGGAAGTGCAACTGTTGTCAGATAACCAGCATCTTTGTAATGTCCCAGTTTGGGATTGATACATTCCCAAAAACAGGATTTCAGGTCTTCTCTATAAGTAGTACGTAAATGGGTAATAAACTCTGAAAACATATCTCTTCCAGCACTTTCGTCAATGAGTGTTAAAGCATATATATACCATCCTGTCGGATAACCCCAATAGGCACCATTTTGATAAAATCCTTTGTTAGTCTGAGAGATTTCCCAGAAATCAGGCTCAGGAATGTGCCGAACTTGTCCTTCAACAACAGTTGTTCTTTCTCGGAAACCACGAAGAAGAGATTGCCCTAGTTTTTTGGCTATATTGTCGTCAACAAAACCACGCTGTATGGCAAATGCCGTTCCCCACACATCGGGTTTACGGCCGATTCCAGTAGCTGATATCAGCCAGCCCTCTCCCCCTTGTTTTTCTTCATAAAATGTGGGAACAATCGCTTTGCGAATTGTGGCTGCTTGCCTCTTGTATTTCATTACTCTGTCCATATCCCCAAACTTTTCAAAAAGCTCAGAAAGTTTCAAAGCAGACTCCAGCCTGAGAAGCGAAGGAAAGAGTAGCTTGCCAGTCTTAACTACAGAGTCATTATAGCCCCAGTCCACGATATGTTCCTCTATATCCTCATGGGCAATACAAAGCTGTGTTTCGGGATTTACTGGAAAGGCATTATGCGTCAATTCGCATACTTCCCAGAGAGGTAACTTTCCTAAAGGCGTAGATACCCGGTAGCCAAAAGATTGCCAGTTACCTACTATTTGAGCATAGATATAAGCTGTGAAAACCAACCAATATTGGTCGCAATGCGGCGGATATTTTCCCCAGGGTGGACCTTGAGTTTCGTCGGAGGCGTATGTCCCGGGATAATAAACAGGACTACCATCCATGTTAACATGGTCAGCTAGTGAGTAAGGAAGAATAACACCGCCACTGGCCAGATTCCTAGGTTTATCTGTGGACATTGTTTTGCCTATAAGGAGAATCCATCCCCATATCTCTTCTGCTGGAATCAAACCACTTTCCGCTATCCAGGCTGGGTCACGAACCCAGAATGCAGGGTAGCTAGAGTAGTCCTCGGTACTGCACCCGGGAAGAAGAAGGGAAAAACCAGTGGTATTTTCTCCTGCCTTGATCCTCTGGTCAGGTTTGACGGTTGAGGCTTTGATAAGCTTTTCTGTAATCTTTTTAAGAAAGAGCGAATCCTCATGACTAGCCTTCCACATAGTTTGCTTTATATTATTCTCCTGTTTTCTATAAGATGACAGAGTATAAAAAACCCAATTTTTGGCCTTAGCATTGAAAATTTTTTTTGATTAATTATCCAACAAAGTCCCTGACTGCACTTGAAACAGCCTCGAGGTTTTGAGTGGGAGTACCGTATACTACATCATCGGCGGTGCCCAAAATAAAGTTAGAAAAAGACACAACTTCCTGGAGAATTCTTTTTGTTCTCTCCTTTATTTGACTTACATTCGCTGTGGCTAAAAAATGAGGATCTATTCCACCCATAACTACGCCCTTTCCTTCCCATCGCTTACAAAGTTCTGACAAGGATAAATCACCCTTTGGGGGAGGAGAAACAAGACCATACATCCCGAATAAATTAATTTCCTCCACTAACCCCAGGATAGGCCTTATAGGCTCACCACTGGCATGGCCTATGTAAATTTTATTACCCTCTCTTAAAATTCTGCTATATTCCTTTAGATAAGGAAGATAATAATTCTCAAAAATAGAAGGTGAAATCTCGCCCGTTCCAATTACTCCTGCATTAAGAAAAATTTTCAAAGGTGATACTGAGAGAATACGGCAAATTTCAAAATTTCTTCTGTGTTGAAGCTTGATTAATTCCTCTAATTCAGCTCTATGATCTCTAAGTCCATAGACCACACCTTCTACCCCTAACACGGTGAAAATCCACTCTTGAATTGGAGCTATTGGCCCTGCTCTAAATATAACTCCAGACTCTCCCACTATATCCAACCACTTTTTGCTCTTCTCATAATTTGGCCTACAGATAATCGAACTCTCAAGAATATATTTGTATACTTTGTAATCCTTTTTATTTTTTAAAAGGGGTGTGCAGGCGAGAACAGTTGACTTGTTATCGGAAAAGACAAACTCCTGCTTAAGAGTACCTATGGGTGTTTCATAAATATCAATGAATTTATCATTCTTTATTTTTTGTATTATTTTCACATTCGCTTTTTTCTCTTTCTCTACTGTATATTCCCTTCCCTCTCCCCAGCCTCCTCCCCAATCCATAAAATCAGCCCCAATTTTCTGATAAAACTTTACCCTGAACTCTAATTCTTCCCAAATTAGCTCCTTAGATAGACCTGGCTGAGAACCTGCTGGAGACATAGGTTTAAATTTTTTCCTGTATTGAGGGATGGAAAGAAAAAACGTTCTTGAACAAAGAGGAATCCAAGGAATCTTTTCAGCTTTCTTGCCGTCAAAAGTTACTAATATGCATTCTCTACTGGTCATCTTTTTCTATTCTCCTTTTTGTTTTTGCTCGGCCTCACTGCAACGCTCGCTAAAAACATTAAATAATTCTCTCTTTCACTTATATTTAAAGTCATTTCCTCTTTTCCCTTCATTTCTTTATCACCTTTACCTGCATACAGTATTGTCAAAAAACAAAAACAATATTCTTCCACAACCACAATCCTTATCTAATCGCTTTCTGTTTACCATAATCTATTCTATAACTGGCTTCATAAGATTAGCTTGATATAGGAGCTTTATTTTAGCTAGGTATAGGCCATCTTGCCTTGAGAGAAGCCTGTATGAAGGTCTTTTTTCAATCATAGATTTTTCAAGCCCCAAAGTAATTGTAACAGAAAACCTCAAGTTGTCTCTATAGCCATTATTTATCATATTGCTTTAAGTATTCAAAATAATATTGGAAGTTTTTAAGGGGTACATCAGGTGGAACTGTATGGTCAAGAGTAGGTATATAACCTCTCCTCTCTTTAAAATACTCCATTACTCGATCCACTTCTTGCTCAATAGCTCCATAATCTTTGCTTAATGCCCGTTTATCAATCCCGCCTACGATCATAAATTTATCTGGAAAATCTGAGTGAATTTTTCTCACATCGTTTCCAGCCTGAACTTCGAAAGGGAATATTCCCGTAGCCCCACCTTCTAAGAAAAGCGGGATTAACTCCTGCAAATTTCCATCACTGTCAACCCAAATATTTTTAATTCCTATATTTTTGAGGTAACTTATCAGTTTTTTGTAATAAGGAAGAATGAATTGTCTAAAGAGTTTAGGAGAAATAAGGGGACCGCTTTTGTAAGCCATATCTTCATCTATTACAATAAGGTCAAGATCCATCCCCCTAGCTATCCTGGTAAATATTGCTTTATTCAAATTTACCCATCGGTGTTCTATATCATGAATAAGCTCTGGATCATCGAAAAACGTGTAGAAGAGTTTTTCATCACCCAATAAGTTTCTTGCCAGCATAAAGGTACCGCATAAGGTAGTTGCGAGGGGCCATTCTCGACCTTCTTCTCCATATTCTCTCTTTAATTGACCCCAATTTCTGAATCGTAATTCTTCATTTAACTCTAATCGAGGTTTTATCTTTTCCCAGGTGGCACGATCCTTAACCGGAAATTGAAGAAATTGAGGCATTGAGGCATCTTCATTATTTTCAAAAACTTTTTTTATAATACCATCGCCGTCCTGAATAATTCGACAATTTTGATCTTGTTCTATTATTTTTTCATCAAATCTAGGAGCAAATGGACAGATGCAAGCTCCGGCAATTTCCTGAGGCATCCAAACCATTTTATCAAAGCCAAAATATTCATCCAGGTCCCGGCCGTATTTCTCTGGATCAAAATCAATATTTAAACCCTCTTTTCTCCATCCCTTTAGAGTAGTAGGCCAAAAACCCGGATTCCAACGAAAATAACGATCTACTTCTTCTCTTTCGCAGTAAGCTGAGAATCTTTCTCTTGAGTTCATAGTACTCCTTTTTCATGTAAGTTCGTACCAGGTAAGTCTTTCTAAGAAACCCAATTGTAATTTACCAGGATTCAAAAACCTCTTCTCACGTACAACTTCTGATTTTCTTTATAGCACCTTAAGATCAGATAGTAGCTGGACAGCTTCCTCCACTATTGCCTCACCAGTTCCTTGAGCTACAAAACTGTGAAAACCTGTCCACACCTGATAACCACCAAGGTTAAAAGCCTCTTCATCGGGAATATAACCTATGTAATCATTGGCGAGTTCTACTATGTATGTATAGCGGAAAGGAGAACGCCTCTTTATTTGAACTCCAAGTTCTGTAAAAAGTTCGCCAGGCACTCCTACTAGTACTATATCTCCCAAAACTACTGCTTGCAACCATGTCTTACCTACCTTACCCTGACGCTCCAAAAGCCTCTGCCTCATCCTTCTGAACACCTCAATAGTCGGTTCAGGATCACTTAGCCTTTTATTACAATAATAAGAGACGGCTTTATCTTCTTTTTCCTCATCAAATTTCCTTATACTATATTCAATTTCTCGCTTCACCGATACTATGGAGGAAATTGCTCTAGGTTTAGAGAAAGAAAGTGCCTTTTTGATAGCATTTTTAACTCTCAGTATCATCTCATCTGTAGATAAGGCAAGATTATGAGTAGAACCAGCAGCACCAGGGAGGAAAATTGCCGTGCCCCCAAGCTCCTCCTCTAATTCCTGTACTGCCAACCCATAAAATCCGGGAGAGCGTCTGCCAGATTGGCGTGCTCCAATGTTGTGCGTAGAGTGGTTAAAGAAGAATGCTTCCATGCCACCATCTGTCCGCTTAAATGCCATAATAGGCAGCTCAGAATCAAAGGGTCCGCTTGGCCTTAAAGCGTCTTTTCTCGGCCCAATCCAGTGGATTGTGTCGTCTTCCATCAAAAGACGGCTGTTTTGACCAACTGTAGACTCCTCTCCTAACCAAAAATACATTTCAGCCTCATTAACACCTTTTAACCTGTTTGTAGCAGTACGAACAGTCGAGAGTATAGAATCTTTCATCCGTGTACAGAAGACCTCATCTCTGGAATATCCATGACAGGTGACGGTTGTAGGTGCATGATGTGTATGGGTAGCTGTAATAAGAATATTTTCAAAAGGAATGTCAAAATCAGCTTCAATACTTCCACAAACCTCATCAAGGATATCGCCTCCTACCATCAGGACATCACAGGAAACGAGGCAAAGCCTGATATTTCCTTCAATAACTATTGCAGAGGCTCTGATTTTGCCTTCCTGGCCAGAAACATATTGTGGATGAATACCTCCGCCGATGACCATTGAATCATCACCTAGAATTTCTGCTGTGGCAGCCGCCACCTTTATGTCTTTCACTTTTTCTCCTGGCATAATATTCACTATAGTGAATATGTATTTGACTTTACCATCTCACCTGCATACCTTCTTCCAACTTTCAATCATAATCTCTACACTCTCCCATGGTGTATCAGGAAAAAGAGAATCTGCTGGCGAGTTCATTGTTTTTCCACTTTGCCTAGTGCAGCATCAAGGATATCTAACCCTTTTTCTGTCAATTCAATGGGAGTATTAAGGGGAGGAGAAAGTCTTAATGCTGTTCCTGCGTGGATTGTTCTTAAGCCATGATTGAAAGCTTCACGAGCGACCGATTCACCCACGTTGGAAGCTGGCTCTTTGGTTTGTCTATCTTTAACGAACTCTAATGCCCAAAGTGCTCCCAGTCCACGGACATCCCCTATAAAAGGATATCTATCTTTCATCTCATTTAGTCTTTTTTCCATAATTTGGCCTATCTTGCAAGCGTTATCCAACATTTTTTCTTCCTCAATGGTCTCTAAAGTAGCCAATGCTGCAGCTATAGCCAGGGCGTTCCCCCCAAAACTTGTGGAAGCACCACCAGGTCGAGCAAAAGGTAGAGCACCCATTATCTTTTTTCTTCCCGCTAATACCATTACTGGATATCCTGAACCCATTCCTTTTCCAAAAGTAATGAGGTCCGGTTCTATCCCAAAATGCTCAAAAGAAAAGAATTTACCTGTTCGGCCTACACCGGCCAGGATTTCATCAGCAATAAGAAGAATGTTATTTTGGCGACAAAATTCAATAACTTTATTATAGAAACCTTCAGGTGGAATAATCACCCCACCTGCTCCCATTACAGGCTCAAATACCATTGCAGCAACATTATCTGAGGCATTAAAATAAACAGCTTCTTTGAGAAAGTCTGCACAGTGAAGTTGACAACCCGGATATTTTAAGCCAAAAAAGCATCTGTAGCAATAAGCACAAGGGACTCTGACAGCATTCATTACTGGTCCAAATCCTTTCCCGATCAGCCCTGGACAGATTGTACGAGTTCCTAAAGTTTTACCATGGAAACCTCGATAGAAGGAAATAAATTCATATTTATGAGTATAGGAAGTGGCAGCTTTCATTGCTGCTTCCACTGTTTCCGATCCCCCACTATAAAACTCAAAAGTGTCAATCCCTTCAGGAGTTTTGTTTAATAGAATCCTTAAGAGCTTAACTCTTTCTGGAGTAGGATTATCATGTACATGCCATAATTTTTTTACTTGAGCTATAAATTTCTGCACAACCCTGGGATGACAGTTACCTGTGGAATTCGTTAATACACCGGCGGCAAAATCAATATAACAGTTCCCATCGACATCCCATAAGAGGCTACCTTCCCCCCTTTCAAAAACTACAGGTCCTCTTCTCATTACTTTCATGTCCACTGATAAACCAGGAGTTATATACTTTTTTTCTTCTTCCCATATCTTTAGAGATTTTGGCCCGGGTGGTGCAACGACTACTCTTGGTCCATCCATAATCTATCTCCTTTCGTCCTTATTTTATCATCCTCAACATTCGTATATCGTTTTACGATATTATATTACAATCAATTTTAAATATCGTCAACCAACCAAATTTAACTTGGAAAGATTTATGAAGGTTTATATAGAGGAATTCTAAAAACTGGGAGAAGGCAAACTCAGGAGGATTTTTTGGTGGTTTTTTAGATTTGCCTGGAGTGGAAGGACTTTTTCAGTAATCTCTTATTAATTAACAACTCTTGTTAATTCCCTTGACAAAAGGATTAACTGTGATAAATTTTTAAGTAAGGCAGGTTGGGGTCTTAGGAATATGCCAATGCTTACTCGGACAAGGTCGGGCTCTGGACTCCTCAATGTCCCTGTCATTGATAAATACAGGAGGTGATGTTTATGGAGCAAAGCTCAGTGAAAGGTCACCATGAAGAGCCTTAAACTCAAAAAGGAGGTAAGGAAAAGATGAAGAAGATTATGGTATTATTTTTTACTGTTGTGGTGCTTGGGGGGCTCTTTTTTATTGGAGCCATAAGTGCGACTGGTGCGGTGGACATCCAGCGCGGTGGAACCCTCTACGTGACTGGCCAGGAAATAGGGCGTATTGATCACCCTGCGCGCTACTCTTGGGTGGCGAATTCCAACTGGTCGCGTCAGGTAGCGGAGTATCTGACTTTCACCGATCAGAACAACATCACCCATCCCTGGCTATTGGAGAAGTGGGAGGCCAGCGAGGATCTCAAAACCTGGACACTCTATCTTCGTAAGGGGATCAAGTGGAACAACGGTGATGACTTCATCGCGGACGATGTCGTCTTCACCATGAAGAAGTGGCTTGATCCTGAAGTGGGCTCCTCCACCCTAGGTCTGATGGGGGGGTACCTTAGGCCGGAGAACATAGAGAAGGTGGACAGGTACACGGTCAGGCTCCAGCTAGATTCGCCGCAGATCGCCGTGTCGGAGCATCTGTACCACTACCCGAACCAGATCATGAACTACCGGACCTTCGAAGGCGACTTCATCAAGGCCCCGGTCGGCACCGGCCCATTCACGTTGGAGGAATTCTCCCCGGGTGAGCGAGTGGTGCTCAAGCGCCGTACGGACCCGCCTTACTGGAGGATGGGTGCTGATGGTAAACCCTTGCCCTACCTGGATGAGATAGTCTACATTGATATGGGTCATGAGATATCGGCCCACGTCGCGGCTTTCCAGGCTGGGACAGTTAACGTTATCACCGAGCCAGAGCTTGGTCATTTCCTGGCGCTGAGGGACGATCCAAACGCCAATGTGATCGGTACGCCCACCGCCATGGCCCAGGTCCTACGTATGCGAGTGGATAAGGAGCCTTGGGATGATAACCAGGTTCGCACAGCGCTTAAGTATTGCGTTGACCGCGAGAAGATCCTGAAGATGGCCTATTACGGTGAGGGCGTCGTGGGGGCGGATTACCATGTATGCCCAATCCATCCGGCATACTGCGAGGTGGAGCCACTTCCATTTGATCCGCAGAAGGCTAAAGAGATACTGGAGGAGGCCGGTTACACCACGCCTCTCAAGGTCGAGCTTTCGGTAGGAAGCGGCTGGGAGGATATCGTCTCTATGGCGGAGATCCTCGAGCAGGACGCCACCCCAGCGTTTGACATTCAGTTAAGGACCATGCCCGTTAGCACCTACTGGGATCTGTGGACAGAGGTTGACCTTGGAATCACCCCCTGGACGCACCGTCCGTTGGGGACGATGGTTCTGGGCCTGGCCTACATCTGCGACGCAGAGGGTAAGCCGGTGCCCTGGAACGAGACCCGCTGGTGTGACGACGAGTTCGCGGCACTGCTCAAGGAAGCCCAAGGGACCCTGGACGTGGAGGCGCGCCGGGAGATCATGGGCAAACTGGAGAGGATACAAATGGAGCGTGGCTCCATCATTATCGCCTACTGGCGTAATGTGTGGTCCATCGCGAACATAAAGGTGCAGAACTTCAAGGGGCACCCGACTCAGTATGACGAGTGCTTCAGGGAGGTCTGGCTCAAGGAGTAAGTCGTCGGTGAGACTTTGAGTAGCTTTCCCATGCTCCGGGGTGGGGCAGGTCGAGGTCAGTGCCTGACTTGCCTCACCCCTGGAGCGAGTTCTTGCGGGACTTATGGTAAATAGTAATTGTAAGTGCTCAGTAAACCCCGTGTCATTGCGAGGGATGCCTGCCTGTGCGTGTCCGCACGCAGACAGGAAATCCTGAAGCAATCTGTGTTTTTGGGATTGCAGAGCCTGTTCCGAGCGAAGAGAGGAATCTTCTATCGCTCCTCGCAATGACAGTGGTATACGTGCTTTACTGAATATTTATAACGTACTTGAGGGTACACGTTAGAGTTATGGCCAAATTTATCGTGCGACGACTGCTGCTTATGCTTTTGACCATGTTCCTGGTTACCATTATCGTCTTCATTATCATCGAGATCACACCTGGCAACGTGGCGCGAAAAATCCTGGGGGCATTCGCCACGCCCGAGCAGGAGGAATCCTTTCGGAGACAGTTAGGTCTGGACCAACCCCCCTATATTCGATATCTCAACTTCCTGATGGGAAGCGATTGGCGAGCGGAGAGGCTTGTTGGCATGCCTCTGCGTCGGATAAAGAGGCCGGGGACCGAGTTCTACGAGTGGTGGGCGATAGACAAAGACGACACTCTAATTCGATGGAAACTGGAGGGCGAGGACCTCATCGCCATGCGGCTACAGCCGGACGACACGGTAATTAAATCTATTGACAACAGTAGGTGGCAGACGGACGAAGCCGATGTCAGCACCTTCTGGGGAATAGATATACACGACCGTGCTATCCTGTGGGAAAAGGGTAGCGGCCAGACTTACTGGATGCGTTCTAAAGCGGGTGGCTTTTGGGTCGAGAAGGCAAGCGGCGCCAAGAAGTACATCCCCTTACAAAAAGGAATAGTGCGCGGCGACCCCGGCATATCAGTGCAGACTGGCCGTCCCGTTGCTGAGACACTCTTTCGACGGCTCCAGAACTCGGCTATCCTGGCCGGTCTGGCATTCGTTATTGTCATGCCTCTAGCCCTCGTGCTGGGATTAATTGCCGGTCTCAATGAGGGAAAAGCGCTCGACCGCATCCTCTCCATCGGAGGTTTAGCGGGCACCTCCACTCCGTCCTTTGCCACCGGCATATTCCTGATCCTGATACTTGCCACTTGGTTGAAATTGGTGCCTGGCGCGACCGTGTTCACTAGCGAAAGAGCGATTTTCGAAAAACCAGAAATGCTAGTCCTGCCTATCCTAACGCTTGCCCTGATAGAGCTGGGCTACGTGCTGCGCATCACGCGTGCCAGTATGGTGGAGGTGATGAAGGCGGCCTATATCCGCACGGCTTTCCTAAAGGGCCTGCCCTACTGGCGTATCGTCTTCAAGCACGCTCTGCGTAACGCCTTAATGGCCCCTATCACGGTCATTATGTTGCACGTCAATTGGCTGATGGGAGGGCTTGTAGTAGTGGAAGCGATCTTTGGCTTCCCGGGGTTGGGAAACTATCTATATAAGTCAGGGCTGTACAAGGATATCTTCGCCGTCGAAGCGGCGGCCGTGGTGATGGTTTTCCTGGCTGTGGGGACGCAATTGATAGCCGACATCATCTACACCTTCCTCAATCCTCGCATCCGGTATGCCTGAGCGTTTGGTAAGCCGTAAGTTGGGAAACCGGGAAAGGAGAAATGAAACTATGACAATAGGAGAACAAGCTGGCCCTCCGGGCATCGCGACGCGCCGGTCGCTTGGGCAACGCTTTCGAGATGCGCTTGCCCCCATTCTGGCATCCAAAGTAGCGCTGGTAGGATTGGGGCTTGTGAGTTTCTGGATTCTGGTAGCTATCTTTGCACCTCTCATGACGCCTTACGGTCCTCTAGAGCAGGACCCCGAGGCCATGAATCTGGGCCCCTCCGCGGAGCATCCACTGGGCACCGATCGCCTGGGGCGGGACCTTTGGGCTCGACTTATCTACGGCGCTCGAACTATCTTAATTCTGGCCCCTTTGTCGGTGCTTTGCGCTCTAGGTGTCGGTACCACCCTGGGACTGACTGGCGGCTACTTCGGCGGATGGATAGACGAGATTGTGATGCGTATTCTCGATGCAATAATGGCCTTTCCAGCCATCTTGCTTTACCTTATCATCATCGTTGCCCTGGGGCCTTCCGCTATAAACGTGGTAATCGCAATTACGATCGCTGGCGCACCAGGCATCGCCCGGCTAGTGCGCAGTTTGACCTTGGACATCCGCACGCGGGAGTACATCGCCGCGGCAGAGTTGAGAGGCGAAAACCCTTTCTACATAATGTTTGTGGAAATCCTGCCCAATGCCCGCGGTCCCATCATCGTGGATGCCATGCTGCGAATAGGCTATGCCGTTTTTGCCATCGGCACGCTGGGCTTCCTGGGCCTTGGTCTGCCACCCCCTGCACCTGACTGGGGCAGCATGGTCGCTCGAGGACGCCACTATATCTGGATCAATCCCTGGGCCGTCTTGTGGCCGTCGCTGGCCATCTCGTCCCTGGTGATTGGGCTTAACCTCTTCGCCGATGGCCTGCGCGAGGAAACAATGCGCTATCAGTGAACAGGTAGGAAGAGTAGAGTATGGAGAATATAAAGACACCTGTCTTGAAGGTGGAAAACCTGGCCATCTCATATAAGATGCGTAGGGGTGAGGTGCCGGCGGTGCGTAATGTTTTCTTTGAGATCCATCGAGGAGAGACTCTTGGCCTGGTGGGCGAATCGGGCTGTGGCAAGAGCACGGTAGCCTTTGGCATTGTCAACTTCCTAG
>Ga0209979_1000674_pt1 | contig 43481 bp, 33 predicted proteins | sample AnhtaG_FD_183114 | JGI IMG/M metagenome (GOLD analysis project Ga0209979, IMG submission 183114) | Deep subsurface microbial communities from Anholt, Denmark to uncover new lineages of life (NeLLi) - Anholt_01485 metaG (SPAdes) (version 2) | ecosystem: Environmental > Aquatic > Marine > Oceanic...
GATAGTAAAATACCGGTCGTCCATATCGATTGTCACACCAGAGCTTTGATTATATCACCCATTTTCTCCAGGCCGGCCAGAGGAATGGCGCCGCAGGAGACAGCCTCAGCGAAGCTTCCTTCATCAGCCAGTGCGCCCCGTTCGGGATCAACCATGATAAAGGTTAGCTTCCCGATCTGCCTGCAGAACGATAAAAGATCAAGGGTACGCGTTGAATCGTGGTACAGTTCGGTGACAACTACCGCCTGAACCAGGCCGACCAGGAGCCGGTTGGAAGACTTGAAGCTCTCGGTCGTGTAAGTCTGCTCCGGCGGATACTCACTGATTACGCCTCCGGACTGGGCCACGTCTATGACCAGAGATATGTGCTCAGAGGGGTGAATCTGGTCAAAACCGGAATCAAGTACACAAAAGGAGACCCCGTCGGCTGCTTTGGCGCCAATATGGGCGGCGGCGTCAATCCCCTTGCTCAACGACGCGACAATCTGCACCCCGGCCTTGGCAAAAGCGCCCGCCAGCTTGACGGTCCATTCAATCCCTTCGTTGGTGGCGTTTTCAGCGCCTGCTAAGGCCACTGTTTTCTTGTTGCTGTCAGGCATCCTGCCGCGTATGTACAGCAGCGGTGGCGGGTCGTTCAGTTCAAACAGAAGCTGGGGGAAGCCGTTATCAAAGCGGGTCATGACCGCAATGTCCCGCTTTTTCAGCTGCCTGTGAAGCTCGTCGGCTTGCTTCAGCAAAGCCGCTGTGCCGGTAATCCTTTTGGCCGTTTTGGCGGTCATGCCGTTTATCGCCATAAGGGAGTTTCTATCTGCTTTGAAAATTCGCTCCGGGCTGCCGAAGAGGTGAATGAGAATCTCAAACAGACGGGGTTGGACACCGGCTAGATGGCACAGAGCCAGAACCTGAACAGCCGTACAATACTTGTCGTTTTGAGTCATTTTACGAATTTACGTCATTAGGCTGGCTTGTCAACCGCCGTGATCGGCAGCTTTCCCCAACGTTCTAAGCAATTGCACCTCGCTTCGAGCTTTCGTCGCGTTATCATAGGAAACAGTATACAACAACTAACAGCGCTTGTTAAGGGTCTGTTGAAAAAGTCCCGTTCTCGTCATTGCGAGCGACAGCGAAGCAATCTCATCTGTTGAATGCTAACGAGATATCCACATCGCTTCGCTCCTCGCTATGACGCCTTCTATGTTTTTCAACACACCCGTTAATTACTTACAGAGTAATGTTAGTCAAGTCGCTACCGGAAGGACTAACCAGAAACTTACAACTTGACAATATCGTCTGTTTTGTTATATCGCAAAGAGTTGTACAAAGCAGTTTTCTCGCCTTTTGAATACGCCAGAACAGGTTTCCAAAGGCGGTTTGCCAGCACGTTTTTGAGTTCACAGGAATATCGGCCGAAATGAAACTCCGGCTTCGATGGCACATAACATATTCCACCGCTGACACTTACGCCTCGGCGCTGATGTCAGCCAAGGGATAACAAGGTTAAATCTGATGCCTTTGTTGAGCTTGTAGTGTTGCCCGGCTGCCCGAAGGCTTGGTTTACACAATTCGATTGCCAACAATTTTTCCAATAATTTCTACTTTTGGTATTGACAAACGGCGAAAATTCATTAATATCTTAAATCAAAAGGGAAAGCCCCCCAAGAAACCCTGCCTGTCCCCCCTCCCGTGTGCTCAAGCCCATCAGGTAGGGTTTCTCCTTTCTTATCAGAATTATCACTGACGATTGAGTTACGGCAAGTGAAATGGGAATCTGGCCTGTTGGTGGCGCTTTATCTGGTGGCTTCGACTCCCACCTGGGAAAAAGCGCTTGACAGCTTTCCGGGGCGAGGATAACTTCCTTCAATGTCTCACGACAAGCATCAGGCATTTTTTGACGTGCTGGCAGCCGAATGGGACCTTGCCTTCACGACCGAGGACCTGGAACGGCTATCGCATATTGTTGACAGTCTTGAGGTCCGAAAGGAGATGGACATTCTTGACCTGGGCTGTGGAACCGGGATTCTTTTCGATATGCTGCGCCGCAAAGTTGGTGAAAGCGGTTCCGTTACCGGCGTTGACTTTTCCATCAAAATGGCACAAAAGGCGCATCGCAATTTCCCTTTTGCCAATGTTAACGTCGTCGATGCTGATGCTACGATGCTGCCGTTTGCAGATTCCTCATTCGATATGGCGGTGGCCTTTTCGGCCTTTCCTCATTTTTCGGATCAGCAGAGAGCAGTCGACGAGACCCACCGCATCCTGAAGCCCAAGTCCAGGTTTTACATCATTCACCTGGCTTCTTCCCGGGAGCTTTCAAGGCTGCACCACGAGATAGGGGGGGTGGTGGAACACGACACCATTCCACCCGAAGAGAAACTGCGGAAGATGCTCAACAGCAGCAAGTTTACTGATGTCACGATCGACGATCAGCCCGGCCGGTACCTTGCCTCTGCCATAAACTCTAAGTAATGAATAACCGGCTCTCGGTGGCGACCTCTTCCACAAAAGTCAGATTTGTTTCTCACACGGCCTTGTACCTGGCTTTAGCCGTGCTCCTTCCGATTCCATTCCATGCGCTTGGCGTCGGTGGGCGGGTCCTTCTGCCGATGCATATTCCGGTTCTGCTGGCCGGTTTTTTGGCGGGACCGCTAAGCGGCCTGCTGGTGGGGCTTTTAGCCCCCGGCTTGTCCAACCTGCTGACCGGTATGCCGCCGACCTACGCCGTGCCGCTTATGTCGACGGAACTTCCTATTTATGGACTGGTAGCTGGAATAGCCTACCAGCGACTGAGGCTGAATATCTACCTGGCCCTGCTGATCGCGATGCTGTTCGGCCGGATTATGTTCGGCCTCAGCCTTTTTCTGTTGGGTCTCTTTATCGATTTGCCTTACACTGTCGCAATGTTTTTTTCGGCCGGCGGTGCGATTGTCGCTGGGCTGCCGGGGATTGCAGTTCAACTTGTGCTGATTCCCATCATTGTGGCCGCAATCAAAAGAGACCGCCAGGTATAGCCTGCAGTAAGTGACGGCACAATCTATAGGGAGGCCGTCTCATAAAATCGGAATTCTGATTGAAATTGACACGGGTTTCTTGTATCATTACTCGAAATGTATTGTAAATGACTTCTTGAATGGCAAGGAGGAAAAAAAGTCATGACACCAACCGAATATATTTGGATGAACGGCAAACTGGTGAGATGGGAGGACGCAAAGATTCACATCTGCTCCCATGTGATTCACTATGGTTCATCGGTTTTCGAAGGAATGCGGATATACAAGACGGCAAAAGGTCCAGTCGCTTTCCGCTTGAGAGATCACTCGGAGCGTCTGCTCAACTCCGCCAAGATTTACCGGATGGAAATTCCTTACACGGCCGATGAGCTTGATGAAGCGATGCTCAATACGGTGGGAGCTAACGGCCTGGAGGAGTGCTATGTCCGACCGGTGGCGTATCGCGGCTATGGTACACTGGGCGTTGATCCATCAAACTGCCCTGTAGACGTGGCCATTGCGACTTGGCCGTGGGGGAAGTATCTCGGCGACGAGGCCTTGGAAAAGGGCGTGTCGGTCTGTTTCTCCTCGTGGAACCGTATCGCTCCCAATACCATGCCGGCTATGGCCAAGGCGGGAGCAAACTATATGAACAGTCAACTTATCAAAATGGAAGCGATCAGCCACGGCTATGCCGAGGGAATTGCACTCGATGTCTCCGGGAATGTCTCCGAAGGCTCCGGTGAGAATATCTTTTTGGTTCGTAAAGGGGTTCTGATTACCCCTACCTTCGCAGCTTCAATCCTTCCCGGGATTACACGCAGCTCCGTCATCCGACTGGCTGAAGACATGGGGATCAAGGTCATTGAGCAGAATGTCCCGCGCGAGGCGCTGTATCTGGCTGATGAGGTCTTTTTCACCGGTTCGGCTGCAGAGATAACACCCATTTCCAGAATCGACAACATTGTTATCGGCGAAGGTAAGGCCGGCCCGATAACGAAGAAGCTCCAAACCGCCTTCTTCGACGTCATAAGCGGGAGAACCAAGGACAAGTATGGCTGGCTGACGCTGGTTCCGGAGTACAAGGAGGTGGCTGTCTAAATGAAGGTCGCTGTCGGCGCCGACCACAAGGGCTTTGAGTTCAAACAGAAGGTCAAACAGATCCTGGCGAAGTTGGGGCATGAAGTTGTGGACTTTGGCACCCACTCGACAGAAGCTGTTGACTACCCGGACTTCGGTCTTAAAGTAGCCAACGCCGTTGTAAAAGGGGAGGTTGACTACGGAATTACCGTTTGCTGGACCGGTAACGGGATGAACATTGCCGTCAACAAGGTCAAGGGAATCCGCGCCGGTATGGCGCTTAGTGTCGACATGGCCCGCTATACTCGCCTTCACAACGATGCCAATATCATGACGCTGGCGGCAAAATACACTCCCGAAGATAAGCTGGAGGAAATCATCAAGGCTTTTCTTCAGACGAAGTTCGAGGGCGGGCGGCACATCCCAAGAGTGGAAAAGATACGTCAGGCTGAGGGGAGCGCCTCCTCTGCCTGAAGATTTGTAAGAGTTGAACCAGCCCGGTGTAGATATTCCGAACAACCACACCTGGGGAGAACAGCATAGTAGGTCGGGTTTCTCGTCCGCTCTTAGTCCCCACAACAGCAGCCGGCTATCCAGCTATCTTTTACTCCAACAATAGGTTACTCAGTAGACCGCGCGTCCTTCCGAGGAATTGGCAGTTATCCGGAGTATTTTTGTCACTTTTTATGAAACGATCAGGCTCGCTTGTGTGTTGAAAGAACATGTCAGCGCCGGTTAATAAGGCTATAATAGCTCAAGGCGGTTAACAAAGTCGTTGACATGACATTGAATTAGTCATATATTGCCGATGTACTGACTTACTTAGAGTAGCAAAACAAGATAAGCAACATAGTTCGATACACCAGAAGGAGTAACATCGTGAGAAAAATCATCGTCACCACTCTTGCCGCTCTGGCCCTTTTTGCCCTGGTCTCGGGCGATGCGTTGGCCTGCGGGGCTTCCGAAGCCTCGACTAAGTCGGCTTGCAGCGCCGCAAAGACCACCGCCAAACTGGCAGCATCCAAAGAAGCACCGTCAACTGGGGCTAGAGCCTGCTGCCCTTATGCCAAGATCTGCTGTCCTCATTCTAAAGGTGCCTTTGGTGAAGTGCAATTGACAAGCGAGGAACATGCCAGACTGTGCAAGAGCCATGGCAAGTGCGAGTTCACAGCCGTATCAGTCAAAGGAATGACCGGTAGCGAGTGTGAGCGGTCGGTTTCTGCGGCTTTGACTGAGGTTCCCGGCGTGCTCAAGGTCCTGAAAGTCAGCTATCAGGACGGATTAGCTGAGATTTGTTTTGATCCCAACAAGACGACTGGCGAAACCCTGACCACCGCTGTTGCCAATAAAGGCTACAAGGCCGAAATCGTCCCGGCGGTAGCTAAGAGCAGCGACAGTAAGGGGTGTTCCATGCTCACCTGTGCCAAGTCGGGCTGCTGCATGCTCAGCAAGACAAAGGATCAGTCTAAGGACAAGGGAACCCACTAAGGCAAGTTCTCGGCACGAAAAGATATGAAAGCGGGATGCCTGTCCCGCTTTTTTTATCGAACGATAAGCGAGCAGCCTGTGTTTAGCCAGAATGACTTTGGGGGTATTAAAGTGACGGACGAGGACGCCAGTCGTTCCGGATTTTGCATGGTAAAGCAAAAGAGAATCAAGCACTGTCGATTCTGGTCGTAGACATTTTCATCAAACGGTGCCACTTTTGTGCTCGTCTTTCCTGATAGGCGGGCGTATGCCCCGGTGAAAGTGCTGTAGTTTTCGGCCTGTAAGTATTACATTGCGTCTGTGCGAAGGTATTACCAATACTTTATTGCAGTTTTGCTTGTCTGTTCGTGCAACTTGTGGGCGGCCAAATATGCCGGCGATGCCTTCTCGTTGGGCGTGGGCGGCCGGGCTCTGGCGCTGGGAGGAGCGGTGACAGCCGGGCCATTTGACGCCACGACCGTCTACTGGAACCCGGCCGGCATGAACCGACTCGACGGCCGTTATCTTGTGTTCATGCACGCCGAGACGTTCGGCTCCCTTTTGAACCATGACTACATTTCATACATCGATGCACGGGGCAAGAGTGGGTCTCTTATTCAGGCGATTGGCTTTTACGTGTATTATCTCGGTGGAGGTGGCATCAAGATTACCGACACTCTGGCCAATGGTCGTCCGTATGTTGTGCGTGAAGAGTCGCACGGAGACTTTTTGTTCTCGGCAGCCATATCGGGTAGAATTGCAGGCCGGATTGACTTCGGACTCACTGCCAAAATCATCTACCGTGACATCGGCGTCAAGTCCGGTAAGGGACTGACAGTTGATGCCGGGCTGCTCTACCAGATTCATCCGAACGTCAACCTGGGATTGATGGTCACTGATATCACTACCGGTTTCATTCGCTATTCGAGGCAGGAACCTGAGGACAGTGTCAACTATGAATCAATCTACCCCACCTTCAAGCCGGGGATAATGGTCACGTACGCCTATTCCGATTTCACCGGCCGCTTTCTGGCCAGTGGCGACATCAAATTTGAAAATCTAAAATGTGCTGCCCAATACTGGAGCGGCCCGGTCTCCCTTGACACCCACTATGGGTGGGAGCTGGGCTATAAAGAGATGATCTTTGGTCGTTTTGGGTTCGACATTGGGAGATTCACCGCCGGTGGGGGGCTCGACGTCAGCAACTTCACGGTCGATTTTGCCTACCTTCACCACAGCGACTTGAATGAATCCTATCGCGTAAGCGCCGGCTACCGCTTCTAACACCCAAAGTCTGTTTTTATCACCCCAATGGATGGTGCCTTCTGCGCCTGTCTCATACGAAAACTCAAACTGAAAGGAAGCGTAGTAGGTCGACGGGTGGCATCCTCAAACTTGTTTGGGGATGTTCTTAGTGACGATGGTTCTTGTAATTGCATAAGAAACAGTTACCTGGCAGTGGGGAGAAGCACCTCCAAAACGACAGGCTGTGTAGCAATCCATTCGTTCGGTCGGGTCTTGACTCGTCTCTGGACGAGGTGTGACCCGACCGGAAAGCCACTTGGGTGCTGGGCAAGCGCTTGGGCAATGCTCGTCAGGCCACACCTCCGACTTCGTCGGCGGCAAGACCTGACGAAACCTATTTGTGACACAGCCTGCGAGTTTGGAGGTGGCACCCGTTTATACCACTAATCGTTGCTAATTCTGACATCTAGCAACTCGACACGACCTTTGGGACAGCCCGACAGGGTCGGACCTGGACGGTCTCAGGACGTACGCCGACCCCGGAACTCATAAAACACACATGGCATGTGTAAGACTGCTTTATCTCGATCTGATATTGACATCTACCGCCATTCCCTTTTATTACGTTCCAATAAATGGCCAAGGAACCGATAAAAACCCCGTTTTACGATTTCCACGTGGCTGTCGGTGCCAAGATGGTGACTTTTGCCGGCTTTCAGATGCCGGTTCAGTACAAGGGAATCACCGCTGAGCATTTAGCTGTGCGCAGCAACGTGGGACTATTTGATTTGTCCCACATGGGGGAGTTCGAGGTCTCCGGCAAGGATGCCCTAGCCTTTTTGCAGAAGACCACCACCAACAATGTGGCGGCTCTGGATGAGGTAGGCAAGATTCAATACTCCTGCATGACGACCCCCAAAGGGGGTATCGTGGATGACCTGTTAGTGTATCGTTTGCAGGACAGATACCTTCTGGTAGTAAACGCCGCTAATATCGATAAGGATTTCGCGTGGCTTCAATCGCACCTGTTTGGCGACGTTCGGTTGACGAACCTTTCGGCCCAGACCGGGCTTCTGGCTATACAAGGCCCCGGGGCGCAAAAGGTGCTGGGGAAAGTGACGGACTACAACTTGGATGACATGGCTTTCTATACCTCCGCGACGGCAATAATTACGGGCATCGAGCTTCTTTTCTCCCGCACCGGCTATACCGGCGAGGACGGCTTTGAAATCTATATCCCGCCGCAACACGCCGCCACTCTGTGGAACGGTATCACCGAGGCGGGTAAAGAGTATGACCTGGAACTGATCGGTCTGGGAGCGCGCGATACGCTGCGTCTGGAGATGAAGATGGCGCTCTATGGTAACGACATCGATGAAACCACAACGCCAATCGAGGCCGGACTGGGCTGGATTGTCAGTTTTGACAAAGATTTCATCGGCAAAGAGGTAATCGCCAAACAAAAGGCAGAAAAACCTAAGCGGCGGCTGGTCTGTTTAGAACTCGAAGGTAAAGCCTTTCCTCGTCGCGGCTATGACATTTGTGACGGCGGGGAGGTGGTCGGCAAAGTCACCTCGGGAACCTTTTCGCCATCGTTGAAAAAGCCGATTGCGCTGGGTTATGTACCGCTGGCTAAAGCCAAAATAGGCTCAACCGTTGAAATTGCTATAAGAGACAGGAAGTACCCAGCAGTGGTGGTAAAGCCGCCATTTTACAAAAATGCCTCACACAGGTAAGTCATCGCTCATGAATATTGACTTGTACTTGACACCGATGCCGCTCAACCGGGCCAATCTGGAGAATAAGACGGTCGCTATTATTGATGTTCTTCGCTTTTGCACTTCCACCTGCGCCGCTTTGATGGTGGGAGCTAAAGGGGTGATTCCGACCATCGGGCCGGGCGAGGCGGTTGAGATGTGGACCAAGCTGGGCGGGGATGTAGCGGTGCTGGCCGGAGAAAGAGGCGGTCTCAAAATAGAGAACTTTCCGCTCGGCAATTCACCGGCGGAATTCACCGAGGAGAGTGTGGGCGGCAGATTCATTGTTATGACCACCACTAACGGCTCTGGCGTTTTCAGCAAAACCTATAACGCCGATCTGGTTGTCTGTTGCGCTCTGGTCAATGTTTCACGAGTGGCGGCCAGCATAGCCGAGACAGATCGTAATCTGGCGATCGTCTGTTCGGGCCAGGAAGGCGGTTTCTCCATTGAGGATACAATCTGTGGCGGGATGCTGATTCACCTGCTAACCGCGGAGCACAAAAAGGAAGTCACCCTTAACGATGCCAGCTCACTGGCGCTACTGTTGTACCAGACCAACTGGACAGCCATCAAGAAGACGATCCAGCAAGGGGAGCACGCCCGGCATCTTGCGGAGCTGGGGTTTGCCGGAGATGTCGAGATCGCCGCGCGGATTGATACTATGCCGGTGTTGCCGGTCCTGAAAGAGGGGCGGCTGGTGCCAAAGGGCGAGCCGGGCCATGACTGATTTGCGCGCTATGGGCGCTCTTTCGTTGTTTACGGTATAAAGAAAGTATGATGATAAAGCTACCTGGTTACTTGCTCGTCGCTGTCGTCCTGTTATCCGGCGCTGCTTTAGCCGAGGAAGGGATTGAGTTTACCTTTGAAGTCTACCAACATGACTCAACCAAGCAGAAAGATGTTTTGCTCTTTTCGGACACAGCGGTGGCCCTTAAAAACATCACCGCGACCGGATTTCTTGTAGCTTTCTCCGTTGAAGTGCAGGTTACCCAGGTCGACAGTAACCAGGCTGCTTTCGAGGTCCACTTGGTCACGCTTGGTCCGCCCGCTCATACCTATTCCAGAAGCTTTACCGTTGAGTATGGTCTACCCGCGGCAATCAGTTCCATTGCCGGCAAGGGCGCAGCTCGGTACTCTTTCGTAGCGACCCCGTTATCACCAGTCGATATTGATACCTCAGCATGCGCCTTCAATCATCGTGAACAAGGAACGTTCCGCTTTGATCCGACGGCCCACATGGATATATACTACGTCCCCAATTCGCTGGGAGATTACTACTGGGACTCGGTCAAGGATCTTTTCGAGAGCGACTACCGGCTTTTCAAAAGCCTGTTGAATTTCAGCCTGCCCGGCAAGTACCACATCTTTTTGTGTCCGTGCCCCGTCAGTTCCGTGATCTGGGATAGCAGATTCGGCATGGCCGTTGATCCCACCCGCAACACCGCCTATGCTCTCTATAGCCAGGAGATCAATTCGGCCGATCCTTTCTTGGTGTTGCAAACGGCAGTGCTGCGCAACCTCGGTTATGCTCCGGCCTTTCTGTCCGAGGGGTTGGCTAACTATCTCTCCTTTGCCCTGTTTGACATGAAAGAAATACTAAAAGGCAGCCAGGCTGTGCCGCTTTCTAAATTGTTGAACAGTTATCAGTATTTCAGCGCCGATCCGCACCTCGCTGATCGCACCTCGGCAACCTTTGTGAAATATCTCATTGACCGGTACACACTCGCTCGCTTTAAGACGCTCTGGAAGGTAGCGGACGATATCAACCTTGCCGACAAGATTGAAGAGGTCTACGGTAGGAGTATTGCCGCGCTGGAGTCCGAGTGGAAAGAGTACGTGGACACAATTATCGTACCGCCCCAAGAGTTTATTCTGTTAGCCGAAAAAGCCGAGCAGATGCGTGACTACCAGCAAATGCTTAAATACGCTCGGGCCTTCACTGAACATTCGACAACGGCTAGCAATTCACTCTCGAGTCTGTATTTGCTGGAAAGAGCCTATTTCTTTGTCGGAGACTACTACCGCGCTGCCTCGGTTCAGGAGGCTCTGACAAATCTTAAGAGTTCCTCGGCCAAAAACTGGTTGACCTTAGCTGCCTACAAAATGATGAATGGGTATTATGAAGAAGCTCGGTCGGACCTGCTGAGGGCGCAGTCTCTGGACTCAACCGACCACATAGTAAAATTCAACCTGGCCTTGAACAATCTTTTCACAGGGAACGAAGAAGAATGCCGAAAGATATTGCAGGACCTTGTTAGCAACCCCACCCGCGGTAGCGGCGGGGAAAGCAGGATCTTTCTGGCCAACATCCTGAGAACCTCCCAGGAGGAGGCCGACCGAGCGATGGCTATCACATACTACAATGAGGCCGTGCCCATGTATGACCAGCAGCTTCGTCTCCACAGGGCCTCTCCGACAGCCTACCTGTGGCTGGGCATTGCCTTTTTAGGGCTGGGTGATACCGACATGGCCACCGAGCACCTTAGGACGGCCCTGTTTCTTGAAACCCGTCCCTTTTACCTCGGGATGATCAATCTCTGGCTGGGGAAAGTGGCCGACACGCTGGGAGATCATGCCGCCGCACGGGACTTTTACGGCAAAGTGCTGTTGCAACCCTCAGCTGATTATCACCAGAAGGAAGCTCGTAAATACTTAGACGACCCTTACCGGCAGTAGGCAGAAGCGATGTTTAATTTCTTGAATTCGACGGTGCTGTTCGCAGCCGCGGCGGCTCTTATTCCCCTTTTGATACATCTCTTTTCGAAGCGGCGCGTCAAGGTTGTCGAGTTTTCATCACTGAAGCACCTCAAGGCGATGCAGAAGCGCCAGGTGCGGCGTTTGAAGATTCGGCAATTGCTGTTGTTGCTTCTGCGGATGCTCATTATTCTGGCGGTGGTTCTGGCGTTTGCCCGTCCCACCACGACAGGCGGCAGCATTGGCTCGCATGCCTCCGTGTCGGCGGTGATCCTGTTGGACAACTCGGCCTCCATGAATCGACAGGTGGCCGACGGCAACCTTTTCGAGATTGCCCAAAAACGTACGCAGCAACTGCTGGCAACCTTTGGCGAATCCGATGAAGTTGTACTGATCTCTCTGGACAAGGCCAGCCAGGATGAGCAGGTGGCTGTCTTTACCTCTTCCGCTGTTGCAGACGAAAGACTTCAGAGACTACAGGCAGGCTATGGTGAGGCTGACTTTGAAAGTGGTCTCGACGCCGCCGTCGCGCTGTTGGACAATGCAGCCAACCTTAACAAGGAGATCTACATTGTCTCCGACCGCCAGCGGCGTTCACTTCCGGACAAAAACCTCCTGGCGGAAACCGATGCCCATATCTACCTACTTGACCTGCCGGTGGAGGAAAATGACAACTGCAGCATCACGGCCGTTGATTTCGGCGGACAACTGTTGATCCCCGGCCATGATTTCGATATAACGGCCACGGTCAAGAACTACGGGGTCGTCGACCGGTCCGACATCATTGCCTCGCTGTTTCTGGACGGTCACCGCGTGGCCCAGACCGATGTTAAGGTTGGAGCCGGGCAGGAGGCTACGGTCCGCTTTACCCGAAATCTCTCCCGGGGCGGCTTTCACTCCGGCTACGTGGAGCTTTCCGATGACCGGTTCCCGGGTGACAATCGTTACTACTTCAGCTTCCGAATCCCGGAGAAATTTAACGTGCTGATTATCGATGGCGATGGCGCGGGGCGCTTCATCGGTCTGGCGTTGGTTCCCTCAAAGTCAGTGAACCAGTACTGGTCGGTAAAAGAAGCCAGTCCGGAAAAGCTGTCACAGGTGAATTTTGCCGACTACGACGTCATTATCCTTGCCGGCGCGCCCCGCCTGCATACGTCGTATACAAACCGCATCAAGTCCTTTGTCAAACGGGGCAAATCTCTTTTCGTCACCTATGGCGGCGCCACCGACATAGACTACTTTAACCAGGAGTGGTCCGAGGTCACGGGAGTAGTTTTTGATGAGCCGATCAAAGAGAATTTCACACGGGCCGGGTATTATACCTTTCAAACATTCGAAGTGGATCATCCTGTTTTTTCCATCTTTGGTTTTGAAAAGGACCAGCCGCCCGAAATAAAGTTCTACACTCTGCCGAAAGTTCACACCACGGGCGGCGCGCAGATGCTGGCGAGTTTCTCCGGTGGGCGTCCGGCGCTGGTACAGTCTACGTACGGGAAAGGCAACGTGCTTACCTTTGCTGGGCCGGTTTCACCATTTTATGGCGATCTGACCGGCCATGCTTTTTTCGTGCCGTTTGTTGCCAGGATCGCTGAATACCTTGCCTCGGACCTGTCGAGCTATGATTTGCAGCTATTTTCGGGTGATCAGATCACGCGCAGCATTTCAATGAAAGGTTCCTTTCGCACTTCACTGGAGCTGGCGGCGCCTGACGGCAGGACATACAGCATCCCACCGGAGGAAGATAAAGGCACCCTGGTGCTCTGGCCGAAGCCGACCGACCTGCCGGGGGTCTACCGGATCAGCTATATTGGCCGGGAGATCGACCGTTTTGCGGTCAATCTCGATCCTGCCGAGGGTGATCTTTCCGAGGTAGATATCGACCAGTTTGCAGCGGCGCTGGGCGCGCCGGATTACCACCTGCTCGGTAGCGACAGGAGTCTGGCGGCTGTTATTTCGGAGATGCGATTCGGTAAGGAGCTCTGGCATCTCTTTTTGTGGGCGGCTGTCATATTGCTTATTGCTGAGATGCTGTTGGCCCGCACCGCCCCGGCTGAGGAATAGCGGTGACTCTTCTGACAGCGGATAAAATATCCAAAAGGTTCAACGACCAGGCCATTTTCGATCAAGTTTCTTTTTCGATACAGGATGACGAGAAAATTGGCCTGGTGGGCAAAAACGGCAGCGGCAAGACCACCCTTTTTGAGATCATGGTCGGCCGGATGGAGGTTGACAGCGGCAAGCTGAATCGGTCAAAAGCCTGCCGCATCGACTACATTGAGCAGGACAAAACCGAATACTTTGATCTGCCTCTGTTTGAGTTTGTCACCTCGGCCCGGGAAGACCTGTTGAAGATGCGCCGGGAGATGCTCTCCCTGCAACAGCACCTGGCCACCAATCCCCACGATGAAAGTGGCCTTTCTCGCTTGGGGCAATTGCAAAGCAAGTTCGAAATCGAAGACGGCTTCACCTTCGAAAGCGAAGTGAAGATTATCCTGGCCGGTTTAGGGTTCGAACCGGACCGTCATGTCGAGCGAATCCGCAATTTTTCCGGCGGTGAGAAAAACCGCGCCGGGCTGGCGCGCGCCCTGGCCGGCAACGGCACCCTTCTGCTGCTCGATGAGCCAACCAACCACCTGGACATCGAGTCGACGATGTGGTTGGAGGAATATCTGAGTAAGACCGACCGCAGTTACCTGATTGTCTCCCACGACCGCGCCTTTTTGACCGCCGCCGCTGAGCGCGTCTGGGAGATCAGCCATGGACGGATAGACCTTTATACGGGCGGCTTTGAGAAGTACCTGAAAGAGCGCTTGGAACGCAAAAGGCAGCACGAACACCGCTATAAACATCAGCAGCAGGAAATCAAAAGGATCGAAGAGTTTGTCCGCCGCAATATAGCCGGGCAAAAAACCAAGCAGGCGCAGTCCAAGCTGAAATACCTCAACCGCATCAAGCGTCTGCCGCCGCCCCGTTCCGAGCGGCTGGAGGCGAATATTCCGGTCCGTTCGTCAGGGCGCTCCTTTGCCCATGTTCTCTCGGTAGAGGACGTTTCGCTCGGGTACGGACAGACGGCCGTGATCGAAGATGCGTGTTTCGACATTTACCGCGGCGACAAGGTTGGCCTGATCGGCTGCAACGGGTCGGGCAAAACGACCGTCCTGAGAGCGCTCATCGGAGAACTGGCGCCTATGCGCGGTGAGATCAAGCTCGGTGCCAATGTGGATGTTGCCTACTTTGACCAAGAGCTGGTCGATTTGAACCTTGAAGCAACCGTCCTGGACAATGTCTGGGAGATGGATCCGATGGCGGAGATAGGCAAAATACGATCCTTCCTCGCTCGCTTCGGGTTCAGCGGAGAGGATTGCTTTAAGCTGGTGTCGTCCCTGTCCGGCGGTGAAAAAACCAAGCTCTCTCTGGCGCGGTTGTTGTACCACCCGGCCAACTTTCTCATTTTCGACGAGCCGACCAACCATCTGGACCTTGACTCCCGCGAGGTTCTGGAAAAAGCGCTCCGGGATTTTGACGGCAGTTGCCTGATTGTCAGTCACGACCGTTTTTTTCTTGACCAGGTAGTCGGCCGGATTTTTTATCTTAATGAGGGAAGCCTGCGTGTATTCGACGGCAACTATTCCTATTTCCAGGAAAAGACGGCCGCTGTGGGTACGCCGGTGAAGGTGAAGGAGGGAGCATCTAAGGAGGCATATCTTATGTTCAAGGAAAAATCTAAGCGTCTGGCCCGTCACATCAAACGGATTCGATCGACAAAAGCGAGGCTTGCTGATCTGGAGAAAGAACTTGGCCAAATGGAGGAGGATATCCGCTTTAACATTCCCAAAAACGACTGGGAGAAACTCCACGAGGCTTCTCAGCGTAAGCAGAAGCTTGAAGAAGAGATCCTCGATCTGTACGCAGCCATAGAGAAACTGGAAAAGATCGACCTTGATTAACCTGCTCGTTGTCTCAGGTTCTCCGGTCGATCAGTCGTCGATCGACATTATCTTGGACCGTATCTCAAATGCCATTGCAGACCGTGTACCGGAACAATATCAGGTGGTCTCAACGTTTGTTAAGTTAAACGAACTTAAGTTCATGCCGTGCCAGTCATGCGGTGAAGCCCCCACTCCGAAGTTCTGTCTTTTCGATGATGGTCTGACCGATGTTTACACTAAGCTGGCCGACTGTGACTGCCTTTTGTTCGGCACGCCTGTTTATTTTGACTCCGTGTCGGCGCAGGCCAAGATGTTTATTGACCGCTGCAATTGTTTCCGCCCGCCGGATTTCGACAATGTCGATCCGGACCACCACTTTATCAGGATACTAAAGCGAAAACGCCCAGGCGCGATGGTCCTTGTCGGCGGTGAAAGGGGCTGGTTCGAAGGAGCGCGGCGGGTGGTGGCCGGTTTCTTCAAGTGGGTCGAAGTGACGAACGAAGGGTTGATTGTCTACCGGTCGCCCGGTTTCATCAGAGCTGGAAGCGTTGCCGACGATAGAGAAACTCTGGCGGAGGCCGACGCCCTCGGTAGACGGCTTGCAGAAATCATCACGAGAGATCATGGCCGACCGTGAACTAATCGACTATTACCGAGCGCGCGCCGCCGAGTACGAACAGGCTTATTACCGCCGTGTGCCTGAACGAAGACGAGAGATCGATGACCAGGCGGAGAACCTACGGGAACTGGTTAGAGGCAAGGATATCCTTGACCTTGCCTCCGGCACAGGGTACTGGACGCAGATAATGTCGCGGACGGCCCGCTTCATTGCCGCTGCCGATATTTCAGCCGAGATGCTCCGTGAAGCCAGCAAAAAAGCATATAATGCCCCCACAGAGTTTGTCATGGCCGATCTGTACAGCCTTCCTTTTCGAGCCGCATCTTTCGACATGATCACCCTGGGCTTCTGGTTCTCGCACCAGCCGAAACAGGAATACAATCTATTTTTCCGGCAACTGGCGCAGCCGCTGAAAGATGGTGGGTTCATCTGGATGATCGACAATAACCCACCGGCCGAAGGCTCTCGGATGGATTCGGTAAGAACTGATGTCTTTGGCAACAACTACAAGAGGCGGCATCTGCAAAGTGGGGAAGAATATGTCATTTTGAAAAACTATTTCAACGAGGATCAACTTAGAGAAATCTTCGTCCCATATTTCACCATCAGGAGCCTGGTCTTCAAGACGTACTACTGGTCGGTTCTTCTTTCAGCAGTTTCTTGACATCGAATCAGGGTTGTATATATTGGTCTGTTGGCGCTGAAAAGTATTTGTATGTCAGGAGCCTTGTGCCCCTGACGATCAAATGCGTCAAAACCGCATGGATTTTGACCTACAGTACTTTGTGATTGCCGCCGATCTGTGAAGTTGTACTGGGAGATAGTCCAAGGGTAGGGCATACGGCTCTGGACCGTAGAATCTGGGTTCGAATCCCAGTCTCCCAGCATGCACAGCATGTTTTTTCCTGGTGCTATTCGGCCGTTATGTGTCTCATATAAGTTTCTAATCGTAACACGACATTTATGGGGCGGGTCTCTCGGAGATCCGCCGAAGGTGGACAGGAGTCGGGGGCTTCTGCTCTACGAAGACTGCCCTTTCTCGATCTTGGCCCAGGTATCCCGCAACGACACCGTCCGGTTGAAGACTAACTTTTCATCAGTGGAATCAACAGAATCGACACAGAAATAGCCCTGTCTTAAAAACTGGTAGCGACTTCCGGGAGCGGCCCCTTTCAGAGATGGTTCCACGCGGCAGGAGGTCAACGTTTCCAGTGAGTTGGGATTGAGATAATCTTTGAAATCGGAACCATCCGGCACATCGCCAGGGTCTTCTTTTGTGAAGAGATGATCGTAAAGGCGTACCTCGGCTTCGATTGAGTGCGCAGCCGAGACCCAGTGCAACGTTCCCTTGACCTTGCGTCCATCCGGAGGAGTGGAACCGCCTCTTGTCTCTGGATCATAGGTACAGTGCAGCTCGACCGGTTCACCGGTCTTTTCATCCTTTACTACTCGTTGGCACTTGATGAAGTAGGCATGTTTCAACCGTACCTCACAACCGGGAGCTAAACGGAAAAACTTTCTCGGCGGATCTTCACGAAAATCTTCCCGCTCAATATACAGCACGCGTGAAAAAGGAACCTGGCGTGTCCCCATAGAGAGGTCCTCTGGATTGTTCACGGCCTCCAGTTCCTCGACCTGGTCTTCCGGATAGTTGTCTATGACCACTCGCAGCGGATGCAGTACAGCCATCACGCGCGGCGCCCGTTTATTCAAATCTTCACGAAGGCAATGCTCGAGCATGGCGATATCGGCTGTACTACCCTTCTTCTTGGCCATGCCGATGCGCTCGGAAAACTTTCGGATTGATTCCGGTGTGTAGCCGCGTCGGCGCAGGCCGCATATGGTAGGCATGCGTGGATCGTCCCACCCGGTGACATACCCTTGTTCTACCAATTCCAGAAGCTTGCGCTTGCTCAGGACGGTGTAGGTCAGATCGAGGCGGGCAAACTCGATCTGCTGGGGATGGTGAATACCCAGCGCGTCAAGGAACCAGTCGTACAGGGGGCGGTGGTCCTCAAACTCAATCGAACAGAGCGAGTGCGTGATCCCTTCGATGGAGTCCGACTGGCCATGAGCCCAGTCATACATTGGATAGATACGCCACTTGTCACCGGTTCGGTGATGCGATGCTTGCAGGATACGGTAGATGACCGGATCTCGCATATTCAGGTTGCCCGACGCCATGTCGATCTTCGCTCGCAGGACACGGGAACCGTCTTCGAATTCACTGGCCCGCATGCGCTCGAATAAATCTAGATTCTCTTCAACGGTACGATTACGGTAAGGACTCCCCCTACCCGGCTCCGTCAGAGTGCCCCGATACTCCTTGATTTCCTCTGCGCTGAGATCATCGACATAGGCCTTACCATCCTTGATCAATTGGATGGCGTACTCGTAGAGTTGATCAAAGTAGTCGGAGGCATAGTACTCCCGATCCTCCCAATCAAATCCCAGCCAGCGGATATCTTCCTTGATCGATTCTACATATTCCGCTTCCTCTTTGATAGGATTGGTATCGTCGAAGCGCAGGTTGCACAGACCCCCATATTCGGCTGCGAGATCAAAATTGAGGCAAATAGATTTGGCGTGTCCAACGTGCAGATAGCCGTTGGGCTCCGGGGGAAATCGGGTATGGACTCGCCCTTCATTCTTGTTTGCCTTGAGGTCTTCCTCGATAATAGTGCGAATAAAGTTGGAGGGACGAGCAGAAGCGGCCTCGGTCATATCGGTGGCTTTTCTTTTCTCTTTCTCTTTGTTGCTGCCGGGTTCAGTGTTCGGCGTTTTCATAGCTTTTTTACCTCGATTTTGGGTGCCATCGCAGAAAATCGACCCACATCATCATCAAACTAATATACCACATTTTGGCTCTCCGTTCCTGACAGATAAATTTAGGGATTCTATATGTCTTTCCAACTGAAATGTTCGCTCTGGGTCGATGGCTAGTGTGTCGTCCCAAGAGTAACTTGCGCATCTATTGGGGGTGCTGTCGGGTGTCGGGCGGGGTCACCCTACACCACCAAAATCACCAATATCCTTTTGAGCGCAACCCGGTATAACAGACGAACAATAAGAGACTCTCTGGATAATAGCAACCCACCTGGCGTTCTCATGCTAATTAGAGCCAAAACTTTCTGCGGCACAACGGGTTGTGCGGTGTCCGCATGTCGCCTTGAGGGTTGCGGGAACCCCGCGAGGGAAGTCCATGCCGTATAGCGAATAGTGAATAAATAGTTGTACCGGCAGTATTGTTTTAGTAGTATTTGTGTAAGGTCTTAAGGGAATATCTAAATCGTATGGAGGAATACATAACTGACTATACTTTGGAAGGAGGTGATAAAAGATGACTTTTTGGGAGAACATGAATGCGAGGGTGAAGAAGTTCAATATCCTTGACGTAAAATTAGCTCAAGGTATTGGGATATTTGTAGCCCTCATTCTGGCGAAACTGATACCCGGAATAATGGACATAAACATATGGTGGTTTGTCGCCCTATTAGTGATATGTACAATCAGACCGTTCTATGTGTTTTTCATCAAGAAATAGCTCCCGTCGTTTCCAGGTTAGGGCGCCAGACACCAATTGACCAGCTTGGTGAAATACTCTATCGTTCGCCCGGGTAATCATAAGCTTTTATCTCAGGAGTAGTCATGCCGGAGTTTCGTCAGAACCAGGCCACCAAAGAGTGGGTCATTCTTGCCCCTGAACGCGGTCAGAGGCCGTCGGATATCATAAAAGGCCGGCCAAAGCGGGAACCGCCTCCGCCTTATCAGCCTGACTGCCCCTTTTGCGTTGGCAATGAGGAGCAGACCGTGGAGCCGGTGTTTGTCCTCCCACCAAATGGCGACTGGCAAGTGCGGGTGGTACCCAACAAGTATGCCGCTTTGCAGCCACATCTGGCCACCACGCGAACCTGGGTCGGTTCTTTTCTGGCCGCCAAAGGATTCGGCATTACCGAAGTGGTTATCGAACACCCGAAACACAACCAGAGTCTTGCTCTCATGGAGCTTGACGAGGTAGCCAACGTTCTGCGCGTCTATCGGCAGCGCCAGATTGAGATCAGCAAGAATGACAAAATCAACCTCGTAACCATATTTCGTAACTATGGTTCCCAGGCGGGGACATCGCTGGAACATCCCCACTCGCAGATAATCGCCACACCGATCGTTCCGCCGCACGTGCGCTATCCTATAGAGCAGGCGGTGCTGCACTATGACCGGCACGGAACCTGTGTTTACTGTGATATGGTTTCGGAAGAACTCCGTCAGGGGGAGCGAATCATAACAGACTCCGACAACTTTGTCGCCTTTTGTCCCTTTGCCGCGCGATCGCCGTTCGAGACCAGAATTTATCCCAAAAAGCACATGGCCAGTTTTATTCTGATCGATGACGAGGAGATTGTCGAGTTGGCGTGGATGCTTCGTGAAGTCTTGGGGAAATTACATCGTGGTTTGAATGACCCCGACTATAATTATATTCTCCGCTCATCGCCTATCGGGGATGAAAACACGCGGCACCTACACTGGTATATGGTCATTATACCGAGGATAGCAATCCGGGCCGGGTTTGAGATAGGATCGGGTATTTATATAAACACTATGGCTCCGGAAGAATCAGCCCGGTACTTGCGGGAAACGGAACTGGGAAAATGACGGAAATCTCTGATTATTGAATGATGCGCCCTGCTCTTGCTTAAGATATAACATTAACTTGCCTTAACTTCCAAGAGCTCATTCCAGTTGGTCGTATAGCTGGGGGAACGCTTTTCGCATCTCATACTCCAGGGCTGAGCCGTTCCCTGGGCGGCGAACTGAAGCGTTCTTGAACCCATGCAAGCATTAACCGAATCAAGGGTGGTCATCAGTTTTTCTGTACGGTTCCGGTCGAGAGAGTCAAACATGTCGGTCTGGCTCTGACAGGCGGGAGACAGTTCCGTCAATATGACCCCGGCCTTTTTGTATTTGTATCCTACTTTGAAAATCTTCTCTGCCGCGCCGGAAGCATAGTGTATTAACTCTCCGGTGTTGTCGGTAGCGACCGGAAGTTTGACAGACACTTCCTCGTTGTGCAGGGGCTCTTTCACCTTGAATCGGTTTGTCATCATATAGACAGTGAGATGCCCGGCGACGGAGTTTTGTTTCCTGAGCTCAAGAGCCGCCCGTGAAACGTAAGCAGCAACGGCTTCTTTCATCTCATTCAGCGTCGTCACCGGCCGGCCAAACGATCTTGAGCACGTAATCCCCTTTTTGGGAGGTGCCGAGAGCTTCAAAGGAAAACAACAGATGCCGCGCAGCTCGTGAACCATGCGAACCCCGACGATTCCCATTTGTTTTCTGATCCACCCGTCGTCTACCTCGCTCAACTGGAGAGCGGTTTTAATGCCTTTACCAACCAGGCGCCTGGTAAGCCGACGGCCTATGCCCCAGACATCCCCCACGTGTGTCATGGTCAATGCTTTCTTTCGATATCCCGGAATGGTCAAATCCAGAACTCCCTCGACCTTTGCTGAGTATTTTGCAACGTGGCCAGCCACCTTGGCCAGCGTCTTGGTTTCGGCGATACCAATGGAAACCGGTATGCCGGTCCATTGCTTGACCGTGGCTCGTATCCTTTGGCCGTAGGCGGTCACATTGTCCTTTTCAAAACCGGCGAGATTCAAAAAGGCTTCATCGATGGAATAAATCTCCACCTCCGGGGTGAACCTCGCCAGCGTGGCAAAAACCCGCCGGGACATATCGCCGTACAGGGTATAGTTGGAGGAGAAAACAACTACCCCGTTGCGTTCAATTACGTCGCGGGCCTTGAAAAATGGTTCTCCCATTTTGATACCAAGCGCCTTGGCTTCGTTGGAACGAGCCACAATGCAGCCGTCGTTGTTGGACAGCGCCACCACCGGCTTACCCTCAAGCTGCGGATTGAACACCCGCTCACAGGAGACATAGAAGTTATTGCAGTCCACCAGGGCAAATAGAGGCGACAACGACATAATACTAAGTTGCATTCAAAGCTGTACCAACGCTCTTCGTGGTGTCGGGCGACCCCGCCCGACACTCAACTGCGAAAAAGCTGTCAAGCGGGGTCGCATGACAGCACCCAGGGATGGGGCTTTAGTTATCTGAAAGCGACTCCGTATAAGACCCCTTCCAGAGGATCATAAGGGATGAATGACGTTGGTTACCACCCCCCATATCTCAACATCAGTTCCCTTATCAAGCTCTATGGGCTGATAGTTGTCATTCTCAGGCGCTAAACAACGCTTTCCCCGGATAATGCACACCCGCCTGACTATGAATTGGCCGTTGACAACGGCGATGACCACTTTGTTGTCCGCCGGTTCCAGAGAGCGATCGACAATCAGGATATCCCCGGAATGAATACCCGCCTCAATCATGGCCTCACCGGCTACTCGCACGAAGAAGGTGGCGGAGGGATGCTTGACCAGGTACTCGTTCAAGTCCAGCGTATCTTCCATATAGTTGGCCGCCGGCGAAGGGAAACCGACGCAGTCCACCGAGTCTTTCTTCGCTTCCATATTTTTATATTAGGTCAGATGGGGGAAATGTAAATCACATATTATCGGTGCCAAGGCAGATGTGGACATCTGCCGCCCACGAACTATCTACAGGCGTGGGGTGCTCCACAGCTTGCTGTGGGTTTTGTTAGCCGAAGTAGGTCGGGTTCCGACCCGCTTGTGGCGGGAAGAAACCCGACATAAAAGCTTATCGAAGTCCTCGGGTGGCCCACCGCTTGCCCGTCGCGGGCCGGGCCTTTGACCGGCGGTGGGATTACTTTTGTAGGTCAGGAGGCTTGTCCTCCTGACTATTGATTTCAAGTAACCGTTCAGAGCTTGGAATGTGGTGTAAGGGTATGAAATTGTAGTACTATAGATGATGCTTGAATTTTCTTACCAAATAGGACAGCAACGCTTTATTAGGTTTTGTTATTATGTTCCAAAGTTATTACTACATTTCCCTTTTTGTGCCCTTTGTCGACATACCTGTGAGCCTCGGCAGTCTGTTCCAAGGGATAGCGTCTATCTATGACCGATTTTATCTTTCCCGCCTCAATAAGTTCTTTGAGGAAAATCAAATTTTCAGCTCTAATGGGTGGTGTCCCAAATATTACTTTCTTACTACCTATCATTGAAGTCCATAGTGCTTGAAGAAGAGGCCAATCAACTGTAAGATAGAGCCCTTTTTGCTTTAGAGAGCTTTTACAACGTGAAAACGAAGTCTTTCTTACCGTGTCAAAAATAATATCGTAGATCTCACCGCTTTTGGTAAAATCCTCTTTAGTGTAATCAATTACCTTATCGGCTCCCAGGGATTTGACTAATTCTAAGTTCGCAGTACTGCATACTCCGGTAACTTCTGCCCCGAAGTACTTGGCAAGCTGTACCGCAAAGGTGCCTACACTTCCAGAGGTTCCATAGATAAGGACTTTTTGTCCGCTCTGGATATCTCCTTTTCTAAGAATATGCAATGCTGTAAGTCCCCCAATAGGAACGGCGGCGGCTTCCTCATAGGTAATATTGACCGGTTTTATTGCCGTCTCTTCTTCAGGCAGACATTTGTACTCGGCATTAGTACCACCAAAACATGTCTCGCTGCAACCTCCAAAAACCTGGTCACCTTTCTTAAATCGTTTTACATCTTTGCCTACTGATTCAATTTCCCCAGATAACTCATTCCCTGGTGTTTTTTTTCTTGGTTTTCTAAGACCATACATTATTCGCGCGGGGAGCCAGAACCAGCGAGCGAACGTGAAACTTCGAATGAAGCAGTCCCCTGATGCTACTGTTGTAGCATGAACTTTTATCAGTACTTCATTGTCTTTTGGAACGGGTCTTTCTACCTCTTTGATCTGAAGTACTTCCGGCGGCCCGTATTTTGTACATACAATCGCTTTCATTGTTATTTTATTCAGTTTTTATTTTTATTCTCTTCCTCTTGAGATTATTGAAGTTATCACCAGACCCAAGCCTATTCCTAAGAGTATACATGCAACGAAGGCAAGAGGAGATTCCTTTAGGAAAAAAAATCCAGCACCAATACCCATAAGTACCCCTCCACCGATAGCCCATGTGCTCTTATCGTCTTTTTTATTTGTCTTATCCATTTCTTTTCTCCTTTTCTTTTTATTATTTGAATTGTCCTTTACAGTTACCTTATTAGGTTTTGTTATTATGTCCCAAAGTGATTACTAATTCTCCTTGGGCGTGTCCTTCTTCAAGATACCGGATAGCTTTAGCAACCTCTTTTAAATGGTACCCCACCTAACAGGTGGGTTTATAATTCGTACTGTTGCCATTACCATCATTGTATACCCACCCGCTGGGTGGGGTACAGGTACAGGTCTTACCTGAACGGCTTGTGCAACCCCTCAGCCTTTTCCCGCATGTACTTCCTGGTCATGGCAACCACGGCGCCCGAAAGGGCGACTAGGGCAATCAAGTTAGGGACCGCCATCAGGCCGTTGGCCGTGTCAGCATATGACCAGACCGCCTTCAGGTCAAAGCGCGCCCCCAGAAGCGTGAACAGAATGTAGACCCACTTGTAAGGCAGCTTGGCCTTCTTTCCTCCGAGATATTCAATCCCCTTTTCGCCGTAGTATGACCATGACACCACGGTCGAAAAAGCAAACAGCATAATGCCCACTACCACCATCCACAGCCCATAGAACGGCAGGGCGTGGTTAAAGGCATGCATGGTAAGCGGAGCGCCATTGATACCCGAGTCCCACTGACCGGTGGTGATGATCACCAGCGCAGTCATGGTGCAGATAACAAGGGTGTCGATAAACGGCCCCAGCATCGCCACCAAGCCTTCGCGCACCGGCTCTTCCACTTTGGCTGTCGAGTGCGCCATGGCCGCCGAACCCTGTCCGGCTTCGTTTGAGAACAATCCGCGCCTCAGGCCCCAGGTGAATGTCATCCAGACAGTTGCACCACTTGCCGAACCGCCGACAATGGCAGTAGGATGGAACGCGTGATGGAAGATCAACTGGAAGGCCGGAACTATCTGATCACTATTAATGAAGATAATGATCAGAGCGCTCACTACATAAACCACCGACATGAACGGCACCAGAACCGATGCCACGTGGCCAATGCGCTTGATCCCGCCGATGATCACGATACCGACCAGACTGGCGACGACAAACCCGATTATCCAGCGAGCCAGTACTTCGTTTTCGGCGGAGATCTCCAGCGCGTCCAGCAGAGAGTGGGCCATTGTGTTCGACTGCACCATGTTCCCAGCGCCGAACGCAGCCACGGCGGTACAGAAGGCAAACATGTAAGCCAGCGGCCTGAAATACTTATGCATTCCCAGCTCGATGAAATACATCGGGCCGCCGCGGATGTTGCCGTCCGGCTCGATCCTGCGGTGTCTGATAGCCAGCATACATTCTGTGTATTTGATGGCCATGCCGAAAAAAGCGGTCACCCACATCCAGAAAATAGCTCCTGGGCCGCCCCAGTATATAGCAATTGCCACTCCTGCGATGTTGCCGATACCGATGGTCGCCGACAGCGCCGCCGAGAGAGCCTGAAAGTGGGTCAGCTGGCCTTCGTGCGCCGGGTCATCGTACTTGCCGGTGGCTATACCTACACCATGAGCAAATCCCCGAATTTGGATGAACACCATTCGGAGGGTGAGTATCAGTCCTGTAGACAGCAGGATCATGGCCATCGGCCATCCCCAGACAAAGTCGGAGACAGTACCGAGGATGTTGTTAATCTGGTCCATACGTCAGAGCCGTAGATACAAAACGGGAGTGGTTCTGGCAAGTTAAAAAGATAAGCCTTGTGTGGGGATGACGTTTGTCTCTGCCGGTTTCTGAGCCACATGCCCGTGACCTAATACAATTGAGTTATTCTCCATATTTTACGAAAGTCACCCACTTGACTCGTTGACGCAGCCAGGTGCGGTAGCTATATTCGTGGGCGGCATCCGCCCGAGGCGGATGCCCCATCTTGATCGAGTTGGCGCACGAGGACGTACGCCAACCACAGTTTGTGGAATGCGAAGGAGGTGTCGTGAAGAGCGCGTTTGAACAGCCTGTCGTAACGCCGGAATTGGTCAGGGCACACGGTCTCAGCGAAGAAGAATATGAGCGTATAAAAGAAATCCTCGGCCGACGGCCGACCTATACCGAGCTGGGCGTTTTCTCCGTGATGTGGTCAGAGCATTGTTCCTACAAGAACTCGATTGCGCTGCTGAAAACCCTGCCGCGCGAAGGAGACAATCTTCTGGCCAAGGCGGGCGAGGAGAACGCCGGCGCGGTGGATATCGGCGACGGCCTGGCGGTCGTGTTCAAAATTGAATCGCATAACCACCCTTCGGCGGTAGAGCCGTACCAGGGCGCGGCCACCGGTGTCGGCGGCATCCTGCGCGACATCTTTACGATGGGTGCCCGCCCCATTGCCTGCCTTAACTCACTTCGCTTCGGTCCGCCGGAAAATCCGCGTGTGCGCTACCTCGTCGATGGGGTGGTGCGCGGCATCGGTGACTATGGCAACTCCTTTGGTGTGCCCACGGTAGCCGGGGAAGTCTATTTTGACGAAGCTTACACCGGTAACCCTTTGATCAACGCTATGGCGGTTGGGATTGTCAAGACGGATCGGATGGCGTCGGCGGTGGCCAAAGGGGAAGGCAACCCGATTATGATTGTCGGCTCCAAGACCGGCCGGGACGGCATCCATGGAGCCACGTTTGCCTCGGAGGAGCTCAGTGAAGCCTCCCAAGAAAGACGGCCCTCAGTCCAGATTGGCGATCCTTTCACCGAAAAGCTGCTGGTGGAAGCCACCCTTGAGATCATCGAAAAAGACCTTATCGTCGGTATCCAGGATATGGGCGCGGCAGGTATTACCTGCTCCAGTTCGGAAATGTCGGCCAAAGGACAGTCGGGAATCGAGATAAACATAGATAAAGCGCCGGTGCGTGAGCCGGGGATGACACCCTATGAAATTCTGCTCTCGGAGTCTCAGGAACGGATGTTAGTCTGCGTTAAGAAGGGAAAGGAACGGGAGATCAAAGCGGTCTTTGAGAAGTGGGACCTTGATTCGACCGTTATCGGCCAGGTAACCGCCGACGGCCTGATGACTGTTAAGCTCAACGGCGAGATCGTCTCACAGATTCCATCGGAGACACTGGTTCTTGGCGGCGGCGCACCGGTGTACCATCGTGAGACGAAGCGCCCAGCCTACATGGACGAGATAGTGAAGCTTGATTTGGGTGATTACCAGCTTCACCAGGACTGGAATGAATGCCTCTTGAGGCTGCTTGCTGCTCCGAACATCTGTCACAAGGGGTGGGTGTTTGATCAGTATGATTCCATGGTGCGCACCAACACGGCCGTCGGTCCCGGCTCGGACGCCGCCGTGTTACGCCTTCGCAAAACCAACAAGGCGCTGGCGATGACGACCGACTGCAACGGCCGCTACTGCTACCTCAATCCCCGTCTCGGAGCCCAGAGCGCCGTGGCTGAGGCGGCGCGCAATATCGTTTGTTCAGGGGGACGGCCATTAGCGGTGACCAACTGCCTCAATTTCGGCAACCCCTACAAGCCGGAAATATATTACTGCTTTGCCGAAGCAGTGGCCGGCATGGGCGAGGCGTGCCGGGTTTTCAACACCCCGGTCACCGGCGGTAATGTCTCGTTCTACAACGAAGACCAACAGAGGGCGGTTTTTCCCACGCCGACGATCGGCATGGTGGGGCTGGTCGAGGACGTGAAGCACATAACTACACAATGGTTCAAAAATGACGGCGATTCCGTCTTCCTGCTGGGGCAGAACAAGGAGCACCTCGGTGCCTCTGAGTATTTGCATACAATTTTTGGTCAAACGAAAGGGCCTGTACCGGAGCTTGACCTGGAATATGAGAAGCGTCTACAGGATGCTCTGCTTGATGCCATACAATCCGGGCTGATCAAATCGGCGCACGATTGCTCCGAGGGCGGCTTGGTAGTAGCTTTAGTTGAGTGCTGTATTTCCAATCGTGAGCATCAACTTGGTGCAAAGATTGCTTTGCATGATTCCATTCGCACCGACTGCCTTCTCTTCGGCGAAGCTCAGTCGCGAGTCATTATCAGCAGCGCCCCGGACAGGGCTGAGATGGTTACGGCGTTCTTCAGTGACAAGGGTGTGCCCTGTACTCACATCGGTGCTGTTGGAGGAAACAATTTGACAATCAATCGATGGGTAGATGTTAACCTGACGAAGCTGTCGGACGTCTACTTCAACGCTCTGCCGCAATTCATGGAAGCGGTTGGGTAATACCAAGTTGCATTCGAGATGGTATAATCATATGCTTTCCCGTGCGCGGGGGATATCCCCGTCCGCCGCGTCTCAGATGGAGTTGGTGCACGAGGAGAGGTCGTCCTGAAAGTCTACAGAGTCGCGTAGGGGCGGGGCTTGTCTCCGCCCAGCGGAAAGGCTTGTGGCGACACAAGGTCACCACCTACGCGGGTCCACACCACTTGTGGGACAGCCTCAGAACATACGCCAACCACGGAATCCTATCCTATTTCACTTCCTCAAACTCCGCATCGACAGCATCTCCACTGCTGGCTTTTTGCGCCGACCCGGATTGAGCAGAACTGGTCTGTTTGTACATCTCTGCCGATGCTTGCTGCCAGAGATGATTCAACGCTTCGGTAGCCGAGACCATCTCGTCAGGGCCTTCACCCTTTAGCGCTTCCTTCATGCGATTAACAGCAGCCTCGATCTTCGTTTTGTTGTCCATGCTTAGCCTGTCACCAAACTCGTTGAGTTGTTTCTCGCTCTGGAACACAGCGGCATCAGCCTGGTTGCGCGCTTCGACCTTCCGTTTCTTTTCTTTGTCCTCCGCTTCGTGGACTCTGGCATCATCGACCATCTTTTCAATTTCGTGCTGGGAAAGGCCGGAGGAAGCTTCGATCCTGATGTTCTGCGATTTGCCCGTAGCCAAATCCTTGGCCGACACGTTCAGGATGCCGTTGGCGTCGATGTCGAAGGTGACTTCAATCTGTGGCAGACCCCGCGGCGCCGGCGGTATGCCATCAAGTATAAAGCGGCCGATTGTTTTATTGTCAATCGCTATCTCCCGCTCGCCTTGCAGGACGTGAATATCGACCTGTGTCTGATTGTCAGACGCCGTCGAAAAGGTCTGCGCCTTCTTCGTCGGAATAGTGGTGTTACGCTCAATAAGTTTGGCTACAACACCGCCCAATGTCTCAATGCCAAGCGACAGTGGGGTAACATCGAGAAGCAAAACGTCCTGAACATCACCAGCCAGCACGCCGCCCTGGATGGCCGCTCCGACCGCCACCACCTCATCAGGATTGACCGAATGGTTGGGTTCCCGGCCGAAGAAGTTTTTGACCATATCCCGCACCTTCGGCATACGGGTCATCCCGCCAACCAGGATGACGTCGTCGATCTGGTTGATTTTCAGGCCGGCGTCGTTTAGCGCCATCTCTGCCGGCTTCATGGAACGCTGTAGAAGGTCGTCAACAAGCTGTTCGAATTTGGCGCGGGTGAGCGCGAGGTTGAGATGCTTGGGGCCATTATTGTCCGCGGTAACGAAGGGCAGATTGATTGTCGTTTGCAACGTGGAGCTCAACTCCATCTTGGCCTTTTCCGCCGCCTCTTTCAGACGTTGCAGCGCCATGGGGTCTTTCGACAGATCAATGCCGTCAGACTTTTTGAACTCGTCGACGAGCCAGTCGATAATCCGCTTATCAAAGTCGTCACCACCGAGATGGGTGTCGCCATTTGTCGACAGAACCTCAAAGACACCGTCGTTCAGTTCCAGAATCGAAATGTCGAACGTCCCGCCGCCCAGGTCGTACACGGCGATCTTGCCGACCTTCTTTTTGTCAAGGCCGTAGGCCAGCGCGGCGGCTGTTGGTTCATTGATGATGCGTTTGACTTCCAGTCCGGCGATCTTTCCAGCATCCTTGGTCGCCTGGCGCTGGCGGTCGTTGAAATAGGCCGGGACTGTGATTACCACCTCTTTGATCGAATGACCAAGATACTCCTCGGCCGTCTTTTTCATTTTGCCCAGCACCATGGCTGAGATCTGCTGGGGAGGATACCGCTTGCCGCTCATCTCAATGACCGGCTCGCCGGAACTGCTGGCCGTTACTTTGTATGGAAAATTCTTGATTTCCTGTTTAATCTCGTCAAAGACGCGCCCCATCAGACGCTTGATTGAGAAAATCGTGTTGAGCGGGTTGGTGACGGCTTGCCGTTTGGCGACGGTTCCGACCAGCCGCTCACCGTTTTTGTCAACAGCCACGACCGACGGTGTGGTGCGGCCGCCCTCGGAGTTGGCGATCACAGCCGGTTCGCTGCCTTCAATGACCGCCACCACACTGTTGGTCGTCCCCAGGTCTATGCCTATGATTTTACTCATGGTTTCACTCCTTATCTTTGATTCCCGTCAAGAAAGCCGGCCGAAACCGACCGGCTTTCTTGTTCGATCCGTTCACATTCGCCTCGGCGAACGCCGGTTCAGCCGAAGTTTAGCTGACCTTGACTTCGATCTCCTTTGGCTTCACCTCTTCGAGCTTGGTCAGCTTGATCTCTAACATGCCGTTCTTGTAGTCGGCTGAGATCTTTTCGCCGTCGACCGTGTCGGGAAGAGTGAACGAACGGGAGAACGAACCGGTGCTGATCTCGGTGCGGACAAAGCCGTCGTCCTTTTCCTCGGACTTGAAACTCCGCTCGCCGGACACCGTCAGGACGTCGTCCTTCACCATCACCTTGATGTCCTTTTTCTCCATTCCGGGAAGCTCAAACGTCAGGATGACGTCGTCTTTGGTGTCCTTGATATTAACCCGCGGCATGAAGTCGCAGCACCTCTCGGTCCTGACACTCGGGAAATTGAAAAAGCTGTTGAACAGGTTGTCAATCTCCCGGCTGACCCGGTTAGTTGGTACTAAGTACGTCATTTTGTTACTCCTTGGTTTTTTCGTTTACTGTTCACATTCTGACCTTGGTAACAACAAATGCCATGCCAAAGCGGCTAATCTGCTACTACACAATGAGATAACAAATGAGGGTTTACTTTGAGATAAAACGGCGTGCCATTATGGCATACTTTAGCATCTATAATGACAGGCCTTCAATGCTGTTTTGACATAATGCTGCCACTCTGACAGCCGCGAACGTCGGGTTTCTTGGAACCCGACCTACCGCTTGGAGAGTATTTCCACTATTGCTTTGTTGACAGGAGATTTCTTGAAAAAGATTTTCTGGGTTGCCGGTAGGTTCTCTTTGTATCCCTTAAGGGCGGCAATGGATTTCTTGTCGCCGATGTTGCCGAGAGATTTAACGGCCGCCAGCCGCAACTCCTCTTTTGACACCTGACCGGAGGCCATCTTGGATAGCTCCTTATCATCTTCCAAAAGCCTGACCAGGTATGCCCTGGCTTCCTCGCCACCGATCTTTCCCAGGGCGCTCACCGCGCGCACCGCCACGGACGGGTTTCTCTGAGCTAGATCAAACAACTGTGGGGTAATCTCCGGGGTGCCGATCAGGCCGACGGCAATCACGGCGCTTTCCCGTATCTCCTTGATAGGGTCGTCAGCCATCAGGATCAACAGGTCGCAAGCATCCTCTCCGCCAATTTTTTCCAGAGTGCTGACAATTTCTCGTCTCACTCTGACATCGCTGTCATTGAGCCGCAGCCGGAGTGGCAGCATACCGCCCGGATCTCGAAGGGATCCCAAGACAAAAATTGAATTGCGAATGACATACCACTTGCTGTCGGGCAGTTCGTGCCGGCCGCTCTCCCGTTCGAACATGGCGTCGTCCATCACAATCCCGGCGAACACTTTCAGAGAAGCTTTTCCCAGCTCAGCCAGCACCTTCAACGACTGCTGCCGCACCTGCCTGATCGGGTGCGAGATTATGGTTGAGAGTTCGACAGCCACTTCTTCGGAACCGATCGAAATCAGGACCTTGCGGATGTGACGAGATGTTTCGTGGTCAGCCCGGATCATATCGTCCACCAGAGCCTTGACCACTTCACGCCGACTAAGGCTTTCAAATGCCTTTTTCACCGCCATGGAGTCGTAGATCGCCACATCACCGTCATACTGACGCCGCTGAGCCATGGCCCCGGCCAGCCGCGCCATCAGGTCGAACCGGTCTGCGAGCCGGCACTTTCCCAACAGTTGCCAGATAATCTCCGAGTACTCGTAAGTCTCCTTTTTCTGCGAGAGGTCGGTCATGACCCGATTGACAGCCGATTCGAACACGTCAGTGTCTATGACGAGATCAAACAATGCAATGGAACATACCAGAAGCTGCAGAGCTCGCTGCCGCACGCCGCCATCGGGAGAAGTAAGCGAGTGCACTAGACTCTGCACGACACCAGTCGCTTTTGCGCGCTGTCCCGTCTTCAACAGACGTTGAAAGGCCTGGCAGTACTCGTCGGTATCATATTCATGGTTTTCAGGAAGGAAGAGCCGTTGCAGCAGCTTGTCGATCTTTTCACTCGAGGCGACTCGTATGGCACCCACCGGGGTGCTGAGCTCCTTCGCAGCCTCGACAGGCAGCTTGTTCGTACTGAGATACCGTTCCAATTCTGCAATGATATCGCCTTGCTGCGGATGGTAATCAACAAGGCTGTAAAGCGACCGGTAGGAATTAAGAAGGTTCGCCCTCTTTTTATCATCATCAGGCAAAGTGTTTAATTGCCGGGCGAGGTCCGTTAATGTCTTGGTGATGTCCTCGGAGGGAAGGGCGGCAAATTTCTCCGGTAGCAGGTATTCAATTACTCCCAGTGTGAAATCAATGTCTCGTTCATCCAGCGCCGTCTGTCCCCGGCGGTTGATATCGGCCAGTGTCATCAGACTGTCACCAAGCTGCTGCAGGGCGAGGTTTTTCACACTAAGATCGACATACGCGTCTCCGCGATACTTCTTCTGAGATTCAAAGAATTTGAAAGCTCTTTCAGAGTTTACCTCGATAGTAGTGATATTATTCTTTTCGAGATACGTGCTCAACAGGTTTTCATGGCTGGACAGATCGACCCTTTTGACCAACCGGTCGATAAACCGAGCGAATTCCGTCATTGTGACGCGCCGGTCAAACAGCACCGCTTCCGTTTCGAGGATTTGCATATACCGGACTATCTCATCGGTGAACAGGCTCTGTTTGAGCCGGATGTTGAGAGCGTACAAAAGGCCGCCGTGTAGGTTGAGATTGACATGACTGCGGAATCGAAAGATTTCATCCAGGGCGAAAAAGGGCTTGTCAATAGCCTTCATTCCCACGGGATGGTCGGAGCCGTAAATAGATACCTTGCGGCAGGCCATCGCCAGTTCACGGACAAAACCATGGGCCAGCTCGTTCAGGCTGGTGGCCAGGGTTGACTCATTGATCGACTTGTATGACTTACTCATCTTTCTGCCCAAAGCAAATTATCATTCCCGATTCTGTTGCGACATATACGCGGTCGCCATCCGCCACCGGCGACCAGGCCACCGCGCCGTTGAGCTGCCGTTGTTCGATCAATCTCCCGTCAGCAGCATCGAGCGAAAACAGTTTCCCTCCCATCGTCCCCACCAGGACATAGCCTCCGACCACGATAGCCGATGCCCTGACCACTTCACCGGCGTCGAACTGCCACAGTATTTGACCGTCGGCGGCGTCAAGCACCACCAGTTCGCCACCGCTGTGGCCGACAAAGATACGACCGTCAGAGACTGCCGGCGTTGTCCAGATCGGCCCGTTTAACCGGTTGTCCCAGACGATCCGGCCATCTTCAGGCTCAATCCCATAGACATGACCAAACATGTCGGTTGCATATATCATGGTCGACACAGCTACGGCGCTGACCATCGGGCCGTCAACTTCCACCCGGTATAGTTCGGAACCGTCAGTTGGAGAAATCACGTACAACGTCCCATTATCGCAGGGCTGGAAAACCCTGCCGTTTGCAAAACTCGGCGGAGCGACAAAGCCGCCTTCGGCTTCAAAGGTCCAGATCAGGCTCCCATCTTCAGGCCGGTAAGCCGTCAGCCGTCCGTCCGTTGAGCTTATTAACAGCTTATTATCTACTATTATCGACCCGGCCGCGGCGTCCTTTATGTACTGTTTCCAAAGTTGTTTGCCGGAGCGAAGGTTGACGCAGCGAAGCCAACTTTTACGGGGCGAGGTGGCGAAAAATGCCAGGCTGTCATGGACAGCAACGCCCGTCTGGGCCGCCCCGTGAGATTTGATATAGCCCTGTTCTTTACCGGTCAGACCATCGTAAAACCGTATCTTGTTTTTCGTCCCCGGGTACACCAGAGAACCGTGGTACACGGACAAGGGACCGGCAGGTTTTTCACCCCGCTTGCGTTCCCAGAGGATGTCCAGCTTTCCGTTAAACGTCCCCTCATGCACACTCCCCAATGAGGAGAGATCCCCCCGGTGGAACGGCCAGGGCGAGGGGCGGGATAATTGTTGCTCTGTAAGTCTGTATGGATGAGAGCATGAAAGCGCCAGCGGCACAATGATCAATAGCCCGATTAGAAGCCTTTGATACCATTTTGCTTTCATAAATAAAGAATTTCTGTGGTCGGCGTACGTCCTCGTGCGCCGACTTCTCTCTGGGACGCGGCGGACGGGGATGTCCGCCGCGCACGAATAATTGATCAATGAGTGCAACTCAGTATGAGCCATCAGAAGTTCCACCCGAAGAAAAAGTCAAAATCAGTTTTTGAACTGATAGTGTCAAAATCGGTCGTGCGGCTGAAATCAAAGCGAAGGACTACCAGATAACCGAGTGAAACCCGGAAGCCTGCCCCGAAGGAGCCGTAAAATTGATCGAAGTCGTCATCCCAGGCCGAGCCGACGTCGAAAAAGAGCGCCCCTCTTATTCCCGTGAAGCCAAGGCTACCAAAGGGAAATCCGATCAGGAGACGGTCGATCAGCGGAAATCTCAGTTCGTTGGAGGCAAACAGAACATTGCGATTGTAAAACGCCCGGCGGCCGTATCCCCGAAACGACCAACTGCCGCCGAAATAGATTCTCTGCGGTTCCTTACCCGATGAAGAATAGGCAAAGAGTCGGTTGGCAAAAGCGGAGAAGCGTCCTAACCGCAGGTAGTGCCGGACGTCGGCCATGGCGAGGCGGTTGAAGTGTCGCAGCTTATCCACCCGTATCGTTGCCCCTACCGAAAAATTGTACCGTCTTCCCTCAATCGGGCCGGTAAAATCCCACAGGGAATTGTCGTACACCCAGCTCAGGTACTGCGTGACCAAAAGCGCCTCGCGACTCGGCAGACCGTACCTCCTATTCCGATTTGAATACCGGACCAGTGAAGTGAGATCCACCCGGTGAAATTTTGACATGGGATAACTGACCAGGGAAAGAAGACCGGCCTGACGTTCCTCGAAAAAGCCGTCATAGTCGTTGTAGTATTCATCAAACAAGTGATAGGCGCCGACGCCCCAGTTTACCCGGCGCTCTCTGTTGACATACGTTAATCCGAAATTAAACGACTCCAGCAGCTCATCTTTAGTGTCAGCAGTGTTGGCCAGCAAAAAGTAAAAAGCGCGATTGCCCAGCACATCGGAAACGGCCAGTTGAAGTCCTCCCAGCGACCCGTACACCGGATCATATCCGATCGTCGATTGGGCAATATCAAGGGAATATTCAGTGTTATACTTAATTGAGGAGCGGCTGAATTTGCCTTCGATCTGCCGGGGCGTCCATTGTGATGCATGCGCCGGCGGTGGCTGCTCGACGGGCCTGGGTTCATCGACAACGTCCATCTGATAGATCTGAAAGGCGAGATTCTGATAGCCGGTGTAGATCAGCTTCCGGCCGTCGGATGAGAGACGCGGCTCCAGGGCGCCCGTGACGTAAGTCGACTGGCGGGTCAGCCTGCCTTCGCGATCAAGCAGATAGATATTAAACGTCCCTTCTCGGTCGGAGGAAAAGTATATCCCCTTTTCGGTCCAGTCGGCAGATTGGTCGCGGTACCGACCGAAAGTGAGCTGCGACACGTGACCTGTCGCAAGGTCTACTGTGAAAAGGTTCATGGTGCCACGACGGCCATCGACACCACGATCGGAAGTAAAAGCAACTTCTTGCCCGTCCGGTGAGAAGGATGGGTCGATGTCATAGTAGATGTCATCCGTAATTGCCCGATAATTGCCGGTCGACAGGTCAAGGAGGTACAGATCAGTGAAGCCATCTACTCTGACACCGGAAAAAACAACTTTGCCGCCGTCCGGCGAAAACCGCGGTGATCGGGCAACCACCAGGTCTTCAAACTCAAAACGTTTTGTTACGCGTCCTTCGTCAAGGTCATAGAGATAGATGACGTCATTCTCCTTTGACTTTGACGAAAAGACGATCAGGCCGGAATCATTGGCGTCGATGCCGGAACGCAGCAAATGAAGAGACTCAAAGTCGGACGATCTCTCTCCTTTAAGAAGGGTCTTAAGACCCCTTTTCTCCCCCTCGACAGGCATCATGTAAAGGCTCGAGTAACCAAGGCGGTTGGCCTTGAAGACAAGCCACTCGCGCTCGCCGTGACCGTCATCCCAGCGTATCGGCACCCCCTTGACGGAAAAACCGCCTTTAGTAAGCTGCTTTGAGTCCATTGACGGGAGATCGAGCTTTTCCAGTTCGGGGTAGTATTTTTTCTTAAGATAGTATTCCCATTTCTCTGACAGTTCCGACAGATCATCGCCCAGGGTCAACTTTACAACCCTGTCAAAATAACGCTCCTTGTGCCAGTTTTCGAGAAGCCGCACCAGCTTGTCCGAGCCGTAGGCGGAGTCAATGTAATGACAGATTGATTCCCCCAGCTTGTACATCAGATAGCTGCCGCGAATCTGGTACAGGTTGGGAATGGTAAACAGCTTCTGGTTGATCACCATATCTTTGACTACCATGTCTGCTTCGGAGTCCCACTCCTTTGACCAGAACTCGGCAAGGCCTTCGGTGAACCAGAGGGGTGGGGCCAGATGCCGGACCCGGCTGCGCTTTTTCAGCACGTCTTCCAGCTTTGAAAGGGTAAAGACATGCACCAGCTCGTGTCGTATCACATGATCAAAGTCATGATACGAGCCGTGAAACGGAACCACCACCCGGCCTTTCATGAACTCGGTGAAGCCGCCCACCGACTCCGGGAGCAAGCCGGGAATGACATTCGTCTGCGAGAAGTAGTTGGGCGACGAATATATGATAAGGGGGATTTTGTCCCTCACTTCATGATTAAACCGGGCTGACAGCACCTCGTATGAATCCTCGGCCAGGGCAGCGGCTATCTTGGCAACTTCGGATTCATTTTCATAAAAATAAAGGCGAAAATGGTCGGTCGTCATCACCTGCCAGTTGAATCTGGTATACTGCACCTTGTTCTTGCCGAAATAGAACTGGCCGTAGGACGAGTGACTGGCCAGGATTACTACCAGTAATGCCAGAAAAGCAACTTTGAGTAACATGGTAGGTCGGGTTCCGAATGGAGTCCGCCTGAGGCGGACGAATGAGAAACCCGACAATATCTTCTGAGTTCCGTCAGGTCTTGTCCGGCGGCTGCCGGATGTGACCTGACGAGTTGTCTCGCAAGCGTGTGCATTCCAAAGCAGTTCATTCCCGGTCGGGTCACACCTCGCCCAGAGGCGAGTCAAGACCCGACCGAACGGTATAATCTTCGGCGGCGAATGTCGGGTTTTTCGCTCCACGATGTTCCTCTCGGAACCCGACCTACAAGCGTATCTCCGGTCAGACCTCATTACTTAATAAGACGCAAGGACTGCAACAAAAGTCAATCCCAAAAACTAATAGCACGAAAAATGACTATCGTAAACATTGTCGGAACCGTGTCAGAATAAACCACTTAATGAATAACGCCCGTCTCAAAACCACAGGCAGTACAACGGCTCTCCTTCAGCCCGACCACAGAGGTGTAATAGCCGCTTCGTTGAATCAGCAGGCGCTCGCAGTTCGGGCAGAGCGTGTCGGAACATCCTTCGAGAAGCACGTTTCCCAGGTATACATACTTCAGCCGCTTCCTTGCGATCGCGCGCGCTCGCAGCATCGTCTCGGTTGGAGTTGCCGGAACATCCAGCTTGTAGTTGGGATAGTATGCAGAAAAGTGAAGCGGAATCATGTCGGAAATCGAAGCGACAAAATCGACGAGGTCGGTCAAATCTTGATCCGAGTCGTTCAGCCCGGGGATGATGAGGTTGGTTACTTCCAGATGTGCTACCGACTTCGCCACCCGTTTGATGGTGTGTAACACTGGTTCAAGTTTTGCCTTGCACACTTTCTTGTAAAAGTCAGCACGAATGCTTTTCAGGTCGATATTGATGGCATCGATAAATCCCAGCAGGTTTTCAAGCGGTTCGGGGCTGATGTACCCGTTGGAAACAAGCACCGTTTTCAGTCCTGCCTGCCGAAGAAGGGGAGCGGTATCCATGATGTACTCGTACCAGACCATCGGCTCTGTATAGGTAAAGGCTACGCCGAGTGATTTGTACTTGATCGCTGTGTCCGCAAGCTGCTCCGGTGAGAAAAAGGTCGTTTTGGTTTTCTTCTGGGAGATGGCCCAGTTCTGGCAGTTCACGCAATTGAAGTTGCAACTGTTAGGGCCGGTCGAGAGGATGTCGGCGGTGGGGTAGAAATGATACAACGGTTTTTTCTCGATGGGATCATCGGCAAGCGACACTAACTCACCGTAGTTGTCGGTCACCAGTTCACCGTTTCGATTGAAGCGAGACCGGCAGATACCCACCTTTCCATCAGTCAACCGGCACTCGGCCGGACAAAGCTTGCAGATAACCTTTCCCCCTTCAAGCTTTTCCCAATATGCGGCTGATTTAATCATTTTCCTTCGATAGCTCTTATCTGTTCCACGGTTGACTGAAGGTCATCGTAGACCGCCTCCCTATCATTAATACCGTGAGCCTTCAAAAGTTGTTCCTGCTCTCTTCCGTGGCCGGTCCGCACCAGAAACGAACGGGCGCCGATTACACGGCCTAAATTGAGGTCATCGATTTTATCGCCAATAACGTACGACCGGCGCAGGTTTATCCCTAATCGACGGGCAGCTTCTTCAGCCATTGCCGGCGCCGGTTTGCGGCAGTCGCATTCAACGGCAAACTCGTCAACGGCGCCGTCAGCCAGATGCGGACAGTAATACAGCGCGTCGACCTTCACCCCTTCTGCCGAAAGCATCGAAAGGAAACGCTCGTTCATTCTCTCTACTGTATCCAGCCCAAAAAAGCCACGCGCCACCCCCGATTGATTAGACAAGACGACCAGTTTGAATCCCATAGCCTTCGCTCTGCGCAGAGCCTGCACCGATCCTGGCTCGAATTCGATTTCATCCGGGTCTGAGATGAAATTCTTATCGATCATTATCGTCCCATCCCGGTCGACAAACAGCACCCGCGAGGAATTGACTGATGAGTCGAGCAGGTCGCGAGCTGCCTTACAGACCATCTCCAGCGTTATACGGGTGAAGCAATACCGATCGTACCGGTAGCATGGTTTCTTCCCGTGAAGCGAGCAAGGACGGCAGAACTCGTCCACATCCACCACTCGGTCAAACAAACCACGAGGTGCAAACCCCAGCGCCGGGTGAGTCGGCCCGAACAGAGCTACCACCGGTGTCCCCACCGCCGATGAGAGATGCGCTATCCCGGAGTCGTTGGCGATAGTCAGGTCAGCTCGGGCAATCACTCCTGCCAGCTTGTCTACGGGGTAATCAACCAGTTCAAGGAAGTGGTCTGCCGATATCTTGCTCTCAAGCTGCGACTGCCCCTTGTCGGTAGCGGTGACGGCCCAGACAATGGCAGCGCCAAGCGACCGGTGGAGGTTCACGGCAACTTCGGTGAACCGTTCCATCGGCCACTGCTTGTTCGGGTGTGCCGCCCCGGGTGCTATCACAACAACGTTTCCCTTGTTCTCAACTGGTTTCAGGGTACTGGAAATTTCTCTCTCGGCAACGGGCGGTCTCATTATCGGTCTCTTGCATACCACCCGCCCCCCGAGCTGCTCGATGCAATTGTTGTACAGATCAATCGTGTGCGGCCAGGCAGTAGGAATGCGATGTTTTTTCACTATTCGCAGGCGCTCGATCCTTCTTTTTGGGTAGACACATCTCGTGTTGGCCGTGATAATCTTGCGGGACAACCAGGAGCGGAAGTTGCCGTGCAGGTCGATGATTGAGTCGAAGTTGTACCCATCCAGGTCCAGGACCAGCTTGATATAGTCGACCGATCCGGCTGATTGCGGCAGAGTCATGATTTCATCAATCCCCTCGAAACATTCGACCAAAGGCTGGTAGCGTTCCTTAGTCAGGTAGACAATGTGGCTGTCAGGGAAATTGATTTTTAGATTTAAGACCGTCGCCGAGGTTAAAATGACATCTCCCAGCGAACCAAGGCGGACGACTAAAATGTTCTTCTTCATTTACAGGAAAAGATACAGCCCCACGCCGGCGGCGGCAAAGCAATAATACGCGAAGTAATCAAGCTTCCCTCGTTTGACCACCGCCAGCACCATATGGACCGCCACCAGCGCCAGTAAGAAGGAAAAAACCATACCGACAAGGTACTGCCCGATGAGGCTTGCGTCGATATTGAGCAATTCATTCCTTTTTAACACCATCCCCCCCAAGATCGCCGGTATCACCAGCAGGAACGAGAACTCCGCCGCCCTCGAGGGCTCGACGCCGCAGGTCATGCCGGCGGCAATTGTCGTCCCCGAACGGGAGATACCCGGCAAGATCGCCGCTGCTTGCCCGATGCCCATGAAAATAGCTGAAAGAATTCCTATGCCTTTACTCCCTCTCCTGTAGAATCGAGTTGACAACAGTATTAATCCGGTTACAAAAAGCATCAGCGAGGTCATCATCGGGTCGGAAAAGGTCCGCTCAAAAAAATCCTTGAACAACAGCCCAGCCAGCCCGGCAGGAATGGTTCCAATAATCAGATAGCCGATAATAGCCCGTTCCTTTTTCATATTCCCGTCAAAAATCGATCTGATCAAAAGAGCAATTTGTGACCGAAAGTAAATGAACACCGCCAGCAATGTTCCGAGGTGGGCCAGGATTTCAAAGGAGACGCCCGGTTGTTTGACGCCCAGGATCGCCTGCACCAGAACCAGATGACCCGACGATGAAACGGGAAGAAACTCGGTCAGTCCTTGCAGGATACCCAATAGTACTGCGTCAAAGTACGTCATATGAAAAAGCCCCGGTACTCGGGGCCGGAATGCGGGTGAGCGAAATCCAGTTTACAAGACACTGAAGTCGATGCCCAAAAAGATACCATCGTTGCCGTCTATCTGGAACTCACCATAGACGTTGACGGTCGGACTGACTTGCCAGGCTACTCCTCCGTTAAGACCGAATTCAAGCTCAGAATCGGATGCTTTGACATCTCTGTACTCGCTGTTCCAATCCTCCAGGCGTATGTTGAAGCGGCCGTACGGAGATAAGGTTGTGCCGTTTTGCAGCCTGAATGGATATGAGCCAATAAGCTGCCCCCCCACCTGCAACGCGGACACCGGGCCATAATCAACGTATTCCAAGAAACCACCCACCGCCATGTCCAGGGGGTTGGTCACGGCGCCATTGACACTCCAGAATTGATATTTGAAATCTGCTCCGAAGGTTATCTCAGCATCATCGTCCGCATCGACGAGGCCAAGTTTCATTCGGCCGTCAACGTATTCGGACAGTCCATAGTTGAACCAGCCGATCACTGATTTAGCATCGGCGATACCAACGCCAACTCCAAAGGCGCCTTTCCCTTGCCCCATCGCTTTAGCGGTAGCTAAATTGCCAAAACTGGACCCAAAGGCACTAATAGCCATCGAGTTTGTTGCTGTCAGAGTGACAAGAGCAATTGTAATGACAATAAGCTTTTTCATCTTGTATCCTTTTGTATCTTTCTCGTTCAAACCATAATGTTAGTTTACCCAGCGAACGTAGCGCACCGCTCAATTCAAGTCAACCAAAAAACGCTGGTAATAAATTGATTATTTGTTGACAGCAATGCCATCGCTTCCTTTTTTGCCTGACATCTTTTGGACGTAGATAAACAGGCAACATGTTGAATCGCTTGGCATCGCTTTGAAGACAACAGTGTACTCGGTAATTGTAACTCTTGACCCGGCCATGTTTGCTTACCAATCGGAGAAGAAAATACAACGGAAGATGGCCGCCGACACGCTTCATGGGGTGAATCAATTGTGAAAGTAACAAAGACGGATCGCGGTCAATGGGGCACGCACCTTGGTTTCATTCTCGCCGCTGCTGGGTCGGCCATCGGGCTGGGGAATGTCTGGAAGTTTCCATACATCACCGGCGAGTACGGCGGTGGAGCTTTCGTCTTAGTTTATCTGGTGTGTGTGGTGATTGTCGGTCTCCCTCTGATGATAGCCGAGTTTATGATTGGGCGTCGGGCGCAGGAAAACCCCGTGGGCGCTTTTCAGCGTCTGCATCGCCGTGGGAGTCTCTGGCAGGGCGCCGGGTGGCTCGGGGTAACCTCCGGCTTTGTGATTCTTTCGTTCTACAGCGTGGTGGCCGGATGGGCGCTGGCGTACGTCTTCAAATCTATTGTCGGTTTCAGCGGCACCACCGAACAAATTCAGTCGCAGTTCACCAACCTCGTGCTCAGCCCGCGCGATTCAATCCTGTGGCATACCGCCTTCATGGCGCTTTGCATTGCCATTGTCATCGGAGGAATTCAACGCGGTATTGAACGCTGGTCGAAAATCCTGATGCCCACCCTTCTGTGCCTGTTGCTGGGGCTGATGTTTTACGGTCTCTTCTTCACCGACGGCGGGGCCAAAGCGCTGGCGTTCCTGTTCAAGCCGGACTTTTCCCGCCTGTCGGCCGAAGGGGTACTATCGGCGTTGGGTCACGCCTTTTTCACTCTGTCACTGGGGATGGGCGCCATGATTACCTACGGCAGCTACATGAGACGGGAGGCCAAACTCGCCCGCGACGCCATGACCATTTCCATTTTAGATACATTGATTGCTCTGATGGCCGGGATAGCCATATTCTCCCTGGTCTTCCATTATGGAATGGAACCGGGACAGAGCGTCGGCCTCATCTTCAAGACGCTGCCGGTGCTGTTTGCCGAGACGGGTCCCATCATCTCGATACCGTTTTTTGTGTTGCTTTCCTTTGCCGCGTTGACCTCAGCCATCAGCTTGCTTGAGGTTGTTGTCTCCTACTTCGTAGACGAGCGCGGCTGGGGCCGCACCCCGTCAACCCTGCTCTTGGGAGGGCTGATCTGGCTGTTTGGCTTTTTGTCCGCCAATGCAGGCTGGACGATTCCTTTTCGCGGAAAGTCGCAGGGATTCTTTGACATCTTTGACTTTGTCAGCACCAACTACATGCTTCCCATTGGCGGGTTACTAACCTGTCTGTTCGTCGCCTGGGTGATGAAAGAAACCGACAAGATCGAGGAGTTTGGATCCTCGGGTCAGTTGTACAAAGCTCTCAAGTTTGTTTTGCGCTTTGTCACGCCCATAGCTGTTTTTCTCGTGATTCTGCACGGCCTGGAGCTTTTGCCGTTTGTGGATTACAGTAAATGAGGGTCTTGTAGGTCGGGTTTGATCTTGCCCCATTATGGTGGACAGTTTGTTAAGCATGTTGGTTGTCTCGCTCAAAGTCAACCGGGCTGAGGTAGCCTAAGGTGGAATGGCGACGAACCCGATTGTAAAACACCTCGATCCAGGCA
>Ga0209979_1000675_pt1 | contig 43403 bp, 39 predicted proteins | sample AnhtaG_FD_183114 | JGI IMG/M metagenome (GOLD analysis project Ga0209979, IMG submission 183114) | Deep subsurface microbial communities from Anholt, Denmark to uncover new lineages of life (NeLLi) - Anholt_01485 metaG (SPAdes) (version 2) | ecosystem: Environmental > Aquatic > Marine > Oceanic...
TCTGAAGCCCTCTCCCTCGCTCTGCCCCGACTAGACTTGGCATTAAGCTCTTTATTCATACTGAGGATAGTCTGTCTCTCCTCAAGCCACCGATTAAACTCATACTCTGGGTCCTTAACCCCCAGCTCGTCCATTGCCCGGCGCCTGGAGTGGATGCCGGTTTGAACCAATGCCTGCTCATTGGCCACCAGCCGGGTTATATCCTGGGGCAATACCGGCCCCCACACCACCCTCAAGCGATTGGTGCCGAAGCTCTCACCTTGATATCTCTCCAGGAGCTTGAGCACCATCTCATTCCTCTTGTTATAGACTGCCGTCCTGATGAGCCTCTTTCTACGAACCTTCTGAAGTAAGGGGTGAAGCTCAAGCTCCATAGCTACCCCAGATAAATCCCTCTCAGCGCCACCGAAGGCAGCCCGAGGCGATTCTGAGATATCATGCAGGGTTCTATATAGCAGATTGATATAGTCTATATGCAACCGAACTCCGCCACCCTGAAGCAAATCAAGTAGATAGGCTTTGGCATCCTCGGGTAGATTCCACACTGCCCCCGGCCTAACCGCGATATCCTCTGACTCCTCAACATTCTCCAGGACAGCAATCGGGTTGCCGGATAACTCCAGTATCCGGGAAAGCTGACTCATTGCCCGATTTAACTCCCGCTGCGACTCTATAATCTGAGTTAAATCAGATATACCCCAGAATTTCTTTGGTTCTCTCAGGTTGGGGTAGATGATGAAGGGTATAAATCCGTAGGGATTTGGTTTTTTCTCCTGGAGAACATTATTCAGGTAAAGCTCAAAGTCCCAGGCTGTCCAAACCTCAACGATGGTTGCTGTCTTTGTCTTGGGCTTTACCTTATATAGGAGCTCAGTTTCCTCAGCACTGAGGCAGTATTTAGAAGCTACTCGCCACAGTCTAGAGGTGTCATCCCCCAACCACCAGGCGTAGAGCCCCTGAATATCAGGAGCAGTAACTCTGACCTGTCTGGTCTCCTGGTCCCAGGTAACCTTGTAGGCAGCATCACCGAGGATGGCGCAATCTATCTCCGTCTCAAGGTCAAGCTGCTCCAGGCTATTGTCTTCATATACCTGATATAGGGCTGCCTCCGCCCGCTGAGCTTTTGAGCGTGCCTCATCTGAGTCCTCAACGGCGTCAACGGCAAAGTTAATCCCCGATATAAGGTAGCTGGTAATCTTATCGACAAATACCTTGGCGTAGTTAAAGGTCAGGCGTTTTTCACCTCGCCGGTCTCTTCCCTCCCATTGCTTACCCTGGTAGAAGTCCAGTAACTCCTTATACCTTCTGATTCGGTCTAAATCACGGCGGGTTAACTGCATAGGAATAGAAGTTTCATTCATTTTTCGTCCTCTTTAATACTCTCTGCACTGTTCTCTGGCTGACACCATACATTGCTGCCAGTTCCTTTACCCTCTTCCTTTCACTGGTGAACAGTCGTATCATTTCCCTTTCTCGCAATCTCTTTAGCCAGCGTTGCCTGCCCCTGGGCTGCTCATAGATACACTGGGGAAGCGGGCAGTTAAGGCAGGAGTTGGCAAATTCGCAGCCCTTATCCCGATAGTGGCAGTACTCTGGTGGTAAATCCAATTCATTATCCTCGGGCTCCAACTCCATAGCGCGCCTCTAAAAACCTTACGATGCCATAATAGCACATATGTTCTAAACCAGTCAATGGGATTTTGTCATGATTTTTAATAATCTGGTTAGCAATCTCACCCCTTCAAACCTTTCCGCTATCGGGGAATGATTTTTTGTGAAATCGAGAAATTGAGCTCTTTGTGCTAACCAAAAGCACCTTTGTTCGTTATAATAGTAGGATAAATATATGAACTACTAAGGTAATTTGAGGGATAAACCCCCAAATGTGACTCGTCCAAGGTGTTATAATTTTGTAACTTTTCACCCTTAATTTTAATGACTTTTTAATTTGCAGCTCTGTATAATCCAAGAAGAATCTCTAGGACAGGGATGGGAAGAAAGAGTTGCTAAACAGTGTCAAAAAGGAGGCTTGACAAAAGTAGCCATTAATGTTATTATTACTTCGAGTAAGCAATATGGTACCTCTTGATAACTATTTTAATGTAATCGAAGCCGGTCGCATTCTTAAGGTCCATTCTGAGACGGTAAAACGGCTGTGCCGGCAGGGAGATTTGCCAGCGGTAAAGATTCATAATACCTGGCTAATTACTAAGGACGTTCTGGATAGCTTCGCTGGAACCTACAGCCCTCAGCGCGGTGCCAGGAAAAAACTTATCTAGAGGGGGCTTTGCCCCAATTAAAATCTTCCCCCATAAGGGGGAACAAAGGGAGGTTTCTAAATGAAATACAGTAAGATGTTTCGTATCCTGGCCATAGCCATTACCCTGTCCCTGCTGGTGATTTTGTTGCCGGCCGCACCAGCCTTGGCAGCGTATGACTATGACATTGAACTTGACCCTGAGGACGGTGAAATCGGAGATAGTTTTGATGTGGACGGCTCTGATTGGCCGGAAAGTACTAATGTGGGCGAAATTACTGAAGATCTTGAAGAGGTTGATGTCTACTTCTCCAGTGAGGAAGCCGATACGGGTGATGACATTGACGATGAGGTTGAAAACTACGAGGAATTGAAATCCGGTGTAGACATTGATGAAGATGGTGATTGGGATACTAGAGTAAAGGTGCCCGATGAACTCGCTGATGGTGACAAGGATGAAGTTGTTGTTGGCGGCACCTATTATGTCTATGTTACTATGAAAGGCTCTAAAGACATAAAAGCTGTTGCCGAATTCACTGTTATCGCTGCTGAGATTGAGCTGGATACAGATGAGGGTACGGTCGGCACTGAGGTTGAGATTACCGGCTCTGACTTCGACGATGGAAAGGATATCACTGTAGAATACGATGGCGATGGGGTTGATATAGAAAGTGGTGATACAGACACCGATAGCGGTGGTGATTTTGAAGCCACCATTCTTATCCCGGAAAGCACTGCCGGTGAGCACACTATAAAGGTTATTGATGATTCTGATAACGAAGCCGAGGCAGTGTTTACCGTAGAGCCCAAAATAACCCTCAACCCTACATCAGGGAGAACTGGTGAACGGGCCACTGTTAACGGCACCGGCTTTGCCGATGGAGAAGATGTTACCATCACCTTTGATGGTGATGAGGTGGCCACGGGTGAGGTTGATACGGATGGCAGTTTCACTATTAACTTTGATGTACCCACTGTCGGACCAGGCAAATATGTTGTTGAGGCCGAGGATGATGATAACAACTCGGCTAAAGCCGAGTTCACCCTCGCTACTAATATCAGCATCAGCCCGGTTACCAGCCAGTCATCACTTGGTTATGTCGGCGATGAAGTGACCATCAGTGGTACCGGCTTTATTCCCAACCATGAGATAACCATTACCTACGCTTCTACGCCAGCTGTGTTTACCACTACAAGTAAAGCTGACGGGAGTTTTTCATATACCCTTACAGTTCCCAAGAGTGAGCCTGGAGAGCACACTATAACTGCCACTGACGGCACCAACTCCCTTGAAGTCACTTTTTGGATGGAGTCAACAGCACCAGCGATACCACAGCCACTGAAACCAGCAATGGATAGTAAGCCAGAACAACCCATAACCTTTGACTGGCAGGATGTTACCGACCCCAGCGGTGTCACCTATACCCTGCAGATTGCCAAAGACAAAAATTTCACTATCCTAGTGGTGGACGAGGAACTTACCAAGTCAGAATACACCATACCTGAAACAGTGGAGTTAGAGTCAAGCAAAAAAGACGAGCCCTACTGGTGGCGGGTTAAAGCAATAGATGGTGCCTCCAATGAGAGTGGGTGGACAGGCGCTGGGTCTTTTCATGTTGGCTTTGCCTTTGCCATGCCAAATTGGGCTCTATACCTCCTGATAGGGCTGGGAGGCATACTGCTCTTCTTCATTGGCTTCCTTGTGGCCAGAAGGACTGGCTATTCATATTAAGGTATTTGAACCTCACCCCCTTTGTCCCCCTCTCCTTAATAAGGAGAGGGGGATGATTTTATAAAGCCGTTATTTCTGCATATTTGTATTGACACCACCTATTTTAGTAAAATAATTGCCCTTGATTAGTATGAAAAAGAAACAAAACAATTATGCCTTTATTGACGGAACAAATCTACATCGCTCTACGCTAGAGATGGGGTGGAAATTAGATACGAAGAAGTTCAGGCGCTATCTAGAAGAAATGTATGGCGTTGTTAAAGCGTATTATTTTATTGGTTATGTTGAAAATAATCAAAAATTATACGACACACTTAAATCTCGTGGTTATGAATTAGTATATAAAGAAACTTACATAGATAAAGACGGCAAACTAAAGGGGAATATTGATGCCGAACTGGTTCTTCAAGCTATGACACATTACAGAGTTTATAGAGAAGCAATTATAGTAACAAGTGATGGAGATTTCGCCTGCCTGGTTAAATATTTAATATGGAAGAATAAATTGCGCAGTGTCATAGCATCAAGCAAGGGAGGATGTTCGCATCTATTAGAGCAAGCATCTGGAACTTATATCTGTTATATGGATGACTTAAGAAAGAAATTGGAATATCTAAAATACTGAAGGGGAACCTCATAAGGACGGAACCTTACACCGTTCCCCTTCGTCGTGATACACTAGTATAATATAACATGTGGACAGGTTCTTGTCAAGTCCCCTCATTACTATTCTACCACAACATTTTATTACTTGCTCTTAAGATATACTTACCTTTAGTTATATAAAGAGATGGCGCCTCTCCTAAACATCCCCCACACTCCCCCTCGCCCCCCTCGGCACATACTGGTTTCCTGCCTCAACCAGCAGTGCCAGGCTCATCAAAAAATCATCATGCCCCTCGCTGGGGTCAACATAGAAATTCATTGTCTGGCTGGGGCGATAGTGGCTCTTAGCCCTCTCCATCTCAAACCAGAACTCTCGGTACTCAGGGGAACCATCCCCGGCATACATCTTCAGCCGGCCTGAGTTGATAACTGCCAGCAGGTTGAAACCTAGCTCCGACTTTGACCGGGCGGTAAAGGTAAATGGGATAACTCGTGAGCCAAGTGACTGTTTGAGGAAGGAGCTTACCGGCTGACCAACACCAGTAGCATCAACTACTACCTTGCGGCAATGCCATACTGCTTTAAGGATGTCAATTAACTGGGGATAGAGTTCGGTGTGCTTCTTGCCTGTCCACCAGTAGTGCTCAACCACCTTAACCCTGGGTTGCTTAATAAGACCACAAAAGTCAAGTTCGCCAATAGTCACTACGGTAGAATCCTGGCGTGGTTTCCGCGCTCGTAAAGCCGCTCCTTCATCGGTCTCAGCCTCGCCGGCAAGGTCAATACCGGCGACATAGGTTTTGCCCGGCTCCGGTTGATGGCATCGGTGGTGCTCTCCCTGTAACTGAGAGCGCTGCTGCGGACTCAGGTAACCGCCACCGCCGTGTATCGGCAACAACCGATACTGGGTAAGGAATAGGGGATGATTTTCCCCTAGGCGTGCTCTCTCCGTCTCGACATAGGCTAGATAATCGGGGTTATACTTGGCAATTTCCTCCCAGTCATACCTGAAGTGGCGTTTGATGCCATCTCTCCTTTCCAGTTCAAGGTTAGTCTGCTTTACCTCCTCAAGCAGGGTGGAATCATCCCAGGTAGTGCCATAGTGAACGGTGGTAACATTGGTGGTGGCACCCATTGGCTTGAACTCTTTGCTGTACTTCTCCTTGGATACATCCTGCGATTCATCTATTTCCAGTAGCAGGTGAGCGGTGTTGCCAACCACATTAGCCGACTCATCTGCCGACAGAAAAATAGCCCTGGCATTTCCCAGCCTGATGATATAGCCCAGCTCGGTTACCCAGATACCACTAAAGCTGACATCGTTTAGTCGGTCTTTCAGCCTCATCATGGAGATAACCGTCTGCGGCTTGAAGGTAGGTGAGCACTTAATCATATTCTGGGGCTCAGCCATATAGAGGGTTAAAAGTAGCAACTCAAGCTGGGCTGACAGTTCATTCTTGCCCCCCTGGCGTGCCATCTCTACCGAGAAGCTAAGCCCTCGCCGGCGGAAGACGCTATCCAGTACCGCCAGAGCTACTTCTCGCTGGTAGGGGCGGAGCTTATTTATTGATAGTGGTTCCGATGCCGATGCCAAGTGGGAGGGCGATATCTCTAAGGACATTACCTATTGCCTCCTTCAGTCCCTTCTTGTCCTCCTTGCTGATGTTATACTTGACCCTGACCAGCCTAGCCAGGGTATTGGTTGCCTGCATGATAAGTTTGACATTATCCGGGTCGTGGGCAAGGATAGATTTTATCTTAACCCGCAGCAGGGCAATCTCATCATCAATGCCCTCAACGCCAGTAGCCAGCTCCAGGTCTAGCCGTTCTGCCTCATCGAGGACTTTGGAGTAGAAGCCGTGCTTTCTGGCGTTCTGATTGCCCTTTGGGGCTCCTCGCCTGCTTACTACTTTGTCTTTCATTTACTTGCAATACCCCCAGGATCAGGCAATGGGCAGCCAGGTCCCACCTACGGGTCTCTATGGCTAACCTTAGCAGTCTCACCTTTCCCCCTTTTTAACTAGAATAGCACATTTGTTCTATTAAGGCTACTTGATTTTGTCATCTTTTTTAACCCTTTTACCAAGGGAGAGGGATAAGAGTGGTTATTAACCTCACCCCCTTAATATTTAATTGGTAACCCTCCCCTTTTTCCCCCTTCCTTATAAAGAGAGGGAGGATGGGTTGCTAAACAACTCAGAGATAAAAGTTGAAATTGGTAAGTAAGCCTAGCTAAATTGATATTACGCCAGCGCTGTTATAGAATAAATGTTGAAAATGAGTGTTGCCAAACAGCTTTACCAGCTACAAGAGATTGACCTGGAGCTCGAGTCCAATGAGCAGGCTCGGAAGCAAAAAACCAGTCAATTAGGTGAAAGCCTGAAGGTGGTCAGGACCCGGACTGAACTCTCATCACAGCGTCAGCATCTTGAGGAACTTAAGCGCCAGCAGCTTTCCGCCGAATGGGAGATAGACGACCTCACCAGTAGGATTACCACCTTGGAACAGAAGCTATATGGTGGCAGTATAGGAAATCCTAAAGAACTAGCCAATCTCCAGCATGAGGTTGAGGGGCTCAAAGTCAGGCGTAACCAATTGGAGGATAGGACGCTGGAGATAATGGAACAGGTTGAGCTGTCTAAAGCCCGTGTGACCAACATAAGTGGTGAGCTTGAAAGATTAGAGGCTGAATGGCAGCGTGAGCAAGAGCAGCTGGCCATTGACATTGAACAGCTCAAAACCATCTTGTCTGACCTTGAGTATAAGCGTCGGCTAATGTCAGCCAAGATTGACCCCCAGATAGTTAACCTCTACCAGGAGCTCAAAAGGCAAAAGGGAACAGCTGTGGCTAGAGTAGACCAAGGAACGTGCTGTGGCTGCCGGATATCACTACCTACCATTGATTTGCAACAGACGAGAAGTGGGGGCCTAGTGCGATGTAGTAGCTGTGGGCGCATCCTGTTTCTTGCCTAGCTGGCGGTTGACTTACCAGGCTATCTATACTAGAGTATAAGTAGGTCAAGTAAACCGGGTGGCCGCCCGCCTCAGGTGGGAGGAAAGTCCGAGCTCCACCGGGCAGGATGCTGGGTAACACCCAGGAGGGGTAACCCTATGGAAAGTGCCACAGAAACATACCGCCTCCACTCTAGCGAGGCAAGGGTGAAATGGTGGGGTAAGAGCCCACCAGCGGCTGGGTGACCAGTCGGCTGGGTAAACCCCATCCGGAGCAAGACCAAATAGAGGGACAAAAGGACGCTCGGCCTCGTCCCCGGGTTGGTCGCTTGACCCTGATGGTAACATCAGGGCTAGATAAATGGTCACCACTCCGATTTTGTCGGAGTACAGAACTCGGCTTACAGGTTTACTTGACCTAGACGAGGAGGCTTTCGCTGAAGCTATTGCCTCCTCCTCTGTCTAATCTTTGCCCATTTTACCATCCACTACTGGTAGATTATAACCCACTACCGGCAATGACTAGCGGAGAAGCATCCTGATGTAACCACTGCCAGAGAGAGTTTCTCCTCCTCACCGGCAGTTATTTTTTACCGTCAATAGTTATAGATAACGTCTTCAACTTCTACCTTGGAACCGGCACCTCCTGCATACTGATTCACCTTCATCAGTGACTAAAGTGCTATATCTTGTATAGCCTACATATTACTTTTTGGCTATTTACAGTCAGCTTAAATGAGCTACAATTTAAGGAGACAATTGAATGGAGCACAATCATGGCTAAGGATGGTAGTAAGGAAAGCGTTGTTGAGCTGTGGGGGCGTGAGTTTAACCTAGCCAAAAACGGGCTCGATGAGGCTCAGATAGTTTCTTTCGTCAACGAGCTTATGAGCGAGCGTGATCAGCTGATCCGGCGGGCGGAACATCTTGCCACGCTTACCAAACTTGCTGAAAAAACAGTTGTTGAGGCAGACAAGTTAGCTGAGGAAATCAAGAAGGAAGCCGCAGAGCAAACTGAGGCTGAGGCTACCGCCATTATAGCTAAAGCAGAAGAACAGGCTCGACAGATGATTGAAGAAAAACGGACTGAGATTATAACTATTGTCACTAAGGAGGCGGAGGCTATTAAGGCCAATGCTGAGCGTGAGGTAGAGCTACTGGTGGAGCGTGAGCGGGAAAGAATTCAACCTGAACTAAGGGACATAGCCCAACAACTATATAGAGAGCTTTTGTCGCAACTTAAAAGCCTTAAGCAGCAGGTAACAGCGCTGGAGGTAGAGTTCGAGCATAAGTTATCTCAGCCTGCGGAACAGGCCAGCATAGTTACCATGGAAAAGGGACCACCATCAGCTCAGGTGCCAGCCACTATGCAGCAAGAGAGCAATATTACCGCCGGCATCAGTTCAGAGGTAAGCCCTGAACGTGCGGAAGATAAATCTGCCGAATCCCAGCAGCCAACTCAGACCATAGACCAAGCAAACACGAGCGAGCTGGAAGAAAAGGCACCGCTATCAGCCGATAGCCAAGACGAATTCACCTATAATGACGAGGTGGAGCTGGAAATCCTACCTCCGATAGATGTAAAGCAAATAATGGGAATCATGAGATATCTCGACAGTTTGGCTGAGATTAAAAACACTGACCTTATACCTCTAATCGATAGGCCTTTAATCATAGTCTCCCTGCGTAAGCCGATGCATTTGATTGAAATACTGAGGACACTTCCTGAGGTGGATGAGGCCAAAGAAGTCACCGACAAGGAAAGCACCGCCGTCACTGATGCAGGTGCCGAAGGCAGGCGAAGAAAGATTCGCATAACGCTTTCCGGGAATTCGGTGCTAGATGAGGCCAAAGAAAGACTAGGTAGCGAGGTTTATCATACTCTATCCTCATAGCCTAAGGCTGCACAGGTTTGGTTCCTCAAAAACGAGTTGACCTCCCAAGGATTGGGTTGGCTCACACCGTCCCTATCTAAGCTGAAGCATCATTTACTCTCTTCTCATTAATACCCCATCATCAACTTCATAACATCACTCTGGACGGGTACATTATATGATTGCTAGTGCCCATGTCCCTCACTCTACCGTTACTTTCACTGTTGCCCCACCGCCAGTTAAAATCATCACTAGAGTTCAAGGCTGAAGAAACCACCATTGTAGCCCCAACGCCAGGTATGATAATATGCTATGAGGTGGAGATAGGTAGCGGGTGATGTCTTGGCTATAATTGGTTAGCTACTAATCTAATAGTGCTAGCCTTGGCCTGCCTGGTAGGGTTTGCTGTGAGTAAGACAATGGCAAAGAGAAGGGGGAAAAATGGATTGCATCTTCTGTCAAATTGTAGCTGGCAAAGTGCCCAGTGATATTGTTTACCAGGACGAAGAGGTGGTTGCCTTCCGTGACATTAATCCTGTAGCGCCTACACACCTGCTCGTCATCCCCAAAAGGCATATTCCTTCCCTTGCCCACCTATCTGAAACAGAATTACCCATAATAGGACATATGGTAAACACAGCTAACCAGCTGGCCGAAAGGGAAGGTATCTCAGAAAGTGGATATCGCCTCGTCATAAACTGCGGTAGAGAAGGTGGACAGTTAGTACCTCATCTACATATGCATCTGCTCGGTGGTCGTGGACTATCCGGTGGGTTGGGCTAATTAGTCGGCGGCTGGACACTTAATAGTGGAAGCTACTGGTGTGACCTTCGATACTCTAAAAAGGTAAGTAGTCCAGCAATGCTCTTGGCATCGCAGATGCTGCCTGAGGTAATGCGACCGGGAATCTGAGTAGCTGGCACCCGGATTAAGCTAATATTCTCAGTATCCTCAGCGCTGAGTGGGCTGGGAATAAGGTCGGTAGCCAGATAGAGGTAAAGGTACTCAGTGCAGTAACCTGGTGTTGAGTAAAAGCCACCGAACCTCTCCACCTTTCTGGGTAAGTAGCCTGTCTCTTCACGCAATTCACGGCGAACCGTAGTCACCGGGTCTTCACCAGGTTCAATACCACCGGCCGGTATCTCCAGTAGTGTCTTCCCCACCGGCTGGCGAAATTGCTTAACCAATAACACGTTATCTTTTTCGTCAATAGCTACAATAGCGACACAATCACTATGTTCCACAATCTCTCGGGTGGTTTCCCGGCCATTGGGCATCTTAACGGTATCAACCCGCAGCTTTACGGCTCGTCCCTCATAGATTAGTCGGCTGGATAGCGTCTTTTCCACTAAGTTCAAGCTCCTACGATTTCAGTCTTGGCAAGAAGCCGGCGTATCTAGTTGACAAATAAGGGCTACCTCATCGCAATTGGGGAATTTGGGGCAACGGTAACACTCAGTCCAGACCTTTCGTGGTAACTCCATTTTATCCCGCTGAGAGAAGCCAAACTTCTCAAAAAAGGCTGGTTTGTAGGTCAGGCAAAAGACAGTGGGGATACCCAGCTCCTTAGCTTCCTTAAGGCAGGCTTCTACTAGCTGGGCGCCAATTCCCTGTTTCTGGTTATCCTCGGCTACTGCCAGCGATTTTATCTCGGCTAAATCTGACCAGTTAACATGTAGGGCGGCACAGGCAATCATTCGCTCACCCTGTCTAACAACAAAGTAATCCCTGATGTTCTCATACATCTCACTCAACGAACGAGCCAGCATCTCCTCCTTGCCCGCAAAGTAGTTAATTAATTTATGCATCTGGGCTACATCACTGATTTTGGCTTTTTCTACTCGACTCAAACTACTGCTTTCCTTTCAACCGTTGCTCCAGAGAACTGTAGAAGGATGTCTCCGGGCGAATTCTCAAAAACCGAGCGGTATTGGTGCTTTGTTTTACCGTAATAGTGGCACCGCTACTTATGGGTAGATTTATATGCCCGTCAATGCTCAGTGTTGCCTGATGAACGGTAGTAATACGCAGCCTTACTATTGCCGTAGACGGCAATACCATAGTGTAAGCCAAACTAAGGTGAGGCAGGATGGGTAACAGCAAGAACTCCTTAGACTGCGGCTGAAGAATAGGACCACCGGCGGCTAGCGAATAACCAGTGCTACCGGTGGCGGTAGCCACTATCACCCCATCAGCCTTGTAGGTGGTCAGTGGCTCACCATCAATGCTAGCTTCTACATAGACTGTCCGAGCTATTGCCCCCCGCGCCACCACCACATCATTCAAAGCATAAAATATTCGGGCTGGTTCGTCTTGACTAGCGGGAGAAAGTTCCGCCTCAAGCATAGCTCGCTCATCAATCCAACCCTCTCCGGCTAGCAAGGCAGGTAGTTTATCCACCGCCTCATCAGCGCTGAGTTCGGTCATAAATCCTAGCTTGCCTAAGTTTATCCCAACAACAGGGGTTAAACCTAGAACCGCCACCTGGGCTGCCCGTAGAATGGTGCCATCGCCGCCAATACTAAGAATTAAATTGGTATTATTTACTTGAGCCTTAGCCTTCTCCCCTTCCCAGGCAGAGCATAGCCAGACAGAAACACCCCTAGCACCTATAAACCCCTCCAGTTTCTTCGCCAAGGCATAGGCAGCCTCATTCATCGGGTGATAGAGAATCCCAACCCTGTTCATCGGCATCACCTACTTTCCAATAAACCGCCAAAACTCATCGCTTCTGGGGGCAAAGAAAGTGTAACATTGGCGTTTTGAAGTGTCAAGCAGTTATTAAAAGACCTAAGCCCGAGCCAAGGTGAAATTAAAGATAAGCCCCGCGAAGGAATAGGTATGGTTTACCACATAGGCCGTGCCAGCACCTTCTCAAACTAGGGATGTTTGTGTTACCATAGGCAGGTAGGCTTAAGGATGCGCTTTCTCTGGTGAAGTAATAAAAGTCAGGAAAGTGTGTTGGCAGTTTGGGCTTGCTGCGAAAAACTTTGTTTTTCAGGTCTATTAGGAATAAATGAAAATGCGCTCCAAGATAATCTATGGAAATTACCTATGCTAAGCGGCGAATTACCAGTTTGGGTCAATATCCTGTTGCTCTTAATTGGTCTGGCAATTGTCACCAAAGGGGCTGATAAATTTGTAGATTCGGCAGTCGTCATCGCGGAAAGAACCTGGGTGCCAAAGTTTATCATTGGAGCAACTATCGTGAGCCTGGGCACCACTTTGCCTGAGTTCAGTGTTTCGGTACTATCCGGATTTTTTGATCGACCCCAGATAACTATGGGGGATGCCATTGGTTCCACTATTTGTAATATCGGGCTAATTTTGGGGACTTGTCTGCTAATAAGACCGGTAGCGGTTCGCCGCAGACTCCATTGGCAACAGGGAGCCATTATGGTGCTTGCTGGCGTAGTAATTTGGTTGTTATCGATTGACGGATACCTGAGCCGTTGGGATGCTCTAATTCTAACTGCGGGACTAGCCGGTTATATATATTATTCAATTAGGACGATCAGGGCAGGTCGCAAGGACGTAAGAGAGAGGGTAGCCGATATCGAACAGACCCTTGAGGCAGTGGCCATCCCTGCTTTTAGCTTGAAGTGGGCAGTGGTATGGTTCATACTGGGGGCTGCCGGTGTGGTAGCAGGGGCAATGCTCATCGTCCAGAATGCAGTGGTTATCGCCCGTTGGCTGGGAATACCGGAGCTAGTTATTGGTCTTACTGTGGTTGCCTTGGGGACATCATTGCCCGAATATGTCACTGCTCTAACGGCAACGCTCAAGGGACACGGAGACATAGCCGTGGGTAACATGATTGGCGCCGATATTCTAGATATATTCTGGGTGCGTGGACTCGGCGGTATCGGCTTTTCTCTTCTCCCAGTGGAAAGGCAAACTATGGTTCTTGACTACCCGGCGATGCTTACCCTAATGGTGCTATTACTAGTTTTTGGTGTTATCGGCAAACAACTGGGCAGGTGGAAGGGCGGCGTGCTTCTTGGGGTGTATGGGGTCTATCTGGCACTAATTTTCCTTCTATTTGCTTAAAAATGAATACAAAATAATCGGCGTAACTTAGAGCTAGCAGAAACTCTTTAATCCTTAATCCGAGTCACCAAGGTCTAACTCACGAGGAAGCCCAGCGTATAACCTATTTCGGTCCTAATAAGCTGTTAAAAAGGGGGAATAATCTTCGTCATCATCAGTTAGTATGGTCTGGTGTTGGTCAGGCTCTGTATTTTTGGTGCTTATACCTTATCCACTTCCGGCACAGGCTTGGGGTAAGGTAATTCTTTAACCCTCTTTTGCAAAAGAGAAGACTTGTGCTATAATAGCGTGGTTTTTGTCTGGTTTCTGATTTAGATAGATTATGGTAATAAGTCAGATTCTTGCCATTATTATATTCTTGCTGATGTTCACGGCTATTGTCATTGGCAAGGTGCACCGAGTTATTCCAGCAGCTATTGGCGCCGCTCTTACCATAATAGTCGTTTTCCTTATTGTCCTACAAAGCACAGACGCAGTCTTTAATGTTCTCAGCCTGGGACAACTTGGGCAGCTAAAGTTCTGGATACCAGGAGAGCAACATATAGAATCCCATGGAGTAAACTGGCAGACAATTATCTTTATTGGTGGCATGATGGTCATGGTGGAGGGGCTGGGCGCGGTGGGGTTCTTCCGCTGGATATGCCTGTATACGGCTAGACTGGTTGGCTGTCGCGTTATTCCTATCCTGATTGCCTTCATGTTACTCTCCGGTTTTCTGTCAATGTTTATTGATAGTATCACCGTGTTACTATTCTTAACCTCGGTAACCATTGAGCTGGCGCGCATGCTGAAGTTTAACCCGATTCCAATAATCATTGCCGAGATTTTTGCCGCCAATTGCGGCGGTAGCGCCACCATGTGTGGTGACCCACCCAATATAATTATCGGGACTGCCTTTGGTTATACCTTTACCGATTTTGCCATTAATACTGGCCCCATTGCCTGGATAGGGATGCTCGTCGCCCTGGGCTACTTCTACCTCGTCTTCCGTAAAACCCTCACCCAGTCTGCCGACCCGGCGATGTTAATGAACGTGTGTCCAGTCCCCTCAACTGCTATTATCAACCCCCGCCTGTTTAAGATTAATACTGGTATCTTCATTGTAGTAGTGATTCTGCTGATTACCCATGCCCAAACCGGGCTCTCAGTAGCTATCATCGGTGTTATCGCTGCCACTCTCACCCTGCTCTTTGCCGGGTGGGGAGCACCACATGTCTTGAAGCGAGTCGACTGGCGCACCCTGCTTTTCTTTGTCGGTTTGTTTATTTGCGTGGGTGGACTGGAGGAAACTGGTGTCTTGAGAATGATAGCCGAGTATATCAGTGAGATATCAAGGGGGGACCTCTTACTGGTGATACCAATTATCCTCTGGGTCTCCGCCTTTGCTTCGGCTATAGTGGATAATATTCCCTTTGCCGCCACTATGGTTCCCGTAATCAGGCAGTTGTCGCAGACAGCCGGGCTCCCTTTACCAACCTTAGCCTGGACTTTAGCTCTGGGTACCGATATTGGCGGCAATGCTACCCCTATCGGTGCCTCAGCTAACGTAGTTGGCACTGCCATTGCCGAGAGGGAAGGCTACCCAATTAGCTGGGGGACTTTTTTGAAATATGCCCTACCGGGTATGATTATGGTAGTTGGCCTTTGCTGGCTATACCTAATTATAAGATACACTTAAATTAGGCTGGTGCTGCCGGTAATATGCCCGTTTTGTTGGTGGGATACGCAACGAGAGCAGGGGCCAAGGTGAGGCAGTATACTTGACATAAAAACAGTGGAATCCTTGCTAAATTGTTGGCAAATGGAGTATCATAAGAATGGGTCCCTGTAGCTCAGGTGGATAGAGCACCAGCCTCCGGAGCTGGGTGCGAGCGTTCGAGTCGCTCCAGGGACGGTTTTTTGTGATAAACTGGAGGAAAGAGTGACAAACAATCAGCTTGTTGAAATCAGATGGCATGGTCGTGGGGGTCAAGGGGCAGTCACCTCGGCTGAGCTCTTGGCACGGGCAGCGATAAGCGAAGGGAAATATGCTCAAGCCTTCCCTAGCTTTGGTGCCGAAAGGAGGGGGGCTCCGGTATTGGCCTTTGTCCGAATAAGCGGAAATGCACCTATCCGGACAAGAGCCGAAGTAACTGAACCCGATGTGGTAGTAGTTCTTGATTCTAGTTTGCTTCGCATTGTGGATGTTACCTCAGGTCTCAAAGATGGGGGTACGTTTGTCGTTAACACTAGAAAGTCAGCCGAGGAGATGAGCTCTGAATTCGGCAGCAAGTGGCGACTGGCTACGGTTGATGCTAGCAAGATTGCTCAAGAGCTACTAGGGGTTCCCATTACTAATACCACTATGGTTGGTGCCTTGGTAAAGGCTACTGAGGTGGTTAGATTAGAGTCTTTGGTCGAGCCACTGAGGAAACGGTTTGGTCGCTTAGCGGAAAGAAACATTAACGCTATGGAAAGAGCCTATGCGGAAACTATGATAAAGGAGTAAGGCAATTGGCTAAACCAGAAGATGCGTTAACCTGGAAAGACATAGAAATTGGTTTCATAGTGACTGAGCCGGGAAGTGCTAGCCAATATAGAACTGGTGACTGGCGGTCGCAAAAGCCAATCTTTGATCTTGAGAAGTGCATAAAATGCGGTCTTTGCTACATTTATTGCCCTGAGGGATGTATCAGGCAGAATGCCGAGGGAGATTTTGAGGCTGATATGTACTATTGTAAGGGGTGCGGCATTTGCGCTAGAGAGTGTCCCAAAGAGGTCATAACCATGGTTGAGGAGGAGGAATAATGACAACGAAGACGGGTATAGAGGTGTCGGTAGCTATTGGTGAAGCCGTCAGGTTAGCCAATGCGGATGTGGTCGCTGCTTATCCCATCACCCCACAAACTCACATTGTGGAGCACCTGGCTGAGCTGGTGGCTGATGGCGATTTAGCTGCTGAATATATTCCGGTTGAATCTGAGCACTCAGCCATGAGTGCTTGCCTCGGCGCTGCTGCCGTTGGCGCCAGAACCTTTACCGCTACTGCTGGTCAGGGGCTAGAATTGATGCATGAGGTGCTATATGTCGCTTCATCTATGCGGCTACCAATAGTTATGGCAGTAGCTAACCGGGCGCTATCATCGCCAATAAGTATCTGGGGTGACCACTCCGATGCTATGGCAGTCCGCGATACTGGTTGGATTCAAATATTTACTGAAAACGGTCAGGAGGTTATTGACACCGTCCTGTGTGCCTTTCGTATCGCTGAAGACCAGAGGGTTTTGCTCCCGGTGATGTTTCATCTGGACGGGTTTCACCTGACGCATATGGTTGAACCGATAACCTTCCCAGAAAAGAGTAAGGTTGACCAGTTTATTCCACCTAATGAGTATCCCTTACCGCTGGACCCTAATAAGCCGGTGACGATGGGAGGGTTTGGTCCTCCACCTATATATACAGAGGTGAAATGGGCACAGGAGATAAAGCTAAGAGAAGCCAAAGAGGTGATTCTCCAGGTCTGGCAGGAGTTTGGGGATACCTTCGGGCGATATTACTCCCCGTTGGAAGGCTACCGCAGTGAGGGCTCTCGGGTGCTTCTCCTAACTATGGGCAGCTTCAGCGAGACAGCAATGGCAGCTATCGATAAGATGAAAGGTGACGGTAAGGATGTTGGGTTAATAAATCTTCGTCTGTGGCGTCCTTTCCCCTTTGCCGAAATCCGCCAGGCAGTCAAGGATGCTGAGGTTCTCATTGTGCTTGATAGAGCCCTTTCCTTTGGTGGACCGGGAGGACCAGTTTGCTCTGAGATTAGGTCTGCCTTATATCAGCAAGAGAGGAAACCGAAGGTAATCGGTTTCGTTGGCGGTCTGGGTGGTCGGGATATCTCCGTTGCCGGCTTTGAAGAGATAGTTAGTCGGGGCATAGAAATCTCGGAGACAGGGAGCAGCCAGGAATTTGAAATATTCGGGGTAAGAGAGTAATGGAAAAGTATACCGTTTATAGTCCCAAATCAATAACTAAATTAATGACTGAGGAAGAGCAACTTGCCCCTGGTCACCGGGCATGCATTGGTTGTGGCGAAGCGCTAGCCGTGAGGCTCGCCTGTAAAGCGCTGGGGAATAGTGTAATAATCGTTAATGCCACCGGTTGTATGGAGGTAGTGTCGTCACAGCTACCTTATACCTCGTGGAGAGTCCCCTGGATTCATACCCTGTTTGAGAATACCGCTGCCGTGGCTTCCGGCATAGAAGCTGGTCTAAAAATCATGACTAAGAAAGGAAAGCGGCTACCATCGGATGTTACGGTAGTAGCTATGGCTGGTGATGGCGGTACCAGTGATATTGGGCTTCAAGCACTATCCGGGGCGTTGGAGCGCGGTCATGACTTCATTTATATTTGCCTTGATAATGAAGCCTATATGAATACCGGAATTCAAAGGTCATCAGCTACTCCCTATGGTGCCTCTACGACCACTTCTCCGGCGGGTAAGGTAAGTATAGGACAAATTACTTGGAAGAAGAACATGCCCGCCATTGCTGCGGCACACGACATACCTTATGTAGCCACTGCCTGTCCTAGCTATCCTTTCGATTTGATGACTAAGGTATCAAAGGCGGCAGCGATTAAGGGTCCGGCTTATCTTCATATTTTGTCGGTTTGTCCCACTGGTTGGCGGTGCCCCACTGAATTAACCATCAGGATAGGTCGTCTGGCAACACAGACAGGGGTGTTCCCGCTCTATGAGGTGGAGCATGGTAAATACAAACTAAACGTTGACCCACCCAAACTCAAACTGGTTTCGGACTACCTGAAGCTGCAGGGGAGGTTCCGTCACCTATCTGAGGATGCCATAAATGAGATCCAGCAGAGGGTGAATGAAGAGTATGCCAAGCTCAAGGAGCAAGTAAGCCTGAAGCTCGGCTCAATCGCACTGGCTGGAAAAGATTGTGGGGTGTAATCATAGCTAAGTACACCAACGCTGAGCGAATGTTCCGAGCTCTGGAGCGAAAGGAGCCGGACATGGTGCCACACTTCGAGAGTTCGGTAGACCCCAAGGTCATGAACAAGATTTTGCCCGGTGCGAGCTACGAGGAATTTATCGAGTACATGGATTGGGACGCGGTAGTAAACTATTACCGGGGCTTCATCGAGGAGGAGGTGCTCAGTGAGAGCCGTCGGATATTCCGCGATGAGTGGGGTGTGGTCAAGCGTTACACCCAGGAAGTAGACCCAGTACCCCTAGAGGCACCGATCAAGTCAGAGAAGGACCTGGAGAGCTACCAGCCCCCTGACCCAGATGATGAGCGCTGTTTCGAGCAAATACAGCGGTGGGTTAAACGCTACAAGGGGGAGCGAGCTATCATAGCTATGGTCCACGACCACAACTCTATGACCAGCGACTTGCTGGGCTTTGAGGAGCGGCTGATGGCCTTCTATACTAACCCGGAACTAGTGCTGCGCGTCGGTCAGATAGTGCTTGACTACTCCCTGCGCTATATCAATAATGCCATCGCGGCCGGTGCTGATATTATCCGCATTGCCGGTGACTGGGCCTATAAGAACGGGCCAATGTTCTCGCTGGAGCACTATCATAAATTTGTGCTGCCCCCATTCAAAGCTATGGTCCGGCAGGCAAAGAAGCGTGGTGTCTACGTGATGAAGCACTCCGACGGCAACTGCTGGTCTTTCCTGGACAGCATCGTTGAGGCAGGAGTTGATGGCTTCCACCCGATAGACCCCACGGCTGACATGGACATAGGTGAGGCAAAGCAAAAGTATGGGGACAGACTCTGCCTGATAGGTAATGTGGACTGCGCGGCTACATTGAGCTTTGGCACTGTGGAGGAGGTACGGCAGGAGACCAAGGAAGTTATACGCAAGGCCGGTGTCGGCGGGGGGCTCATCGTTGCCTCTAGCAACACCATACACTCGGCCGTCAAGCCGGAGAACTATGTAGAGATGGTGCGTGCCATCAGGGAGTATGGACAGTATCCTCTAGATATTAAGGCATTGAGTTGAGCCCCGTCTCCAGGATTTTCCTGAGAGACTTCTGAACTACATCGTCAGGAAGACAAGGTTATTCGTTGATGCACTTGATAACTGTCCTGACTGCCAAGATTGACCCCCAATAGTGGCTTTGCTATACTTTAGGCAACGGGGTGTGGCGCAGATGGTTAGCGCGCAGCGTTTGGGACGCTGAGGTCGGAGGTTCAAGTCCTCTCACCCCGACCAGCTGATATAAAAAAGGCGATAGCAGTTGCTCCAGAAGCTACCCTGTACAGTTAAAGCCTGGTCACAGTTCAGCTTTTCTTGTCCCTCTTTGTTTTTTGAGCACATCAGCTTGTGTATGTGAAATTGTGACTTCTGTGTCTACAGGCTGATTTGCCATCACCATCTACATGCAAATTTAGCAGACTTGATATGAGCAAAAGCTATTATGAAATGCTTATTTTCCTCGCTCTTTCACGCTCTTTGAGTTCTTTTCTCTTGATTTTACCATCTGGAGTCTCAGGAATCTCATCAATAAATTCTATCTCCTTGGGATATTCATGCATGCTCAACCTCGTCTTGACAAACTCCTGTATTTCAAGTTTTAGCCCTTCGCTTGGCTCACGGTTGGTGACGATAAAGGCTTTGACTATTTCCCCGCGCTCTTTATCGGGACTGCCTACCACTGCCGCCCGCTCAACTGCGGGATGCTTTTCAAGGACACTCTCTATTTCAAAAGGCCCGATTCTGAACCCCGAAGATTTTATAACATCATCACTTCTGCCTTTAGGCCAAAAGTAGCCGTCCTCATCAAAGTAACCGAAATCACCAATCGGGTTCCACCTGCCATTGCGCCATACCGCTATCTCTCCCACCTCTCCCGGCGGCAACTCATTTCCATTCTCATCTAAGGCGACTAACTTGATTCCCAGCATTGGTTTACCGGCACTGCCTAGTTTAGGCTTATAACCATCAAGTGCATAATCGATAATAACCGGACCTGCCTCGGTATTGCCATAGTTTGAGTGTATATAGAGGCCGAGTTTATCCAGAAAGTATTGAGTCACCTCCTTGTCCATCGCTGAGCCAGTATAGCTTAACTGTCTGAGTTTGAGCCTATAGCTATCTAGCTTGCCACAGTCCATGAGCATGCGATAGACCCGGGGAATAGCAGATACATTTGTGATTTCAAATTCTTCAAGCCCCTCAAGGAAGACCTCGGGGATAAACTTACCGCTGTAGGCCCTTATACCATTACCAAATATCATCGGACCGACATTACCATACCAGATTCCATGACCCCAGGCTGGGGATGAGGTGCACATATATTTATCATCATCACGAAGGCCAAGCCAAAATTTGGTATAAACAGCAGTAACCGAGACAGCTGCATGATTATATAAAACCTGCCTGGGCAAACCCGTAGTGCCACTGGAGAACTGTATTACAGCGAGGGCATCAGCAGAGGTATTCGGCCGGTAATGCTCGTCTTCGCTTTGAATTAACTCTCGCAGCTCCTCGGCAGCAATCAGATGTGACACCAGGCCAGGATTTACCGAATCTGCCTTTTCTCTATTTATTATCGCCATTTTGGCGTTGGACTCGCCAAGTTGATACTCGAGGCGCTCGGAACCAAGAAGTGCATAACACGGCACCGCTACAGCACCTCTCTTTAGTGCACCAAAGAAGCTTACATAATACTCTAACGAGGGATTCAATATCATAGCCACACGATCGCCGGTATTTATACCACGCCTTTCCAGCATATTGGCAAATTGAGACGTTAAACGAGAGAGTTCCTCAAAAGTGTAGACTTCTCGTCTTCTATCATCAAATATTAACCTAATCGCTGTTTTCTCTTTAGGGTGGCGGTCTACGCACTCATAAGCTATGTTCAGGTTTGCCTGGCTCTCGTCAAACACTTCCCATCTTTCGCTCCAGGTGAAATTCTCTTTGGCTTCTTCATATGTCTTATATTGCAATCTCACGCTATCCCCTATGGTTTAAAATTCTAAACATCTCCCGGTTTTGTCATTAAAAATAGACCCCTTTGCCGGTACCACGAAATTCCTTCGTCGGCAATCTCTTCTCTACAGGCCTGGTTTCCATCTCCCTTGATGGAAGAATTACCGTGGAGTGACCTGGTATAGTATCTTCCCCTCTTTGATTTATCCCGTGAGTTTCAATACCGACACAATACTCCCCGTTGTCATCAACGTACTTCTTGGTGACTTTACCGCGGAACCATACCACGTCTGAGTGATACACGAACCTGCGGTATTGAGCATTGCATGATTTTAACCAACCTTCATCACCCATCCAGTGAGTGAGTAGATTGACCAACCAGCAATGTCTCTGGACACCTATGTCATAAGCATAGCGAGCACCAACAGCTTTGGCTGCCGCAATGGAGTAATGCACCCCGTAGATTGGCTCCCAGGCATGAGTCACTGGATCACGAAAACCCCAGGCAGGATGTTCTTTATATAGGCGAAGCTGAGTACCATGAGCGGCGAGCTGCACCGGAGCTGTTCCAACACAGAAGGCGATTATATCCGTCATCCCAAACGGACCCTTTACCACTGGCTTTAGCTCATCCCCAACATTCACATCTTCCCAATACCTCACCTCGGAACCGCGTATCTCCTCAGCCAGCACATCCTCATCTACCTTAGCCAGTTCCTCCTCGGTCCAGGGATGAGGCACCTTAATGTAGTCGTATTTTCCCTTACCCTCCTCCGACCTGCTCCTTGCCGCTTGCCTCTCGTACCTCACGAGCATGTTGTATCCTCGGCTGACCAACTCGCCTCGCTGATTCCAGTATTCAAACCTTTGATATTCAAAAGCCGTCTTACCAGCAAATTTACTGGTTTTCACATCATAGCCGACAAAATAGCACTTAGGGGTGATTTTATCATTAACATATATTGGCTTGAGGAACTCCCAATCTGAAGCTGAGTGGTCGGCATGAATTCCGGGCAGCCCTTGTAAGACCCAATGGGGGAAGACGCTAGCTGTCCAGGCAGGTGAAGCTATTAGCGCCTCATACCTGGTCTTCTTGGCATATTCTTCATCTCGATATAATGGATTGATATCACCTATGCCATTGGAGAAATTCCTTATCGCCTCGTATGAGACCGTTTGGTTGAAAACACTGCCAACTCGCAATTCAAGTCCAAGCCTTTTCTGCCAGTCAGTCAATGTGCTATCGTCAAGAACAGCTTCAGCCAAGCGGGCAACGTTTTCTTCCGGTTCTTCTGCCATGTTACTCTCCTTTTAAGAATTTAGAATGTGCGTATATCGGGAAGGAAATCCTCTTCCTGCTCCAGGTAAGCTGCCAGCACCTTACCACACTCAGAGCACCTCCTCTCTATTATATCCCCATAATCATTTTTAGAGTGGCTCACCTTGGGTACTGTCATCTTGCCGCACCAAGCACATTTCACCGGTTTGTCCATATACTTGATTACCTCCGTTGGTTATTAAGTTAATATACACCATGAAACGCCAGCACCTCAACTAAACCCAATGGTAATGTAAGGCAATTGATGGGATAGAGCTAACGGGCACTTTAGGTAGGTAGGCTGTCTTTATTAAGCCTCCCTCAGCGTCCGGTTGTACTCTTTTCCAGCCTTGCGTAGAATCCTGGTACCTACTACTATCAACTCTTTCCTGGCAAGAGGTCTATCTTTACAAAGCTGATTTTCTGGGCTAAAATAGATATGATTTTGGGCGGTTAGCTCAGTGGTTAGAGCGCTTGCTTCACACGCAAGAGGTCACTGGTTCAAGTCCAGTACCGCCCACTTCAGATAGGAAGAGATTCTCCATTTAGCCTAAGGCTGCCCCATTGACTTTATGGGTTATTACATGTGGGGTTGGTGTCCCAGTCCCTCCTTATAGCTCCAGTTCCAGCTCGGCCCCACAGGCTACATGTTGCTCAGGAAATAGCCGCCTTATTGCTGACTTATATTGCGTGCAATGGCAAGGACATATCAAAGATAGCCCCGCAATCTGTCAAAATCATGGAACCCGTGGAGACCACCAACAATTCCGTAAACCTTCCCGAACTGGGAAGCGGCCTGGATAATTTCACCAACCCCGGCGTGGGAGCAGCCTACCACCACTACTATGCCTTTGCTTGTCTTGAGTGCCAGGGACTGCTCTATGCCTTTAAGCTCACCGGTAGAGAAAACCCCTTCCGAAATCTGAATGGATTCAGTAACCTCAATTACCTTTCTTCCTGGGATTCTAGCTCCGTATGACGCTGGAATATAAACCTCAGCGTCCCTATTCACTTCTAGAATATCTCAGAGACCTCCGGTGTGGTCCCCGTGGGCATGGGGGAGATAACAATAATCCCTATACACCTTGGGTTAATACCAAGCTCCGTCATATTATGGAGCAATGTAGCACCGTCAGCACCGGTGTCAAACAAAATCGGTGGTGTGTTTTCAATCTCTACAAGTGATGAAAACCCCCAGCCAGCTTTTAGCCTCGGTTTGTTCACTTCATTGTCGTATATAATGGTGATTTTCATTCCGTCAGTGCCAGCTTGACCGCTGCTTCGGCATGGAGTCGGGTGGTATTAAACAGAGGAACATTTACATCGCTAGGGCGGATAAGTAGTGGTAGTTCAGTACACCCGAGGACTATTCCCTCGGCACCTCGCTCTATCAATCCAGCGATAATCTTAATACAGGCACGGCGCGAAGAATCCTTTATTTTTCCTTGGCAGAGCTCATCATAGATTATCCGATTGACTATAGCTCGCTCTTCTTCCTCTGGCACAAGCACTTCAATACCGAAGCGTTCCTGGAGTCTCCCTCGATAAAACTGCTCCTGCATGACAAACCGCGTCCCCAGTAGCCCTACCCTGTGCAAGCCGTGCTCTGTGATGACATTGCCAGTTACATCACCAATATGAAGCAATGGTAGGCCTGCCTTTTCTGCAACTGCATCAGCGCCCTCGTGCCCGGTGTTACTGCATATTACCAGAAAGTTGGCACCAGCCTGTTTCAGTGCTGTTCCTGCCTGGCTCATGAGAGCAGTGGCATCGTCCCAGCGAGCTTGGCTTTGTGCCCGCTCGACCTCATCAAAGTCCAAGCTATAAAGGAGTAGACGAGCTGAGTGAAGACCACCTAGCTTCGCAGCAACTAACTCGTTAATGAGCCGGTAGTATTCTAGAGTAGAAGCCCAGCTCATGCCACCAATTAATCCGATAACTTTCATCTTTCTGGAGGTGTAGCTCATTATACCTTCCTAACATTGCACAGGGTTGGCAGGCAAACAGTTAATAGTAGCTAGGATTATTATACCCTATGTGGGTATGGTATATCCAGAGCTAAAATGAAATTTTTTGAAGGATGCAGTGGCTAAGAAAGAAGAAATATCACAGGAAGTGTTGCTCAAACGCCTGAAAAGATATTGAAGGGCAGGTTCACGGCATCAAGGAAAAGGCTCGTTGCTAGCCGTGACTACGAGAGCTTGGTGACTAGGCATAAGCCAGACACGGGCCTCGTATTCAATGATTGTCTGATTTGTGTTATACTGAAACAAGACTAGGGTGACTTAAAGATAGGGCAAGGAGGGAGAAAATAGATGCTAGTACAGGGAGTTATGAGCAGAAATGTAGTTACCGTCTCGCCTAATACTTCTGTTGTGGATGCTCTGAAAATCATGAAGGAGCATAATTTCAGCCGCTTACCGGTGGTAGATAGGAATGGTCGGCTGGTAGGTCTGGTTACACAGAATCGGCTTGAAAGTGTGAGACCTCAGACTACAGCTCCTCTAATGTGGCAAATCACTTATCTTATATCCCATACTACTGTTGGTGATGTCATGCGGAAAAGGTTAGTTACCGTCAGCCCTACTGACACAGTCGAACATGCGGTAGCTCTAGCTCAATCTACTCAGGTGGGGACGCTGGTCGTCGTTGACAAGGGCAAAATTGTGGGCATTTGTACCACCAACGACTTCTTCTACAGGATTGTAAATCCCACACTGGGTATAGGTGAATCTGGTACTAGGATTCTTATAAATGGGGGTGGTGATGGCAAGTCGGCTGAGAAGATTGTCAGCTGTATCAATAGGTTGGGGGTGGGAATAAAGCTAATATGGACATCACCCTCTTTTACGACTAAAGAGAATGACATCACCCTACAACTGGATACTGAGGATGTCACCCCGGTTATCAAGGAATTGGCAGAATTGGGTTATGAAGTTATTGTGAGACAGCGCTAAGTTCGGTTGTTGAACTAAGGTATGCCAGCGTAGCTCAGGGGTAGAGCAGCGGTTTCGTAAACCGCCGGTCGTCAGTTCGAATCTGACCGCTGGCTGTACCTGAGTTGGGGTTTATTGCTAACATCTTGAGTTTCCACCAGTTCTAGCTGCAGCACTTCGTCCAGTCGCCTCAGGGCCGCCCACAACTCAGTTGACCTACTACAACCCCACCTCTCTGTGCTAAAGCTATCCTTAAGAATATAGGCTAGTCTGGTAAGCTAAGATAGGTCATCTTGACAAATAGCAGGGTGGTGTTACCATTATACACAGAGTGATATCGCCCATATGGACAACCGAATGATATAGCCAAGGTAATCAGGTGTCTTGCTTTACCTGGCAGGCTATATCTAGGAGGTATATCTATTGAGGATTAAACTAGGAGATGGTCTCATACCCTTGAACCTGCTAGCTTGGGTACTGATTTTGTTTATTATCTTCTTCCCATCTAATATTCTGCGCATTATCTTGGGAATTCCGTTTGTACTTTTCTGCCCTGGATATACACTTATGGCGGCATTATTTACCAAGAAGGAGGGGATGGGTGGCATTGAGAGGGTGGCGTTAAGCTTTGGTTTGAGTATAGCTGTAGTGTCACTCATTGGGCTTATCCTTAACTACACGCCGTGGGGCATAAGGCTGGAGCCTATTCTGTATTCGGTAGCTTCATTTATTCTCATTGCCTCAATTATTGCCTGGTTGAGACGGAGAAGGCTGACCGAACATGAACGCTTTGCTATTCAGTTTCAGGTGACAATGCCAGGCTGGGGTGAAGGTGTTTGGGGTAAGGTGCTTGCCATCACAGTGGTGGTAGCCATTCTAGCGACGCTAGGGACACTGGGTTATGTTATAGCCACACCTAAGGTGGGCGAAACATTTACTGAATTCTATATTCTTGGACAGGACGGCAAAGCGGCAAACTACCCCAAGGAGCTAAAGGTAGGAGAAAAGGGGGAAGTGATTGTGGGGGTTGTCAACCATGAGGGGAAGGAGGTTAGCTACCGAGTGGAGGTAGTTGTAGGTAGTCAGGAAAGCACCGAGGTAGGACCAGTGGTGCTAGTTAATGAGCAGAAGTGGGAAGGTGAGGTAAGCTTTGTGCCTGAAGTGGCTGGGGAGAACCAGAAGGTTGAGTTCCTGCTGTATAAGGATGGTGAAGTTGAGCCATGTTTGGAGCCACTTCACCTGTGGGTCGATGTAAAGAAATAGCCTGCTAGCCGGATATTATTTCGTTCACTCTTAGAGCAATTAGAAGGACAAATAATATTAGCAGGGGTATTATCGGTATAGTGAGGAAGCGGGTAGTACGCCGGACAGACTCCGAGTCACTCACACCGGCTAGCTCCTTAGTAGCTAGAAGGACCAGTAAGGTAATTATAATGATGCCAGGAATCAACCTATTAACCTACCTGTATGAAGTCTATACATAACTAGCTGCTTTGTCAATGCTGAATCTTTGGTTGCTAGTTGACGCCGAAATTTTTCGTGATAGAATTGGGGTAGTATGCAATTATTTGGGACGTCCGGCATACGTCGCCTTACTGACAGAGGGTTAATCCAGCTGGCACTAAAGGTTGGTCCAGCTGTTGGCAGTGTTTGCAGTAGTGTAGTGGTGGCTACTTATTAGACCTTCAGGTACTGAGCCCAAGATAAGGGTAACCGCTGAGGCAAAAAGCAAGGCAAGAGTACGCCAGCTATATAATCGTGGTATTGAAGCTATTCAGGAGTGCGTAGACACAGGAGAGGCGTGATGAAGGCAATTATTTTGGCGGCAGGAGAGGGCGTCAGGATGCGTCCCTTAACCTATACCAGACCCAAAGTGATGCTCCCGTTGGCTAATAAGCCAATCCTAGAGCACCTCCTCATTCAAGCCAAGAAGACTGGTATCACCGACTATATATTTGTTGTCGGTTATCATGATGAGCAAGTGCGAGATTATTTTGACGACGGGGAGCAATGGAAGGTAAACATAAAGTACTGTACTCAGAGGAAGCAATCGGGCACTGCTGATGCGGTTAAGATGGCCGAAGGTTTGGTTGATGGCAATTTCTTGCTGGTAAATGGTGATGCTATTGTAACGAGCCAGGATATAAGGAAGATAATGGGGGCAGAATACACTAGTCTAGGCGTAATTGAGGTTGAGGATGTCAGGGACTTGGGTGTAGTCGAGTTAAGTGAGGGTAAGATAGTCCATATTTACGAAAAGACTGCAGAATCCCCATCTCATGTAGTAAATGCTGGTGTATATCTGTTCACTCCTGATATATTTGGCGCTATATCCCGCACCCCGAAATCGCCACGAGGGGAGTACGAGATAACCGATTCCCTACAATTAATGATAGATGAGGGGCGTGATATTGGTTATCAGGAAATTAGCTACTGGCTTAACCTTAGCTATCCCTGGGATTTACTTCCAGCCAATGAATATCTACTTAAAGGCATTGAATCACGAACCCTAGGTGAAATAGAAGGTAACGTAGTAATGAAGGGCCAGGTTTCTATTGGCAAGAATACAATAGTTAGGTCAGGCTCCTATATAGTTGGTCCGGTAGTCATTGGGCAGAATTGCGATATCGGACCAAACTGCTATATTCGCCCCTACACCTCTATTGGTGATGGTTGTCATATCGGCAGTGCTGTAGAGGTTAAGAACTCGATAATTATGAGGGGCAGTAAAATTCCCCACCACAACTATGTGGGCGACAGTATTATCGGTGAAGAGTGCAATTTCGGTGCTGGCACTAAGATTGCCAATCTCAGGCTGGACAAGAAAGATGTGCGGGCAGCTGGCATAGATACCAGAAGGCGCAAGCTGGGGGCTATAATCGGCGATAGGGTTGAGACTGGGATTAATGCCTGCATTGATGTCGGTAGTATCATTGGCAATAATACCCACATTGGGCCAGGGGCTATAGCCAGTGGTGTTATTTCACCGGATTCAAGGCTACTTTAGGAGGCAACTAATGAGGCAGGCGGTGAGTGTCGTTTCTGTTCTAGAACATAATACCTTCCCATTAGCGACACAAACTGTGATAATTATCCTATCACCATATTACTTTACCTCACTATACATCACTGAACGCCCATTCGGGCAGCCAATAATAGGAAGATAACCCTGAATTGGTGAGGTAAAGATAGGATAAAGCATCTTGACAGCGAGCTAACAGCTAGTACAATGGTATTAGCCGAGATGGCGGGTTTTGCCGTCACTCAATCTGATTTATGGTTGTTTAGTTATGTGTGGCATCGTCGGTTACGTTGGAAAAAGACAGGCTAAGCCGATTCTGGTCAACTCCTTGACCAGGCTGGAGTACCGGGGTTATGACAGCTGTGGCATAGCAGTGCAGTGCAGTGCTATTAAGGTTTATAAGGATGCAGTCAGGGTGCAAGAGTTGGGGCAGGTATTACCCCGGCTCAGCGGGACGCTAGGCATCGGTCATACTCGGTGGGCGACTCATGGCGAGCCATCTGAAATAAATGCTCATCCCCACCTGGATTGCCGTGGCAGGATTGCTGTAGTGCACAATGGAGTAATAAGTAATTTCCGGAGATTAAGGCAACAGCTAACCAGTGAAGGACATAATTTTGTTTCGGCAACAGATACTGAGGTGATACCGCACCTAATTGAGAAGTACTACCAGGGCAATCTTGAAAATGCGGTGGAGGCTGCTTTGTTTGATGTGGAGGGCTCCTACGCCATAATAGTATTGATGGCAGGTGAACCCAAATTGGTGGTGGCCAGGAAAGACTGCCCATTGATTATTGGCATAGGTGATGGTGAAAATTTTGTTGCCTCTGATGTGCCAGCAATACTAGATTATACCAATAGAGTCATATACTTGGAAGACGGGGATATTGGTGTTATTACCAAAGATAGCATAGAGATTACGAGAAGTAAAATAAGGGTAGATAGGCAAGAACACCAGATTTTATGGAGTAGAGGAGATGTTCAAAAAGCTAGCTATGAGCACTTCATGCTTAAGGAGATTCATGAGCAGCCGAGGGTGATACGGGATAGCCTTGGAGAATATGTATTATCAACTGAGCCACTAATTGACCTGGGACTAACACTTGATCTGGATTTGGAAGATTTGTCGATATTAGCCTGTGGTACCTCCTACCATGCTGGTCTGATAGGCAAATATGTTATTGAGGAGCTACTTGGGATCCCGGTAAGGGTTGAGCTTGCCTCTGAATTCAACCATTGCCGTCAAACTACAGGTACAACTGCCGCCATTGCCATTACCCAGTCGGGTGAAACCGCAGATGTATTAAAAGCTATGAAAAGTCTGCGAGAGGCAGGCATTAGGACACTGGTGATTACCAACGTGCCGGGCAGCACGGCTAGCCGACTTGCTGACCAGACTGTTTATACCAGGGCTGGGCCCGAAGTGGGTGTAGCTGCCACCAAGACCTTCATTGCTCAGCTCATGGTACTATATCAGCTAGCCTTATCACAAGTTAGAGTCAATCGTAGAATAGGCGAGCGCCTGTTTGTTGAGTTAAGGCAACTGCCAGCTAAGGTTCAAGAGGTGCTTGACAATGAATATCAGATTGTCAATTGCGCCAGATATTTGTCACGATATGACAATGTATTCTTTATTGGTAGGGGCATAAACTTCCCTGTAGCCTTGGAAGGGGCCCTAAAATTGAAGGAAATTTCTTATATTCATGCTGAAGGTTGTGCTGCTGGGGAACTGAAACATGGTCCTTTCGCCTTGCTGTCTGCTGATACGCCGGTCATCGCCATTGTGGCTCATGATAATACCTATGGGGCTATGCTGACCAATATCAAAGAGGTGAAGGCTAGAAGTTCACCGGTTATCGGACTGGCTAATGAGGCCGATGAGGTTATCGAGGAATTAGTCGATTTAGTGGTGAGAATCCCTTGTGTTAGTGCCATATTTTCCCCGGTGGTTAATGCCGTCGCCGTGCAGCTACTGGCCTACCATACCGCTAGGTGCAGAGGATGCCCAATAGATTTTCCGCGGAACCTAGCTAAGAGCGTTACTGTTGAGTAGGATACGGTGATTTAGCCTGATTGGTGTAGTGAATTGGTGAAGGCCGGGGATAACTGGGTTGGCCTTGGCAAAGGCCATGAAAGCTAGCTGATATTAAGCTTGCTGGTGTAGACAAAAAGACGCAGCATCCCGTTATGGAATGCTCAGCATCTTTAATGGTATCTAAGGTGGTAAAGTGGATACCCAACAAACAAGGGCAGGAACTCGACGCGAGCAGATAGTTGGCATGAGGAGGGATGGCTTAACCTATGCCGAAATTGGTCTCAAGCTCGGCATAAGTGGCGAGCGGGTAAGGCAAATCCTCAGTCGTAAGGTTAATAAACAACCTAGAAGCTCAAAAATAGACCCTCCGCTGAGAACAAGCGATGTCGCTCATCTTCTCAACATCCATATCAATACGGTGAGACGGTGGAGTAACAAAGGAATACTAAGGTGATACCGCATTGGTCCCCGTGGTGACAGAAGGTTTAAGCGGAAGGATATTGCTCGCCTGTCTATGAAGAGAATCTCAGGTTAGCGGTTTCAAATACCCCATTGAGAGGGAGTGGGTAGGTAAGGAATACGGATAATGTGGTTAAATTTGTGAGCTTTGAAAGGACATATAGATGAAAAGACAGATTCGTATCAAAGCAGGTTCGGTGATAGCGCTGGCGGAACTTTACAATACAAAGGCTGCCGATGCTATTTGGCAAGCCCTACCCCTGGGCGGTAACATCCATACCTGGGGAGAAGAAATATACTTTAGCATTCCGGTGAAAATGGAGCTGGAGGCAGGACAGGAAGTGGTAAACTCTGGAGATTTGGGCTATTGGCCTCCGGGGAGCGCCTTTTGTATTCTCTTTGGCCCTACTCCTATGAGTCGCGCGGGCGAGATTCGAGCCGCAAGTCCGGTAGATGTCTTTGGAAGCTTAGTTGGTGACCCGAAAGTGTTTAGAGCGGTTAAAGACGGAGAAAAGGTAGTTGTAGAGAGGATTTAAAAAGGTGTTGGTTGACCACATAACCAGCACAACAATCCTAGCTATGTCGTCTGCCGTTAGGTGGTAAGATTAAATAGCTCCGTAACCGTTTTAGTATCTGCAAACCTATGCTGTCTGCACACTAATAATAACCTTTTTCCGCTGTTGACAGGTGATGATATGGTCTGTCAAAATGTGCGCATGAGCACACAAGGAGGCATAGTTGATGGCTAAAAAGAACATTTTTAGTTTTTACCAAATGAAGGAGAAGGGCGAGAAGATTACCTACTTGACGGCGTATGATTTCCCCACAGCTCGCATGGCAGAGGTGGCGGGACTGGACATGCTGCTGGTGGGTGATTCGCTGGGAATGGTGGTATATGGCTACGAGGGAACGTTACCCGTCACTATGGACCAGATGATAGTCCACTCTCAGGCGGTACGAAGAGGAGCCCCGAACACCTTTGTCATTGGCGATATGCCCTTTCTATCATACCAGCAATCTGTAACTGAAGCTATCGAGAATGCTGGACGATTTCATAAGGAGGCTGGAGTCGATGCCGTAAAGCTGGAGGGAGGGCGGAGAGTAGCCGCCCAAATCAGGGGTATTGTCGAATCAGGGATGCTGGTGATGGGGCATATTGGACTAACTCCACAGAGCTCGGCACAGCTGGGCGGTTTCAAGGCTCAGGCCAATACAGCGGAAGCTGCTATGGAAATAATCGCCGATGCCAGGGCTGTAGAGGAGGCTGGGGCCTTCGCCATCCTATTAGAGGCCATCCCCCCTGAAGTAGGCAAGGTCATAACAGAAACCCTGAAGATACCGGTGCTGGGTATAGGTGCCGGACCACATTGCGATGGTCAATTGCTTATTGTCAGCGACATGTTGGGCATCTTCGAAGCGTTCACTCCGAAATTTGTGAAGAAGTATGCTAACCTCGCCGGGGAAATTGTAACCGCCTTCCAGGAATATGTTAACGAGGTGAGGAGTGGTAAATTTCCTGAAGAGCAATATTGCTACAAAATGAAGGCTGGGGAAGCGGAGAAATTTACAGAGCTACTGAGCAAGTCTTCTTAGCTTGGCCGTTCCAGTCTTGAGTGCCACCTATTCAGTATTTTTGTGCTTCTAGCCACCAGCTCCTACTTCATCTACATTACAGTTATGGATTATGTTATATGCCATATATAGAAAAGAAAATAAAACAGATTCTAGCTGAAAAAAATATTGAGTTTGGAGAATTTCAACACGAGGCAGTTTATACCTCGGAGCAAGCTGCTAGAGTTAGAGGTCTGAAGTCTGCCAAAGCGGGAATAAAATCAATGATTTTCAAGACTGAGACGGGCAAATTCATACTTGTGCTAAATCCTGGCGATAGGAAGGTAGATACCAAGAAAATAGCCAAAATGGAGAAGGCAAAATATTTATCTATAGCAAAACCAGAAGAAGTTGAAAAGGCTACCGGAGTTCCGATTGGTTGCGTGGCACCATTTGGGCTGAAAACAAAGTTGAAAACTTACTTGAATGAAGAATTATTGGAAGGCGAGTACTTATACTTTAATCCTGGCTCACATACAAAAACGGTTGAAATAAGAGCGGCGGATTTACTTCAAGTTCTGGAGAATCCAATAAAATTTACGTGAGGCGAAACACCATCTCTTCTGTAACCGTGGGTAGACGCCTCCGAGGTACTGTGCCGACTTATACCCTTGCAGGCAGAATTACCTGTTAAAGGACACCCCGGTTTCTCCACTGTGACTTAGTGTTACATCAAGCCCTTTCCCCGGTAGTACTGCCTGGCCTCCTCCAGTATCCGCTCCACATCATCCTCCTGCTTTGGAGTTAATGACTCTGGCTTATGTGTGGCTAGTATCTCTTCCATCTTCTCCTTGGCATAATCGAGAGCACTCTTCTTTCCGCTCTCCATCCACTCAGGGAGGCTTAGTCGGTCAGCTACCTTAGGCATAAACTGCTCTTTCTTCCACCACGTCCTCGTATGCTCTTTGCCTAGGTAGAAGCCAGGAATCGGACCGACTTCATCTATTAGGTCTAGGGCCAATGTCTCCTCATTCACCTGAACTCCCTGCAGGAAACGTCCTATCATACCGGCTATATCATTGTCCAGTATGGCTTGAACAGGATGAAATGTAAGCTCGCCAAATATGCCACCCACGAAGTAAATGACGTTGGCTCCGCATACCGCAGCCAGGATGCCAAGCATTGCCTTCTCGTAGCCGCATTGGACGTCTATCCTTTTTGAGCTGACGCAGCCGGCACTAGAGACCTGTGTAGGAACTCCAAGTCTTCTAAAATATTGGCAGAATACGGTATTGGATAAAGCGGACTCTATAGCGCCAAAAGCAGGATTTCCTGACCGCATGTTCTGTGGAAATACAAAGTTTGTAACTAGTATTTTTGCCCCCGGTTTGATGAGTTGCGCCATCACTATCCCACCTATTAGCTCAGCATTAGCGGTCAGTGATGACCCAGCAATCGTGGCTGGCGCAGTCCCCCCCATGACGTCGCCATTCGTTATACTGAGAGGGAAATCAGCTTCAACACCTCTATAAATGGCTTCGACTATATTTGTGTAGTATGTTAAGGGTGGTGCCGGCGTGATCGCCACCATCGCATCTGACCCGACTGCCTTGGCTATGTTTATAGTGAATATCTCGGAATCGTCTGAAGTAGCCGTCCTCAGAACCTTAGTTGAATTTCTAGCTCTAGCCGCAAAGCCCTCGGGGATACACATAACCGGTGGGATTCCCTCCCACCCAAAATAGGGAATATAGCTGGACATATAGTGAAGGTTATCCAGTGCATCTAAGACGGTTACCCCGTCGTAATACTCCTGCTTTGTTGCTGTCCGTGGCTCCCAAGTATCCAGGTCAACCGTCTGCATTCCAGGAAATGTAGTGACTATAAGAATATTTCCACCCGCAACTAAATCATTCTTCGAGTTCCTGGCTTTCATACGAAAACTGCTAGGACATTTACGTAGGCTTTCTTCCACTAGCCCCGGTGGGAACCTCACCCGGTTGTTATCGTAATCGACGTAACAACCGTTCCCCTCAAGGAGTTTCAAGGCTCTCTTGTGCTCAATCCTGAGCCCTGTCCTCTCCAGAACGTCTAATGTTCCTCGGTGAATGGCCTCAATCTGCTCTTCGGTTAAAATCTCCAGAGGCTTGAAGTTGCGTATAAATCCTTTCATAGCTATTTCCTCTCTCTGTTATTCTGTTAACCTCTGCGATCCAGAATAGCAGGCAGGCAAAATTGGGCTACAGGGCACTCTCCTCTCACTGCAACTAAACATTACATCAAGCCCTTCCCCCGGTAGTACTGCCTGGCTTCCTCCAGTATCCTCTCCACCTCCTCCTCCTGCTTTGGGGTTAATGGCTCCGGCTTGTGTGTGGCTAGTATCTCCTCCATCCTCTCCTTGGCATAATCGAGAGCACTCTTCTTTCCGCTCTCCATCCACCCAGGGAGGCTTAGTCTGTCAGCTACCTTAGGCATAAACTGCTCTCTCTTCCACCACGTCCTCGTATGTGCTTTGTCCAGGTACATGCCAGGAATCGGACCGACTTCATCTATTAGGTCTAGGGCCAACGTCTCCTCGTTCACTTGAACTCCTTGCAGAAAACGCCCTATCATACCGGATATATCATTGTCCAGTATGGCTTGAACGGGATGGAATGTAAGCTCACCAAAGATGCCACCTACGAGGTGGATGGTGTTGGCCCCGCATACCGCAGCCAGGATGCCGAGCATCGCCTTCTCGTAGCCGCATTGGAAGTCTATCCTTTTTGAACTGATGGCGCCAGCACTAGCGGCTGTTACAGGGATTGGAAATCTTCTAAAATACTGGCAGAATACGGCATTGGATAAAGCGCACTCTATAGCGCCAAAAGCAGGAATTCCTGAGCGCATGTTCTGCGGGAATACAAAGTTTGTCACCAGTATTTTTGCCCCTGGTTTTATAAGCTGTGCCAGTACTATCCCACCTATTACCTCAGCGTTGCCAGTTAGTGATGACCCAGCAATCGTAGCTGGCCCAGTCCCACCCATAACGGCACCATTTGGTATTATAACCGGGAAATCAGCTTCAATACCTCTATAAAGGGCTTCAACTATATCTGCGTAGTATGTCATGGGTGGTGAAGACGTAATCGACACGATCACATCTGACCCGACTGCCTTAGCTATGTTTATAGTGAATATCTCGCAATCTTTTGTAACACCTGTCCTCATGATCTTAGTTGAATTTCTGACATTAGCCGCAATGCCCTCAGGTATGCACATAACCGGTGGGATGCCCTCATACCCAAAGTAGGGAGAATAGGCATTCCAAAAGTGAAGGTTATCCAGTGCATCTAAGACGGTTACCCCGTCGTAGTACTCCTGCTTTGTTGCTGTCCGTGGTTCCCAAGTATCTAGGTCAACCGTCTGCATTCCAGGAAATGTAATGAATGTAACAATATCCCCGCCCACAATCACATCATGCTTCGGGTTTCTGGCTTTCATACGAAAACTGCTGGGACATTTGCGCAAGCTTTCTTCCACCAGCCCTGGAGGAAACCTCACCCGGTTGTTATCGTAATCGACGTAACAACCGTTCTTCTCAAGGAGTTTCAAGGCTCTCTTGTGCTCAATCCTGAGCCCTGTCCTCTCCAGAACGTCTAGTGTTCCTCGGTGAATGGCCTCAATCTGCTCTTCGGTTAGAATCTCCAGAGGCTTGAGGTTGCGCATAAATCCGTTCATAGCTATTTCATCTCTTCGTTATGGTACTAGGCTCTTGGATAGCTCAACTAACAGCTTTAGCTGCCGCTGAAATCGCCTTCAAGTGTTCCAGGCTTGTGCCACAACAGCCGCCTACAAGAGACGCTCCGGCGGCAATCCAGCCTGGAATCTGTTTAGCCATCTGTTCGGGGGTAACCGGTTGAACTATTTTGCCATCAATAAGCTGGGCTAAGCCAGCATCAGGCTTTATTGACAGTGGTTTATCACAACCTTGCCTCATTTCCTTAACAACGGTAAGAGCATCCCCTATAGGGCTGATGCCACCACAGCCAGCACCGACAACATCAGCCCCAGCCTCGGCAAGCCTAGCTGACGCTGTCTTGACATCAACACCCATCAGTGTTCTAAATCCCCTCTTGGTAGGATAAAAAAGGTTTTGACCCCAGACAGGGAGGTCGCAGTGGTCTTTCACTGCTTTGATGGCGATGGCTAACTGTTCGGTATCGTTCTCGGAGCAATAGAGTATGTCAACCCCACCCTCTAACATAGGGATTATCTGCTCCACGTAGCTTTTGTAGAGTTCGTCAGCAGTCACATCGCCCAACGGCTCGAGGAAAACGCCAGTTGGGCCCAAATGTCCAAGTACATAGCAATTCTCCAGAGTAACCTCCTTGGTGAGTTGTACTTGCTTAAGAGTCCACTCGTAGAGCCTATCCTCTAAACCAAAATCTCTTAGCCTATATCTACCATTCCCCTGAGTTCCAGTTGCTCCAATATCGCATCCGGCGGCATACATTGCTTTGGTTACTTTCTGAAACTCACGAGGGTGGTTAACAATCCATTCAGATAAATGCCCGTCTAAATTACGCCCCACTTCCTGTTCCAATAATGTGTGTATTGGTCCGTAAATAACTAAGACCTCGCCGTTCCTTAGCCTTTCTAGAAAGTCTTTTGCCATTTTTGTTTTCTCGACCTCCTTTCTGCCGCTCAAAAGAATAGCTCAAGTTTAGGCGGCTCTCAGTATCACAATTATAGCGTTGCTCTCTCCTAAAGACAATTTTTGTACTTCTACAGCATAACGTCGCGATTTTACGCTACGCTTCTGACTCATTCAAAGCTAGGATGTTCAAGCAAGTGTCACCTCGGGCTAGAAGAATGGAGGATAACAAATAGCCACATTCGTTGCTTAATTATAATATGAGACGTTATGAGACATTCATTGAGGGAAGTAATCAGGCTACTGGTATCCACCTTTTACTCTAGTGCTGATTATTAGCTTGTCTCATCATCACGAGCCAACCAGCCTCTCCCGCCTTTTGAGCTCCTTTCCGGCATACATATTTACTGAATAGCTCTCGTCGTGTTAATATGGTGGTTGTGCGGTATGGGTGACAGACGATATAAAACACCGCTAAACAACGGTAAGCCAAAAAGAGAAAGTTAACCTTCATTCAGAGAGATTTATGAGAGAGGATGAATTAAGCCAAGACAATTTCCACAAATCTGTGGAGGCAAAAAGATGACTTAAGAAAACTGACCAGTTTTTTAGTTAAAAGTAAAAATTTGAAAGAATTTTTGATTGGGGGTACTGGTATGAAGATTTACGATAGCATTTTACAGGCTGTTGGTAATACACCAATGGTTAGGCTAAATAGGGTAACCAAGGGTATCAAGGCCAATATTTTGGTTAAATGTGAGTATCTGAACCCCAGCGGAAGTATAAAAGATAGGATTGCCCTGAGAATGATTGAAGAGGCGGAAAAGGCAGGGAAACTCAAAGAAGGAGGTATAGTTACCGAATCGAGCACTGGTAATACGGCAACTGCTTTGTCTTTTGTCTGCGCCGCTAAAGGATATAAGTCAATAATGCATATGCCCAAGGGATGGGTTACCGAGGACAGACTTAAAATACTTAAAGCTTATGGTGCAGAAGTAATAGAAGTGAGTGTGGGCGAAGAAATAGAGAAAGAATTAGCCGGGAAAAGCATACACGGCGGCGTTGTTGAGATCATGCCCAGAATAAAGGCTCTTGAAATGGAAAAGAGTAATCCAAATGCATGGTGGGCAAGACAGGCTTTAAATCCGGATAATGTCAATGCCCACCGGGACACTACCGGCAAGGAGATTATTGAACAAACAGACGGCAAAATAGATGCCTTTATAGCTGCGGTTGGCACTGGAGGTACGCTTTTGGGGGTTGCTGAAGCATTGAAAGAATTAAATCCATCTATAAAGATTTATGGAGTTGAACCTGAGGGCACTTCCCTGCTTAAAATGGGGCCAGAAATACGTAAATATATGAGAAAATATGGTATACCGGGAGTCGAGGGATTGATCATTTCAGAGATAGAGAAAAGGGGTATAGTGGATGAAGTTGTTTTTGTTAAGGATAACGATGCTATAGAGATGGCTCATCGCTTATGTGAGGAGGAAGGATTGTTTTGTGGAATGTCGTCAGGGGCTAATGTTCATTTAGCATTGCAAATTGCCCAAGAATATGGAAATGGCGCAAACATTGTGACAGTATTACCTGACAATCGTTTTCGGTATTTTGCTTCCGAGCATTTTATAACCTAGGTCATGGATTTCCTTAAGCCACACGGCAGTTTAATGATGGAATCCAATTTGCTATAATCAGGATTTGCCGGGAAAGAAAGGAGGTGAGGCATAAGAGAAGCTATTTATGAAGAAGATAAGCCTGGGATTCTATCAACGGTTTGACGCTGATTTAGACTGGTAGCGACGATTATCAAGGAGGGTGTATATATGATGATTGTAGGAGTACCCAAAGAGATAATGCCTGAGGAAGGTCGCGTAGCCCTTCTACCACAGCAAGTCGGGGAGCTCAGCAAACGAGGATACAAGGTGCTGGTGGAGTCCGGGGCAGGAACTGGCTCCTTCATTGAAGACAACGCCTATCTTGAGGCAGACGCAGTGGTGGTCTCAGATGTGCGGGAACTATACGAAAAGAGCCAGGTAATTCTCAAGGTAAAGGAGCCGATGCTCAACGACAAGATAGGCGAACATGAAATTTCCTTGATGCGAGAAGGGACTGTACTGGTGACATTTCTTCATCCAGCCGCCCCCGCTAACCATGAGATGGTACAGCAATTACGCGACCGAGGAATTATAGCCTTTTCTATGGATGCTGTTCCTAGGATTCCCCGAGCTCAGCCTATGGATGCCTTGAGCAGTATGAGCACCGTTGCAGGATACAAGGCAGCGCTAATGGCAGCCAGCCGACTCCCGAAGTTCGTCCCTATGATGGGGACTGCTGTAGGTGTTGTGCCGCCAGCTAATTTTTTGATAATCGGAATAGGGGTTGTCGGCCTGCAGGCTATTGCCACAGTCAAAAGACTCGGCGGTGTAGTATCTTGTGTTGATATCCGTGCTGCAGCACGAGAAGCGGGTCACAGCCTAGGAGCAAAAGATGCAGGATGGGATGTCCCTAAGAAGATTGCCGAAGGAGAAGGAGGATATGCTAAAGCATTGCCTCTCGGGTGGCTTAAGAAGGAACAGGAAGCCCTAGTCCCCTTAGCTAGAGAAGCAGATGTGATAATACTCTGCGCCCTGGTACCAGGGGAGAAGGCTCCAGTGCTAATAACCAAAGAAGTTGTCTTCTCGATGAAGCCAGGATCCGTGATTGCGGATGTTAGTGTCGACCAGGGTGGAAACTGTGAGCTGACAGAGGGTGGCAAAGAGATCACCCTTGACAATGGCGTCACAATCTGTGGCTATAAGAACATTCCTGGGCGAATGCCAGCCCATGCCAGTATGCTATATTCCAAAAATATTTGCAATTTCCTCCTGAACCTCTATAAGGGTGATTCGGGCAAGATGGACCTAGAAGATGAGATCAATAAAGAGGCTCTTATTACTTACCAGGGTAAAATCTTGCATCGGGGCACCTTGAAAGCAATGGGAGAAAAGGCTAGATGAAGGTGGTGTCACATTGTTACCTCTCATCATAATGCTGGGAATTTTTTTTTCCCTTCTTGGAGTCGGGTATTTCTTAGTTTCCAGAGTCCCCCCCTTATTACATACACCTTTGATGAGCGCCACCAACGCCATTTCCTCTATAATTATTCTTGGGGCTTTTATTCTGCTTTCTAAAAGTCTCTCGCCTCCGATTACTGTGTTAGTTATTGTAGCTGTACTCATGGCTTCTTTTAACTGCATTGGTGGATTTCTGCTGACCGACCGCATGTTCAAGATGTTTAAAAAGAAGGAATGATTGATGGGGCTTTCCCTAGAGTATCTTGTTGCTGGCGTTGTCATTCTCCTTTTTCTAGGAGGCATAGCCCTTTTCCGAAGTCCTCGAACAGCGCGCTTGGGTGGTTGGCTCAATATGCTTGCCTATGCTGGCGCTGTGGCCTTTGTAATCATCCGATACCCAACACAAGGCCCGGAATTTGTCCTGATAGCTGTTTTGCTTGGTGGAACTTTAGGAGCTATCCTAGCAATCAGAGTGGGTATGCTTGGTGTCCCACAGATGGTAGCCTTTCAGCATGGCTGTGGTGGAACTGCTGCCTTTCTTATTGCTTTCTCAGAGTTCATACGAATGGGAGTTGACTTAACCACCCTAGCCTTGGTCGGCAGCGTGCTGGGGATGCTTGTTGGAGCGGTAACATTCAGCGGAAGCCTTATTGCCGCCGGTAAACTAGCTAGAAAGATTGAGCAACGACCAGTGTTCTTACCTGGGCACTTAACCATTCTACTTGGATTGTTAGTTCTAATGGTGCTACTGAGCGTATTCGCTGTGGTACAAATCGGGCTGCCAATCGCCATTGGCTCAGCTATTGGTCTCATCGTGATATCTGTCGTGATGGGGGTTGTCTTTACCATTCGCATTGGCGGGGCCGATATGCCAGTGATAATCTCCTTCTTCAATGCTACTGCCGGTTTTGCAGCCGCCTTTTGTGGGATTGCACTGAACAATTATCTCCTGATTGGGTGTGGGGCCTGTGTTGCCGCTTCTGGCTCCCTCCTTACCATTACTATGTGTCGGGCTATGAATAGGAGCCTTCTAGGTGTATTTTCTGGAATTAGGCCGAGCATTGCTGAACCAGCAGAAGTGGCAGAGGAGACGTCCCTTGAGGCTGGTGGTATTGAGGCTTCAGCCTTTGACCGTGCCGTCGCTGCCTTGAAAAGAGCCAAGGATATCATTATCGCTCCTGGCTATGGAATGGCGCTGGCTCAAGCCCAGGAGCAAGTCCATAGTCTAGAGAACTGGCTTGAACAACGGGGAGCAAGGGTTCGGTATGCTATTCACCCTGTCGCTGGACGTATGCCAGGGCATATGAATGTGTTGCTGGCTGAGGTAGAGGTGGGATACGATAAATTGTTTGAGATGGAGGCAATTAATGATGATTTTAACAAAGCAGATTTAGCTATCGTGATAGGTGCTTGTGATGTGGTTAATCCCGCCGCCTCTACTCGCCAGGGTACCCCGATTTCTGGCATGCCTATCCTGAAGACTCATGAGGCAAATGCTGTAATTGTGTTAAACTTCGATGAAAAACCGGGGTTTTCCGGTGTAGATAACCCGCTCTATGGGATGAAACATGTGATTCCTGTTTGGGGCGATGCCAAAGTAAGTCTCAATGCCTTGCTCAGCAGCCTTCAAGATCTCTCAACACATCAGGGAAGGTAGCCTTAGGGAGCACTCCAGATACTTTCTTGCCACTTTACTCACCTCCTTACCTCTTCAACTGCCCTGGGTAAACAGCATCGGCTATTGACCCTAATATATTCAAGTTATATAGTGTAAATTAAGAGGAAAATGCTGATGACATATATTGAAGCCTTTGTTCACCAGTTGACTGAGGCACTTAAGGGGCGTAACGCTGATTATATAGAGGCTCGTCTTGAGGAGAGCCAGTCAAGCCATATTACCTACCGGGGAAGAGAGCTGGAATCTATTGGTAGAACTACTGCCATCGGGGGGAATGTGCGCGCCCTGGTAAAAGGTGGCTGGGGCTTTGTTAGCTTCAATAACTTAGGTGAGCTAGCAGGTAGTGTTGAGCTGGCAGTAAAGCAGGCCCAACTAGTGGGTAACCAAGAAAGCCAGCTGGCTCAGGTAGAGCCAGTGGTCGATGTGGTGTCAGCTGAAAAAGATAAAAATCCGGTGGCCATCCCTTTAGCGGAGAAGAAACAGCTGCTGGACGAATATAACGATATTATCTGGCGCACCCCCAGGCTCCAGACCTCAATCATTGGCTATAGTGATGGCTACAAAAAGGTTATCTTCTTAAATTCATTAGGTAGCTATATTGAGCAGGAGAGGGCAGATATTGCCCTGCGCTTGGCGGCGGTAGCCACCGAGGGTAGCGAAGTGCAGCAGGCAGGATTGAGCCTAGGGAGTAGGGGGGATTTTAGCCTAATTAAGGGTCGCCAACGAGAGGTAGAGCTAATGGCACAGCATGCCGTGGAGCTCTTGTCAGCACCCCAGGTAAAGGGCGGGGAATATACTGTGGTATTAGACCCGGTTCTGGCTGGTGTCTTTGTCCACGAAGCCTTCGGGCACCTATCCGAGGCTGACTTCGTTTATGAGAACGACCAGCTGCGCCAGATTATGGTTCTGGGCAGAAGTTTTGGCAATGCCGAGCTTAATATCGTGGATAGTGCCGCTGTGCCTGGACTGCGCGGTAGCTACAAATACGACGATGAAGGGGTGCCAGCCACCAAAACCTACCTTATAAGGGAAGGCAAACTGGTTGGACGGCTTCACTCCAGGGAGACTGCTGCCAAGATGAAGGAAAAGCCTACCGGTAATGCCAGGGCCGTTAACTATCGCTATCCACCCATTGTCCGTATGAGCAACACCTATATTGAACCAAGAGTAACCCCCTTTGAGGATATAATAAGTGATATTAAAGAAGGGGTATATGCCAAGAACTGGTATGGCGGCACTACCAGCATGGAGATGTTTACCTTCTCCGACGGCGAAGCCTATATGATTCGTCAGGGCAAGCTTG
>Ga0209979_1000676_pt1 | contig 43386 bp, 39 predicted proteins | sample AnhtaG_FD_183114 | JGI IMG/M metagenome (GOLD analysis project Ga0209979, IMG submission 183114) | Deep subsurface microbial communities from Anholt, Denmark to uncover new lineages of life (NeLLi) - Anholt_01485 metaG (SPAdes) (version 2) | ecosystem: Environmental > Aquatic > Marine > Oceanic...
GCCAGCGTCCCTTCACAGAGAAGCTTGAAGAGATACAGTATGCCCCAGAGGATATAGTGCGCAAGGTACAGGCGGGTGGAATTATCTCTTTCAAAGGAGGTGAGTATAAGATACCTAAAGCCTTTAGGGGAGAACGAGTGGCTCTCCGACCCAGACCACAGGAGGATGGAGTTATGGATGTCTTTTACTGCAAACAAAGGATTGCACATATTAGCTTGAAAAAAATCGATCATTGTGTATAATAGTGTTACCCATGTGTCCGAACACCTGTTACCCTTCTCTCCGGTCTATACAATGGGGGAGGGTAGGGAGGGGGTGATGCCGAAGGCATACGCTACTGTGTATACTCATATGAGTGCATACGCATCACCCTCCCCTCCTTGACGAGCGGACGCTCCCGTCTGGGGGTCTCCGTAACCCCTCCCACTTGTAGTGAGCTTGTCGAACCTATCAAGGGAGGGGAAGATTAAAGGGGATTTTATAGTTGCGTCAGGAGCTCTACTCTTCCGCCTCTGGCGGAATTCTGGTGACTGACGCTTTAAAGGGTGTCAGGACTGAGGTCCTGACACAACACGAACTGTATGGGCGTGTTGAAGAACCAAACCGGAGTGCCCATCTGGGCGGTTTTTCTCAGAGTTTAACCATTGGCAGTATAGAAACTTCGAGTTTCAAAAATCGCGAAAGGAAACTTTATAGTTGCGTCAGGAGTTCCACTCTTCCGCCTCTGGCGGGACTTAGAATGACACGTAGACTACATTTCCCCGAGGTATCAGTCCGTAGGTCGGTCAGGTGACTTCCTATGGATCCAAATGGACAAATGAGGTTGCGAGCCATCTGGCGAGCTACCCCACACTCTGCTGGAGTGTTCACCTTTAGGTGAACCTTATAAAAACTCGTTATCTTTTAAGAAATTTCAAGTCAAGCTAAAGCTTGACCTCCAGAAAGACTTTTCTCAATTAAACCTTTTCAGAAGCCCGTTAAAAAACTTCCGACAAACCGAGAATATTTTTCTAAATTTCAGGAAAATTATTCTCATTCTTCTTCTGTGGGCCGGATAGCTGTTCTATTCTCGACGCCTCACCACTTCGGGATGACCATTTATTCTTTGAGCTTCACTATGGTGACGCCGGAGCCGCCTTCGTTCCATTCTCCCAATCTTATGTGTTCCACCCGATGATGATGGGACAAAAATTCGCCTATCTTTTTGCGCAGCGCACCGGTCCCTTTGCCGTGAATAACGGAAACGGTGGTAAGGCCTGCCAGATAAGCATTATCCAGATATTTATCCATGATATCAAAAGCTTCTTCTGCTAAAAGCCCCCTTAAGTCGATCTCAGGCGATACCTGAGGGATAGAGTAGGATGTTCCCACGTATTCCGACTCAGCCTCAACTTTTTCCCCCTCTTCAATCCTGGTCAGCTTCTCCTCTTCCACTTCATAGGTCACGCTTCCAACCAGAACCTTGAATTTCTTTGACTGCTCGTCTTTGGATATAACTTCTCCTTTGATGGCTAATGGTTCGATCCAGACTGAATCACCGGTCTGGATTATGCCCAACTTTTTGGTCACCGTCTGTTCAAACTTCTTCAGCTCTTCAGTTAAAGAAGTCCTCTTCTCTTCCACGACTCGATGCGCCTCCTTCACCACCTCTTTTTGAGCTTGTGTTTTTCTAATCTGTGCCACCAATCTCTCCAGCTCTGCTCTGGTAGCCTCCACCATCAGTTTTGACTCTCGCAGAGCTTTGGTCTTCAATTCCTTTTCTCTCTCCTCCAGCTTTTTCACTCTGTCACGGTATAGATTCATCAACTCTTCGGTGACCTTTTTCTGCTCCTCCATTGCTTGCCGATTCTCCCTCACCTTTTTTAGGTCCTTCTCCAGGCTCTCCAAGAGCGCTCCCAAATCCCTTTCCTCACTGCCCAGAATTTCTTGAGCTTTCTGGATTATCATTTGTGGCATGCCCAATCTTTGAGCGATTTGAATGGCATAGCTTGAGCCGGGATAGCCCATCTGAAACCGGTAAGTAGGAGTCAACGTCTCCTTATCGAATTCCATGGAGGCGTTTCTCACCTGGGGATACTCTTGAGCTAATATCTTCAAAGCACCGTGGTGGGTGGTGATGATGACCCTGGCTTCCTTTTTTATCAGCCCATCTATTATGGCTTCACCCAAAGCCACCCCCTCCTTGGGATTAGTCCCTCCGCCCAGCTCATCCAGAAGAATCAGGCTTTCAGAATCAGCGTTCTTTACCGCGTCTCTGATGTGGAGCATATGAGAGGAGAAGGTGGAGAGCGACATCTCGATGGACTGTTCATCGCCTATGTCGGCGTAAACTCTCTTGAACACGGAGATCTCAGAGTAGGGTTTGGCAGGTATGTGCAATCCTGTCAGACCCATCAAAGTGAGGAGGCCCACAGTTTTCAATGCCACAGTCTTCCCACCAGCATTAGGTCCGGTTATGATCACAGTAGAATAGTCCTTCCCTAAAGCCAAAGAAAGCGGAACCACCTCCCTCGCCTTTGACGCGATCTCCGATTTCTTTTCTTTGGGAAAATGAAGCAAAGGATGCCGGGCTTCGATTAGGTTTACATATCCCTGTTCATTCAACAGGGGAGCATTACCATCGTAATCGAAGGAGAGTTGGGCTTTGGCATGTATGAAATCCAGCTCTTGCAAAATCCTTACCATAACGTCTAAGTCCACAAGCTCCACTCTGATTAAGTTGGTGATTTCCCTTAAGATTCTTTCGATCTCAGCTTCTTCCTCCAGGAATAGCTCCCTTAGCTGATTGTTCATCCCCACCACCACCAGGGGTTCCACGAAAACGGTGGCACCGCTTCTGGAGCGGTCATGGATTATTCCCCGGCTCTGAAAGAAATCAGATTCATCCATGGGAATGACGTATCTTCCATCCCGGATGGTGATGATGTCATCCTGGCGGGGTCCTTTGGTCTTGCGGGCGCCAAGCATCGACTCCAACTTATCCAAGATCCGATTTCTCAGAGTCTTTTTTTGATGACGGATGTCGGAGAGTCTTCCCGAGGCTGAATCTCTTATCTCTCCTGAGGGGTCAATCGCTGAATTGATGGTGGAAAGGACCTCATCAAAGCTTCTCAACTCTGCAATCAGGGTGCTTATGTGAGGATATTTTTCCTTTTTATTTTTGAAGAATCTGATCAGAGATTTGGAGATGTTTAAAATATGAGCAATGTTTAAAAGTTCTTTGGGCTCAAGATTAGCCCCTTCTGGCTCTGCCTTTTTCAATGAACCGCGAATATCCTCCATGGAGGAGAGTGGAAACCTCTCCTCATACAAAACTATCTCCTTCAGCTCGGTGGTCTGCCTTATCTCCTTTTCCGCTATCTCTTTATCTTTGGTGGGGAAGATGGAGATTGCCAGTTCTTTTCCCATCTCAGAGAGGCAGTGCTTTGAAAGCATCTCCCTTATCTTATCGAACTCTAAGACCTTCAGTGTGTGCTCATCCATCAGATCAATGCAAGCTTTCTTTATTTGTCTGAAAAAACGAAATCCCAACAGAAACGTTCCACAAAACCAGACGAAATCCCCTCCCTCCGTTGGGAAGTTTATCCTGTTTTATATCAGCTAGGGCACATCTATGTTCCGAAATAGTCCTCCATCGTCCGAATTATTCTGGAGACTGAGGGTGTCTCCGTGGAGAATCCCCCGAAATCTCGGGATGATTTGTCCGGCTCCGTTCTTAAGGCTGTTTTCACCTTATCCACCAGACTGGGGCTTTCCGGATGAAGGAATGCGGTCTCATCATAGATCATGGGGACCACTCCCCTCATCCCGGGAGCGAAAAAGGAGCTATCCAGCTTGGCTACAAAAGAGTCAGGGAGGGGGAGAAATATGAACAGAAAAAGGAGTACCCCTAAAACAATCCAGCCTTGAAAAATTCCCATAATTGCTCCCCCCACTTTGTCCACGCTCCCTAAGGGTCTAAGCGAGGCGAACTTATAAAACAAATAACCCAGAAGTTTAATTCCTACGTAGACCATCACAAACACCACCATAAATTCCATGAAAACCACCATCACCGTGGAGACTCGCATGTGAGAAAGGAACTTGGCAGTAATCTGATCCATATAGTTAATGGAAAAGATCACCCCACTTACCAGTCCCAGCATTCCCATCAGCCCACTGAAAAGACCTCTTCTGGAGCCGATAATAATCGCCACCAAAAGAAGCCCAATTAACACGAAATCTATCCAGTTCATCTATCCCCTCATCTCAACAACAGCATTTTCTTGGTTTCGGTGTAGGCACCAACAGAGAGCTTATAGAAGTAGATGCCGCTTGCTACCCCTTGTCCATTTTCATCCTTACCATCCCAATAAACTGTCTTTTGTCCCGCGATCTGATCCTCGTCAACCAATGTTCTGACTTTCTGACCCATAACGTTAAAGATGGTCAATTTAACATGATATTCTTTGGGTAGGTTATAGGAAATGTCAGTCTCTGGGTTGAACGGATTGGGGTGGTTCTGGAAGAGCGAGAATTGATCAGGTGTTGAGCTTGATATTTCCGCAAGTGACTCTCTACCACCATCCGGAGATCCCTTTCCAAAGGGATAATCATAGCATATGGCTCCGCCAGTTGTGAACAGCCTCATATCCTCGGTTTCGTTGGAATGAAGCCCGTACTTATAGGCCACAACGCTTAAACGGTGCTCCCACTCTGGCCAAGAGCAGAATTCAATCTCACGCTCGTAGATTGGACCGATCCAGTAAACACTTGGCGGTGTGGTGTAAAACAACAACCTCACCATCCAATAGTCCGGCGGTTCCTCCTGGTATATGGAGTCTTCCCATATTACCTTTACCATATTGTATTGGTAGCATGGCGGCTCCCAACCAGGTTCTGGAGCAAGGATTGGCTCTCCCTCTTGGTTTTCAACAGGTAGCCAGACCTCTGTCCCTTTGGAAGGTTGTTCTCCAGGAGCCAGTTTTCTTACTTCCTCGTGGCTGCCACACTTCCAGAGTACGTGTGCTCTCATTCTTGCTGGAACATGAGGTGCGTTGCGCGTCACAGTTGTATTGCTCCATTCTGAAGTAGAATCACCGATGTAGGCTTGGACCTTTGCATAGACATTTGAAGAGCCAAAATAGCAGTCGTAGTTATAAGAGTGGCAATAAGATGGTAGATATACATCTCTCTGGAATCCACAATCCCAGATATGTAAATGATAACCCTCATGGAACTCGTTGGTATCAGACCAGGTTATGTTTATGTAATGGCTTGTGCCACCGTCATAAACCAATTGCGAGGAAGCACTTGGCTGAAAGAGGTTAAAATTTCCGACCACGGAATAGTCGAAGTGAACCTCATGCGCATCGCAAGGATGCCCTACCAATAGGATCCCCGCCAAAGTCCCACATGTCAAAGACGTACGTATACAGAGTTGCACCGGTCGTAGTGACACTACCGTCAACCACTCCTCCCTGGTTTGTTCCAAACTGAGGACTCATATCCAGCCAGCCAAGGGAATAGGGACCATTCACCCACACATGTGGTGTGTCATGGCAGGGATGATTCCAATTCACATTCTTGTAACACTTGACTGGCCTGATAAAGTAGGTTCCCGGAGCATATCCTGGAATACAAGCGCCTATGGCAACGATGGAATGTTCCTCAACCCAGTCATGACCAGAAGCAGACGAACGCCTTAGGCGATTGCCACTCTCTTCAAGGATGAGTCCCAGGGCAGCATTAGCATTGATAAGCCCATGGCCATAGTTATAATCCCATCCAGTCTCACCAAGATCCCTTGCAGTAACCTCCATGATTTTTTGCATGTCGTCCCTGGTCATATAATAGTTGCCTGGAACCTCATTCCGCATGTAAGTGCATAGCAGTCCAGCAAGACCAGTGACATGCGGTGCTGCGAAGGATGTCCCCCATGCCCACCAGTAATCCGGATCAACTGTTAAGGCAATGCGGATATCCTCGGGACCCTCATCTCCGCCATTTCCTCCAGGAGCCATTAAGTCAGGGTATCTGTTGGAAAAAGAGGCCCGCTGAGCACGATCTGTTGTAGCACCAACACCGCATACCCAGGCTGCTGGATAAGATGGTTCAAAGCTTCCCTCATTCCCATTAGCGGCGGAAATGAAGATATTGGCATTCAGGGCGTCTCTAACAGCAACACCGGAAGTATAACTAAAGCCTTGATGTCCAGCACTGATGTTCATGATACCGCAATAGGGCATGGCGGCATAAATGCCAGCAGCTATTTCATCATGGCTAGCACTCCCGATATCAACTCCGCGGATTGTAGTGCTCCATGCAACACCAGCTATCCCTTTGCTATTATCTGTTCTGGCTCCGGCTACACTAGCTGTGGCTGTGCCATGCCAGTGCTGCCATCCTGTTTGATCTCCACAAATGGACTGATCCTCATGGGGGCATAATCCGCCATCATCGAGAAACCCTGTTGCTCTACTTGTGCTTGTTTGTTGATGGTCCCAAGCTGAATTACATCGAATGCCTGCTCCGTCACTGTACTGAAGATTCCATTGTCCTGGCCAAAGAGGGTCATTTGGATTTGTGTATTTGCCACCCTCGGGCTGACCAATAGGATCGGGTTGATAATGCTGGATCCCCTTCCTGATTTCCTGGATGTCCTTCCACCTTGGAGCAGGCAGCCTTGGTTCTGCGTAGAGGATTTCAGGATGCTGGTTGTGTCTTTCAACCAGCATTTGATACTCCGGATCCTTGTTAATCTCGGCCCTAATCTCTTCAATCGTGGTGAGGTTGTTGGCCTCGATTAATTCGTTTGCTCGCTTGACCTGCAACTCTACTGAGGACGTAGTTTTAACCTGATCCAGAAATTGCAAGCAAGCTTCAGCGCTCTCAAAGGTAAGAATTAGCACATTGTTTTTGTCTCCGATGTTTATCCTTTTTCCATCAAAGGCCGTGATGCTCGTCTGTGTTAAGTTTGGAAATGCCCTTGCAATGCTGGTCACTCCGCTTACCTCGCATAAGGAGCCAAGACTAAATGAGTTGAACTCAATTTCCTCAATAGGTGCTTTGGTCTTGCCCTCCGGGAAGCTTACCAGATTCGAAGTTAGGTGGACGATAGCTTCTCGGGTTGCGTCTGGTGAGCGAGCCAGGATATTGGAAGCTAAGATAATACATATCATTACGCCAATAATCAAGATTTTTTTAGTCATTTCCTTTTCTTCCTTTCTCCTCTATAATAGAGGTCTTTTATTACTCCCGTTAGAACTCATTGTCCACAATCCCCCATTTTCCTTGGTGGGCTTTACATAGATAATCTGGTTACCCCACCAAGTAGGATTACATCCTCCATCGCTGGTGAGCGGATGCGGATTTTCTCCGTTCAGGCCCATGATCCATACTTGGGGCATTTTGTTGTCTTCTTGATACGTGAAGGCTATGCCGACAGAAGAAACAGACGGCTCAGAAGCATAAAGCAGTTCAGTCAATCTTGTTTCCTTGTCTGAGTCGAGATCATAAGAATAGATGTCTATGTAGCCGCTTTTTTCTTTATGAAAGACTATTCTGTCTTGACCCCAAGAAGGATACCGTCCGTAAGGAATTTTCAACTCCTGACCATCTCCATTGGGATCCATTAAATAGATCCCTCTTTCAGGTCCAACACCTTTGTCAAATGCAATCTTCTTGCCATCTGGCCCCCAATCTGGACCGCAACAATAGCCATAATCCGCATCAGATGCCAGAAGAATTACACTCCCATCACTGAGTGAATATTTGTAGATCCGATGACCCGTTGAATAAACAATCCACTGGCCGTCGGGGGAGAAGTCCACGCCTCCGCTAGCAGCAATACCTGGAACAAGCCGCGTCATTGTTCCTTCGTTGAGATCGTATAGATACATGCCAGCGTTGTCAGGTATTCCGCCTCCATTGAAATAATCAGCAACTTTTCCAGACGTTGATGCTGCTGGAAAGTGATGGGATTGCCAAGGGTGTTGGTCATCACCATTGGTTACCTTCTTGTTGCAGGAACAACAAAGTAAGAAGCAAAACAGGACAAGAAGACAGGGAAATATGTGCTTTCTCATAAACATTGCCTTACCTCCTTTCTTTACGATATTGTTCATCCTTGAATTTTCTTATAAAATCACCTCCTTGTCCAAATCCATGGTTTTATCTCTCTGTTTTAGTGTTTCATTTCAGGGGAGACCCAGATTTTTTCTGGCTTTTCTCTATGTGAAAAACCAGTAACCACTTGAGTTAAGATAGTTAAGTTGCTAATATATGATTTCGAGTTGCCACAAAGAACTGAACTCTATGCTTTTGTCTCCGATGTTTATCCTTTTTCCATCAAAGGCCGTGATGCTCGTCTGTGTTAAGTTTGGAAATGCCCTTGCAATGCTGGTCACTCCGCTTACCTCGCATAAGGAGCCAAGACTAAATGAGTTGAACTCAATTTCCTCAATAGGTGCTTTGGTCTTGCCCTCCGGGAAGCTTACCAGATTCGAAGTTAGGTGGACGATAGCTTCTCGGGTTGCGTCTGGTGAGCGAGCCAGGATATTGGAAGCTAAGATAATACATATCATTACGCCAATAATCAAGATTTTTTTAGTCATTTCCTTTTCTTCCTTTCTCCTCTATAATAGAGGTCTTTTATTACTCCCGTTAGAACTCATTGTCCACAATCCCCCATTTTCCTTGGTGGGCTTTACATAGATAATCTGGTTACCCCACCAAGTAGGATTACATCCTCCATCGCTGGTGAGCGGATGCGGATTTTCTCCGTTCAGGCCCATGATCCATACTTGGGGCATTTTGTTGTCTTCTTGATACGTGAAGGCTATGCCGACAGAAGAAACAGACGGCTCAGAAGCATAAAGCAGTTCAGTCAATCTTGTTTCCTTGTCTGAGTCGAGATCATAAGAATAGATGTCTATGTAGCCGCTTTTTTCTTTATGAAAGACTATTCTGTCTTGACCCCAAGAAGGATACCGTCCGTAAGGAATTTTCAACTCCTGACCATCTCCATTGGGATCCATTAAATAGATCCCTCTTTCAGGTCCAACACCTTTGTCAAATGCAATCTTCTTGCCATCTGGCCCCCAATCTGGACCGCAACAATAGCCATAATCCGCATCAGATGCCAGAAGAATTACACTCCCATCACTGAGTGAATATTTGTAGATCCGATGACCCGTTGAATAAACAATCCACTGGCCGTCGGGGGAGAAGTCCACGCCTCCGCTAGCAGCAATACCTGGAACAAGCCGCGTCATTGTTCCTTCGTTGAGATCGTATAGATACATGCCAGCGTTGTCAGGTATTCCGCCTCCATTGAAATAATCAGCAACTTTTCCAGACGTTGATGCTGCTGGAAAGTGATGGGATTGCCAAGGGTGTTGGTCATCACCATTGGTTACCTTCTTGTTGCAGGAACAACAAAGTAAGAAGCAAAACAGGACAAGAAGACAGGGAAATATGTGCTTTCTCATAAACATTGCCTTACCTCCTTTCTTTACGATATTGTTCATCCTTGAATTTTCTTATAAAATCACCTCCTTGTCCAAATCCATGGTTTTATCTCTCTGTTTTAGTGTTTCATTTCAGGGGAGACCCAGATTTTTTCTGGCTTTTCTCTATGTGAAAAACCAGTAACCACTTGAGTTAAGATAGTTAAGTTGCTAATATATGATTTCGAGTTGCCACAAAGAACTGAACTCTATGCTTTTGTCTCCGATGTTTATCCTTCTTCCATCGAAGGCTGTGATGCTTGTCTCTGTTAGGTCTGGGAATGCCCTTGCAATGCTCGTCACTCCGCTTATCTCGCATAACGAGCCGAGGCTAAATGAGTTAAACTCAATTTCCTCAATAGGTGCTGTAGTCTTGCCCTCCGGGAAGCTTACCAGATTCGAAGTTAGGTGGACGATAGCTTCTCGGGTTGCGTCTGGTGAGCGAGCCAGGATATTGGAAGCCAAGATAATACATATCATTACGCCAATAATCAAGATTTTTTTAGTCATTTTTCTTTTCTCCTTTCCAGGTTCTAGAAAAACGGTTTATCATTTTGACCATCAATTCCGATTAACCACAACCTCCCATCCCCCCATGTGACTTTTGTGTAAAGAATCTGCTGTTCTGAATAAAAAACAGGATTGGCTCCATCGCTGGCAATGGGATGAGGGTCTTCTCCATTCTTGCCCATAATCCATAGTTCTGGCAGTTTTTTGTCTTCATCTACCACAAAGACAATCAGGGAACCAGAAGGAGATACTGCTGGATCCATGGCGAAACTCTTACGGAGGAAGGTTAGTCTCTTTTCCTCACCTATAGTAAGATCATAGGAGTAAATTTCAGTCCAGACAGAGTCGGGGAATTTTTGATAGTATAATTTGTTTCCGTCTGGTGACCAGGCTGGATTGCGTGCCCACTCGACCAACCGTTGCTGATTTTTTCCATCAGGATCCATTATCCAGATACCCACATTTGGTCCACCGGCAATGTCATAGGCGATCTTTTGTCCATCTGGGGACCAATCTGGATAAAAGCAACCTGCACGTTCTTCATCGGCGGCTAAAAAGATTGGTGTATCGCCATTAATGGTAGTTTTCCAGATAATTTCATTAACAGATAAGACTAACCACTTGCCATCAGGAGAGAAATCTATTCCCACAGCAGCCACTCCGTCAAAAAGCAATTTCTCTTTTCCTTGGCTAAGGTCATAAAGGTAAATTCCGCCTTTGAATGGATCACCTGCTCCGTTGAAGTAATAAGCAATCAGCGTATCACCTTCTTCGGGTGCGAAAATAGCCGGCTCATAATATGTCTGATAAGGATAAATGGAATAATCCACCACCGGCAGTTTCTTTTCACATGAGGAGCCAAACAAGACTAACACTCCTATTAAGACCCACATGAACTCTCTTGTCACCTCCATCCTTTCTACTGGTTTTAGCAGAGGCGCCGTGAATATCTCCTTAAATTGAGTTCAGTTCAGTTTCTTTCCACTACTTTGTTGTCCCAAAGAGGAATGAGACCCCGGCGAAGATATTAAAATACTGGCTTTTGTCATAGATTTTGTGATATTGCTCTATGATTTTTTGGGATGGGCCTATCCTAAGAGGGATATCAACCCCCTGAATCACCAAACCTTTAGTATAGATGACATTGAAGGGAACCTCCAAATAGATGAGCACCTTCCGGGTGAGCAAATAGTGAATTCCAAATCCGAAATACCAACCAAATTGTCCCTTTCCATAAGATTTATGAGTGTAAGTGGTATCGGGAGGATAATATGCCCAGTCCTTTATCCTTGGAATGTATAGCCCCACTCCTCCCTTTATATAAGGGGAAATCTTGTTCTCCGGTCCCAAGACAAATTTCCCGAAGATGGTGACATTGGTCCAATTCCAGTCTGTAGAGTAGTAATAATATTCCTCTGGATAGATTGACCTTGCCCAATCACCCTGAAAGGAGTTGTGAACTACGGCCAGACCTACTGAGAGTGGTTCTAAGAAAAAATACTCTGCACTTACCCCGAATCCGTAATTGTTCTTGATGCCATCTTTAGAAGAAAAACCATCTCCCATAGAATAGCATATACCCCCTATTCCGCTCAATGCAAACTTACCACGCAGGTCTGTCGCCCAGGTATCTTCCCCCATCCAGATAACCAAAAAACCGAACAAAAAGATAGATAGTTTCTTCATGGCAACCTCTTAGAAAGCGTTACAAGCTATTTTTGCATCACTATAGCATAAGCCACCTCCTTTGTCAACGGTTAACTTTTCCTCCTCCCTCTCTTCTTATCAAGCTCCGCCCCTTTTGGTATGTACTTTCTCATGATTTATCTCTTTTCTTTACAGTGTTTTACCATTTTTGAATTCTCTTTATAAAATCACCTCCTTCAAAAGGTTTCCTTCTAAATTCCTAAAGCCTCACTTCCTTTAGTCTGTTTGGGTTATTCATCTCAGCAACAGCATTTTCTTAGTCTGGAAGCCCAATTAACACGAAATCTATCCAGTTCATCTATCCCCTCGCTTTCTTGCCGCCTTTTTCATTGAACTAAATTTCACGGCAGAGCTGAGGTTTATCCTACTTACCAGCCTTATCTTTTGCCATCAAACCTGACTGAACCGGGCATAAAAAGGACGACACGTCGCCTCGATTTTCAATCGGGTAACGTGCCGTCTTTTGAAAAATTTCGCTAATTTTCATTTTGCACCAGAAAAAATTGTGCAAAATTCGCATGAATGCTTCGCATCTGTTTGCTTGAACCTACATCGTCCCGCTCTCTTTTTAAGCAAACATTTTCACTTAAGAGTCTGAGATCAATTGTCCGCAGAGTCAAAAGAAAGCTGAGAAGAGACCATCTGGTTAACTCTTTTTCCGTCTGCCCTTCCCTTGACTTTGGGCATAATGACCTTCATAACCTTACCCAGATCGGAAACACCTGTGGCGTTCACCTCTTTTATTGCCTGGCTGATAATCTGGGAGAGCTCTTCTTCTGTTAGCTGTTCAGGCAAATACTTGAAGATCAGCTCCAACTCAGCCTTCTCCCGGGCAACCAGATCGTCTCTTCCTCCTTTTTCGAATTGCTGAATCGAATCCTTTCGTTTTTTGATCGACGAAGATAGAACCGAAATCACCTCATCGTCAGAAAGCTCGGAACCTTTATCTATCTCTTTGTATTTGATCTCCGATTTGAGCATGCGGAGCACATTCAGCTTCAAAGAATTTTTTTTCTTGAGTGCTTCCTTTATGTCCTGATCGATTCTTTGCTTGAGGGAGGAAGCACCCGCAGGCTTTGCCTGATCTGCCATGAATTAGTATTCCCCTCTCCGACGATTTTTTCTTCTTGCCGCAGCCAACTTTCGTTTGCGGCGTTCGGATGGCTTTTCAAAATGCTGATGCTTCCTGATGTCTGCCAAGATGCCAGATTTCTCGCAGGATTTGTTAAATCTGCGCAAAGCTTTCTCGAAAGTCTCGGTCTCCCGAACTATCACATTGGTCATCTCATCTCAAACCCCCTTTCTTTCTCATAAACTCATCAACTCCTTTCTAAATTTAGTATACGACACAAACCCGAACTTGTCAAGAGAGATTTACACCTGTTCAAATTTTTTGCAATGTCAACCTGCATGAGTGCTTTTTAGTTAATTGATTGTTAATCATAAACTTAATACCATAATTAGATCAGTGAAAGATGTTTAGAAAGCCTCTGAAAGAGTGCTTGGAGAAAAGATTTTGGAGTGTTCCGCCTTTGGCAGGACAATCTAAAAGCTATTTGTGTCTCAGATCGGACAGGGGTTACACCCACAAGTGTCCCCAAGATCTGGGAGATGGTAAAGATGCTGTCTGCGCAGATGTGTGAAGAGGTTGATGGTGGGCAAGAAAACCTGGAAGTCAAAAAAAGAGGATTCGTTCGCTCAACACTATCTTTAGAATAATAGGGAGTTGCCCCCTCACTTTTCTCCTCTCCCCAGAGAGGGGAGAGGAGAAAAGATTCCCTCTCCCCTCTGGGGAGAGGGATAGGGTGAGGGGGTGATTCTGGTTGTTGTCCGACGCCTCCCTGTTCTTCCTTCCCGACCGCAGAAATTCGTATGAATATTTCGCATATGTCATTAAAACACATAGGCGAATTTTGGGGACACTAATGGGTTACACCCCTGTCCACAACGAGGGTGGGGGTACAACCCCCACCCTAACCAAGGGTGTTCACATTTGGATGAACCATCTAAAAGCGGTTTGTCTTTTCCCCGCCAAAGGCGGGGGCCTTCGCGATTTCTTAAAATCCAGAAGTTCTTATATCGTCACCACATAACTCTTGAGGAAAACCGCCCATCTGGGCACTCCAGTTTGGGTTTCTCAACAAGGTATAAGGTGGTTGTGGTGAAAAAATTAAAGAAATGGGCAGGTGGGAAAATTAAGCCGTTAGGGCCAAGCTGACCAACTGCTAATCAAATATCTATAACCAATCCGTCATAAGCCATGATGAGTTTTTCAAATCCCAGCTTTTGAGCCTTTTCCAAAACTTCTTTCTCTTTTCCTTCTAACACAGGAGGAATATGCGTGAAGATTGCGGATTTGACCCTCTTTTCCACCATGAGAGGAATCAGCTTTTCCAGTCTGGGATGAAAGCATTCAGTGATGAGGAGATCTGCATCCTGAATGATGTCAGTTAGGTCACTCGAAGATTCGATATCGCCGGAATAGACTATCTTTTTGTTAGAGATATTCAGAAGAAAACAAAAACTTTGCATCTTATGGGGAAACTTTAACTCATCAATTACTCCCTGATTGCCCAGAAGATGACGATTGGGATATGCCTTGATGCCGATCTCTTCATCTTGGAATTTAAAGTTGGATGTCATCGGATGCAGTGTGAGTTTCGGTGTAATCTTCCCTGGAAAAAGATAACAGGTTTGGAGAAAATTCTTTACCCCGGAGATAGCCTCCTCCGGGAGATAAACACTCAATGGGGGCCTTCTTTGAAGAAGATGCATCATCTGAACTAAAAGAAAAAGACCGCCCAGATGATCCGTATGAGAATGGGTTATGAAGATGGAGTCTATCAATTCCGGATCGATTTTGTTTCTAAGAAGGGAAAAACTCACTCCCTCACCGCAATCTATGAGGAAGTTTAACCTCTCCGTCTGAAAAAAGAAGGAGGAACAGAAGCGAGTAGGGGAGGGCATACCAGAAGAGGAACCTAATATTATTATCCGACACCTGCTCATTTGGTCTGACCTCCTGACCGTTGGAGTTTACCTTTTCTGTTCGATTGAAATATAGGAGTGAAGCTTATGGTCTTCAACTAAATAAGTTAACAGATTGAATAGTCCATTTTGGTAAATAAAAGGGTAACGCCTTAATTGCTATGAGCATATCTTAATCGTGCCTAAGTGCGGACACGTCTAAATATTTGGTTGGTTACCATAAATCCCCCTTTATCCATATGGATTGAGGGGGATTGTAAAAGATTGTTTCTCCCAACATTGCTAAAAATTTGTCACGTTAAAAAGTTGATAACCATAAGCTACACCCCTTAGAATTGTGGCTTCGGGCGAACCTAAAGGTTCGTCCCTACATATTTCTTCACCTGTTGAAAAAATTCCACCGTCTTAGCTATCCCTTCCTGCAGGCTATATCTTGGATTCCATTTAAGAAGCTTTTCCGCCTTGGAGCAATCCAAAACGCTTCTTTGCTGTTCTCCTGGTTTTGGCGGACCGTGCATTTCTTTTTGTTTTGAACCGGCGAACTCTTTCAAGAGTCTGAAGATACAATTTATGTCCGTCTCTTTGCCGGTTCCGATATTAAAAATATCGCTTTTTGGATACTTCAAAACAAGCAGGTTTGACTCCACTACATCATCCACGAAGACGAAATCCCTGGTTTGCGTTCCGTCCCCATTTATGATAGTTTCTTTCTCTGCCAGAAACCTTTCAGCGAAGATCGCCACCACCCCTGCCTCCCCAAAGGGGTTCTGTCTGGGACCATACACATTAGCATAGCGAAGAGAGATAAACTCTATCCCATAAGTCTCCCGGTAAAAGTGAAGATAATTTTCTATGCTCAGTTTGGCTGCACCATAAGGAGAAAGAGGATTAGCCGGATGATTCTCATCTGCTGGAAAATAGTCCTGGTCTCCATAGATAGCCCCGCCGGTGGAGGCAAAGATCACCTTTTTGACTCTATGCTTGACACAGGCGTTAAGCAGGTTCAGACTGCCAACGATGTTCACCTCCGCATCGAAAATCGGATCGGCGGTTGATTTTCTTACATCTATCTGAGCGGCGTGGTGACATAAAACATCCGGTTTTGTCTTTTGGAAGATTTTGTCTATCACCACGCTTCTTATGTCCACCTTAAAGAATTTCGCTTTTTTGTTGACATTAGCTTCCAACCCAGTGGATAGATTATCCACTATGGTAACTTGATGACCTTCCTGGATAAATCTATCCGCCACGTTCGATCCGATGAAACCCGCACCACCAGTTACCAAGATTTTCACCAGTTCTCCTCCTGTGAGCAAGATGCAAGTTTACCTTGCGCCCTAAGCGCCCTATTTTTTGATTGACAATTATATTTGTCTTTTCTATAAAAGTCAATACAAAACCTTTCCGTTTTTAGATTTTCTTGGGTTTGGGAGTGAATCGGAATAAAAAATACTGCCTGAAATAAAAGATCTTTTTTTGGGGGTCCGAGGAGCCCCGCGAGGATGCGGGGCTCCTGGAAGGGGCTGTTTTACTTGAAAGAAGGAAAGAAATGCAATTGCAATCTAAGCAAAAAACATACCGAATTAACAAGGGACACAATAAAACCACTTATTTCGCTCCTAATCCATTGGAACAAAAAGCGTTACGAGAGCCAGTGGTCTCAATCAGGCTTAACTCTCTATTTTTCAAAACGACCGAAAATTCGAAAATTCTTGCGATTCCCCCATAAATTCTTTCGACTCCCAGACCAGAGTTGGCAGGGGAAAAGCTTTTTCCCTACAATCAATTATACATAAATGGACAGGAATCGTGTCAGTCCTTCTTTTAGGATACCAAATATGTCTTCAATTAAGGTTGTCTCAGGATTCTCATATGCTGATGTGTCAATCAACACATTTTTAAAAAAAACATCCTCAAATCGATTCCCACCACTGACAATACAATGGATATCATATTTTTTTGCGATCTTTAAAATATCCCACAAATGGTTTTGCACCAACACATATGAGCCTGTCGAGAAATGTCATTCTGAGGTGTTAGCCGAAGAATCTCAAGTTTGTAACATGTTGAATTTATTAGATTCTTCCCCCGCCAAAGGCGGGGTCAGAATGACATAAAGGTCATTTTTGTGATTTTTCGACACGCTCCCCGTGTTAGATGAAGTGCCGCATCTTTCTTTATCATCTATTCGGTCTATCTTTCTGCCAGGACGATCTGAAAAAAATCCCAGCTGGTGACATTCGTTCTAACTATCCTGAACTCGGCTCGTTCGATTTCATTTGTCAGCCCGCACTTTAGCATGTTTTTATAAGTTGGATATTCAGGATTAAAACGCTCCATAAAATCAAACAAATTTGCCTTCCATTTTCGGTCCGGTTTGTTATGCTCGATGATGACTATCCTGCCCCCCGGTCTGATGACCCTATAAGCTTCGGATAGAACATTCTGTCGCACTTTCTGGGGCATCTCATGGAGTGCACCACAAATAACGCTCTTATCAAAATAGCAATCTTCAAAAGGAATATCTTGAGCATCACCCTGTATGAAAAATAGCCCACCCGGTTTTTCCTTCCTTCGAGCAATTCTTAATTGAGCAGGAGAAAGTTCAATACCCACTGCTTTTCCTCCTCCTGCAAGCCTCTTGGCAAGTATCAGGGTCAGAGCACCTGTGCCACTGCAGATGTCCAGTACCTTTTCGTCAGGCTGAGGGTTGATCCATTCCATTATTAATTCCCGCCATCTTTTTTCACCACCAAAACCCCCGTTAAAAAGGAAAAAGAATACTTTTACAAAGGGATCGTAAATGTGAGCAAACCAACTATACCATTTCTCATAGACCCTACGATAATAATCTGGCATTTCTCTGCTATTTTTCATAACACATCCTGCTTGTTCTCCAACTTGAACCCTTTTCCACAAAGTAATGCGACATTTCATCTAACTTAAAATACCTGAATAAGGTTCGTTTATCCCCAAAAAGAGGGTCTCTCAAAATGTCATTGCGAGGAGCGAAGCGACGAAGCAATCCCGGAAGACTTGTTGAAAATAAAGAGATTGCTACGCTCCCTCCCTTCGACTGGCTCAGGGACGGTGAGCAGAGTCGTACCGTGTCAACTCCTGGAAAACGAGAGATAAAGCTTTTGGGGGCGAAAGGCGATTTCACTGATGCGCTGTTATCCGAAGTAGCGCGCCCCCTCTTGCCGCCGACGCAATAGATGACAGATGCGGTTTTAGCTTTTTCTGTTATAACGTGTGCGTACCTTTGTGCGATGGGATTTTACTGTTGGTTATATCTTGCAAAATAGTTGTCAATTTCTGGTCGCAATTCAATTCCAATTCTTTCAAAAATATCCAGTAAGTCCTGATATGCTCCTTCACCTCCAAGAAAATCCCAAAATTCACTTGCAACTTTCAACTCGCTATCAAGGTCTAACATTCCTCGCATTGTCCAGCGGTTGTAAGGTTGTGGCTCATAAGGATTGTAAGGAATTGCTATGAGCGATTGAACATTTGCCGTTGGGTTAGCCGCAAGCGTTGCAGCAATCCATTCTAAAAGTGTTCGCTTAAATTCTTTGAAACCACCAATATTCGGTTTTGCAGTTTTGAGGTCAAAGAGGTAGATCGTCCCGTTGTGAGCAACAAGTTTAATATCAACTTTAGTGAGTCTAACAGTTTTCATTTCTCCCTGTACGCAAACTGCTCTGATTGCATTGATTTCCTGTTCTTTGTTTGGAGATGAATTCGTCGTTGCTAATCCGTCCATTATGTTTTGAATAACTCTGTGAGCCTCTGACGAAATTTGTGTTCCCGCTGTCTGGTGTGATTCTGCACTTGCAAAACTTGAAGAAGCTAATGCTAACGCAACAGGTTCAAAAATACTTGTTCCGAAGTTTGTGTTCAGTGAATGTATGAAAGAGAACAAAGCCATTCGGTCTTTACCAAGTAGCCGTGTGTGAAAAGGCATAGATGCTGGTTCTGGATTGTAGTTTTGGAATTTGTGACGTAATGAGTTTCTAAGAACTCCTTCGATGGCCTGTATTTGAGATGTGGTAAGAGACATTATTTATACCAAGGTACCTTCAACTGTCGTCATTATTGTCATCACTTTCTATTTCGTTTTCCATATCAACACTATTCATATTATATAGGGTAACTAATTCCGAGTAATAAACAGAGTGGGTTTTTATGAAAGAATATTTTCTTTTAAGCTTTTTTTGCAGAACAATAAATTCTTCTTTTTCTTCTGTTTTTATATTCCCTTTATGAATGAGTTTATTTAGTTTTTCTAGATCAGGATAGTCTTTTCTTGAAATGATTTTTCTCTTCATATTTGGTTTTTTAGATAAACAGCAATGATAATGATGATGTTTCCCATCAGCAAAAGCAAAATTCCATTCTTTATTCTTGTACTTAAATTTCATGTATTTACATACACCATTCAATTTCTCCTTTAAAGTATAAAGCTCGCATTCCGTTAAGCATCTAATTTCATTCGTGGGTTTTATATCAAATGTATCTGTTTTTGAAAAATCTCTTATCACTTTTGGACAGATACCAATCCATCTCCCACATGTTGGACATCTATCAGAAATTCTTGCATTCAATGTATCAATTGGAATAACTGGGATACCACTTGGAGCCATGAAACCACCTGATTGTCGTTCTTTTAAATTGCCAATTTCAATTCCGTAATATCTATATGTCTTATTGTGAAGTATTATTAAATCAGGTGGAGATAACTTATGTCTTAATGATATTAGTTTTTGAGATAAAAATAAAGGGAAAATGTATCCAATGTTGTATTTTAGGATAAAACAATAGACCAAAATCTCGTGCCATAATCCTCCCGCTGTTTTAGGTAATAAACTATCGAAATAAAGATTGGGGGCATCTTCTTTATATCTTTTGTCTTTCTTTGAAAGCCCTACGTCTTTTTTCCATTTGACAAGATCTGAATATCCTACTTCAGTTTTGATTATGGGTTTAAGATTGGATAAGAGAGCATTTCTTAGTTTTTTGTCTACTGTCAAGGTTTCATATATCATCAGGATATTGACAAATCGTAGGTTTAATTCTAAAAATACGGGAACTCTGTCTTGTATAAATTTGTTCGATTTGAATAAATAATAAACACCTCTTGAAAAAAATAAAAATTCAATAATGTCAGCCAATTTCATTTGCCGGTCACTTACACCATAAATTTCGTCAACGAATGCTTTTGTTCCTTTATCTGTTTTGCTAGATTTCAAATTGTCAGATTTTAATATTTTATTTTTTGCTAATTCTTCAAACCTTTTAAGATTTTCTTTATAAATATTGTAATCTACTCTATTCGAATAGTTGCTTTCGTTTCTAAATACTCCATCTAAAAGCATTAGATGCTTTGATAGAAGTTTTAATTTATCAATCAATGATTTCATAGTATTATTTGGCCTTCAAGTGGAAAATAATTTCCGAATATGCACCTTTATCTTTTTCGGTGCGATTTAATACTGGTCGCTTGAATTGATTGACGATTTGTATTCCTGCATTTTCCGCAATTGCAGAATACACATTATATTTATCATTTACTATGGTGATAATGCCATATTAATTAGTTCCTTCTTTGACCATAACTACAACACCCTGTGGGGTGTCCCAAGCACTTTCACGATGACTACGAACTATTTTCTTCATCCAATAATGATCTTCTTCAGAAGCAGGCATGTAACCTAAACTCTTCCAAAATTGGATTGCCTCTTTAGTTGGTGAAACGGGGACTTCAATAATTTTAAATCCTTGTTGACGAGAAAGATTTTCCAATTCTTTAACAAGCCTTGTTCCGACATGATTTCTTTTTAAATAAACACTTATTGAATTAATGATTACCGAATCTTCAGAGAAAGAATAATCTATCTTTCCATATTCACAAAATATTTTGTCTTCAGTAATGGTAAGGTTGATTTCTATCTCTTCTGTATTATAAAAAGTTTCCATATCTCACTTCTGTTTTAAATGAAAGATAGTTTCTGAATATGCGCCTTTGTCTTTTTCGGTTCGATTTAATACTGGTCGCTTGTATTGATTGACGATTTGCATTCCAGCATTTTCTGCAATTGTTGGATACAGTTTGAATTTGTCGTTGGCTACCAGGAAGATGTCATAATCATCAATTAGAAACCTCTTGCAGTTGTTAAGGACGCTGATTATTCCTTCAATGTAGCTTTGTTTCGATTCTCTGCTTTGTCCTTTACAAAGAGGACCAATCTCAAGTTCATCCTTGCGTTTAAAGCCAAAGAGTTCATAAGCATAAGCGTGTTGTTCGTGATAGTCAATCAGTCCAACGTATGGTGGACTTGAAAATATCCCTTTGATTTTTTGCTCTCTCGCCAATTTTGCGAAGCTTGGACTTTTCTTTTCGAGTTCTTTGAAGATGTCAATTGTTCGACTGTCTCCTGTTAAACAAACTTGAAAAGTTTGTGTCCTCAATTTATCAAACTGAAAGAGGCGTTTCACAGTGTCTCTGGTGTATGTTTCCCACCATTTAAGAATTGAGAAAAGAGGTTTGCATATCTTACCATGTTTAGAGCAGTAATATGTTGCTGTTATCGGTTCAATTAAAGTAGCAAGGTCCGCGTGAGTGGTTGCTCTACAGGAGCGAATGGTTCTGCTCAGAATGATGCTTATGATTTTCTTTGTGTCAGCATTCTTAATTTTTTTGATTTTATCAAAGACGAATTGAATTTCGTCTCTGATATGTTGTGAATACCACTTGTCTATGAATGTATCTGCTTTGTCTTGTCTTAACTTAATTTTGTAAGCTTTTACTAGTTTGTTATATATTGGTAGGAACTCTTTTCCCTTTTCTGTGCCATATTTATCCTCGTTAATTTCTCCTCGTTTCAAGCGGTATTTGTAATCAGGGACAGGAAAATGCTTGTTGTTAAACTCATAGAGTGCTTGTAAAAGTTTTTCTTCAAACTCAAGTGTGTGCGAGTTGGAAAGGAATATTTTAAGTGCTTTTGTTATTCTGTTAATCTCGGTTTGAACATCCAACAAATTGTATTTTTTTACTTTGCAGTTTCCGATTAGTACGTTGAAAGCAGAAACGTCAATTCCAATAGCATGCATTCCAAGTTCGCAAGATTGCACCATTGTAGTTCCACTACCGGAAAAGGGATCAAGAATGATGTCACCCTTTTTGAAGCAAGTTTCTTTTTTGAAATTGTCTGTGTGGCTATCAAGAAAATACTCTACAAGTTGTGGAATAAATTTGCCCTTATAAGGATGAAGACGATGAACGTGCTTTGTAGTTTCGGCTTCTTTGTATTGGTCAAAAGATAAGGCCCAGTTTAAATCCCCTCCGAGTTGGTCTTTCCATGAAAGTTCTCTATACCCGTTGTAAGATTTGTAGTAGCTGATTAATTCCTGCTTGGAAACTTGAGTCGTTCCATCGTTTCCGATTTTCCTTATTCGTCCGTATTGAATGAGATAAGAGATGTTTGAAGTCGTCACGGTCTTACCCAAATGCTTAGTTGCCCACGCACTGGCTTCTTTTATAGTGAGTAATTCATCAGTCTCTATCATACGTGCTTTTCTATCTCCGGTTAAGTCTCCCTGATTCATCATTCCCAATTTACTCCTTATTTTGTCTCTGTCAATATCAAATTTTAAACGTTGGTTCGGGTACCCTACCCTGAACCATAAGGGTTGAATCAAGCCCCACGCTGTGTCCCATGCTCCTTGTGGATATTATCATCCACACGAGGAAAAACTGGTAGGTCAGGGGCCCTTCGCTCCCGACATCACATTCTTCACCAAATCCATTAGCTTTTTGATCAAATCCTTTTCCTTAGCTTTTCCCACCACTTTTCCTTTGCGAAAAAGAAGACCGTATCCTTTTCCACCGGCGATTCCCAAATCCGCATCTTTTGCCTCTCCGGGACCATTTACCACACATCCCATGACGGCTATTTTCAGAGGCAAGCGAATATTCTTGACCTTTCGTTCCACCTTTTTAGTCAGGGAGATTAAATCGATCTCACATCTTCCACAGGTGGGGCAGGAGACGAGGATGGGTCCGTGTTCCCTTAAGTTCAAAGATTTCAAAATCTCATATCCCACCTTCACCTCCTCGGTTGGATCACCGGTCAGAGAGACCCGAATTGTGTCGCCGATGCCGAAAGCCAACAGTATGCCGATTCCCAAAGCTGACCTAACCGAGCCCGATTGAGGCAATCCCGCTTCCGTGATGCCCAGATGCAAAGGATAGTTTGTCTTCTTTGAGATGATTTGATAAGCTTCCACGGTGGTGGGCACATCAAAGGACTTAAGTGAAATGACTATATCATCAAAATTCAAATCCTCAAGAATTCTTATCTGCCTTAAAGCCGCCTCCACCAGAGCGGATGGAGATGCCTTCTTATATTTTGCCAAAAGGTCACGGGGAAGTGAACCCGCATTTACCCCCACCCGGATGGGAATTTTTCGATCCTTTGCCGCCTCCACGATTTCCTTGACCTTCCATTCCGCTCCGATATTTCCCGGATTGATTCGGAGCTTGTCCACACCCGAATCTATCGCCTTCAATGCCAATCGGTAATCGAAATGAATATCTGCCACCAGGGGAATCTCGATTTCCCTCTTAATCTTAGATAAAGCTAAGGCGGCTTTCATGTCCGGCACTGCTACCCTTATGATGTCACATCCGGCGTTTTGCAGTCTTTTTATCTGTTTTATGGTGTCGGAAACGTTCTGGGTATCGGTTTTAGTCATCGACTGAACGGAGATGGGCGCACCCCCACCCATGGCAACTTTGCCCGCCCACACTTTTTTCGTCTTTCTTCTTTTTTTCATGATATAAAGATTACGTTTAATCTATCGCCTGTCAACCTTTATTTACCGTTGCATCAATTGTAGAAAAATTGTCGGATAGTCCCGCCGTTTGGCGGGACATATCCGCCCTACAACTTAATTAAGTGAAGATTTATAAGACCTCACCTCGAGCTTAAGTTTTGTAGCGGGGTAAGGGTAACCCGCTCCAACCGGTGAAATTACCTTTCCCCAATAGCCTTACTTGGTGAAAAGATGAAGCCCTGCTTTCTCCAGGCGAACCACAGAGGTGGGATAAGGATCGCAATATTCCTCCTCCACATAACCGTTATAACCCATCTCTTTTAATTTCTGTAGCATGACAACTCTTTCTTCTCTTGGCATCACCCGGGGATCACTCATGCAGGCGACGTGAAACTCCAGATTAGTCTGTGCTAAATTCTTAATAGCTAAATATGGCAGTTGGTAAAATTTTCCCACCGCTCCGGTTCGCCTCTGGAAACCCTCTGGAGTGCCAGCCTTCAAAGAGACTCGAACATGCAGAATGCGACTGAACCGATCCAATTCCTTTGGGTAATCCTGATCGTAGCCCAAGAGGATGCCGTTAGTTTCCAGCATAAAAAGGTAATTGGTGGTTTTAACAAATTCAAGCACCTGGAGCAAATGATCTTTTCCTATGGTAGGCTCTCCGCCAGAGATTCTTAATTTCGATATTCTTTTCTTCTTAGCATGAAAAAGAAGGTTTCCGAAAACCTGCTTGGGTGTAAAAAACTTTCCATGCGACTCAGGAAAATCTCTGGACCAATCAACCCAGCAATAGATACACCTTAAACAACACCCCACGGTATAGCCGGTAGAAATTCCACCATAGACCCCCACCTTGTAAAATGCAGTATATTTGCGAGATGATCCTCGGCAGACGATCGCCTCCGTCATCTTTGCCAATTCGATGGGATCGAAAGGAGGAGAGTTTGGGGTTATGTAGCGAGGGTAATTTTGCATTTTGTGTTATAATATTATTCCCAACAGATTACTCCCAACAGATGAAAAGATGAAGCAGATAAATTGCGAACAAGTGAGGTCAGTTGAGGAATGTGCGGGCTGTGATCTAATCTGTTCAATCTATTTAATCTGTTGGGATTGCCCTAAGCATCTCTAGCGACTTTTACAAAAATTTTTAACCACACAGATTTCGCATTTTCTTTTTCGACAAAAATCCTTGCCCAATCTTAAAAGAGCGGTCTCAAAATCGACGAAAGCTTTTCCTTCCACTGGATTTTTTTGCCAAACTGATTTCAACTCATTTAAAATCTCTCTTCTGGATTTTCTCTGTGAGCACAGCCCTAGATTTTTTGCCGCCAGGATGACCAACTCACCCGGATATGGATCAGCCTTCTCCCATGTTCCGCGCAACTCCCTCAAAAAGATGTTTATGGTCACATCTCCAATTCCCTTGCCCAGATTTTTTAAGCTCTTCTCCAGATCAAAAGAATCTTTTGCCTCTTGGTGAAGCTGGTTTAAATCTTCCTTGTAGAGCTTTTGCAATGATCCCATTACTTCTAAAAGCTTGGTGGCGGTTTTGAAGTCGTATCGAACATAGCCCCCATCATCTAATATCCTCACCAGACCATCCCACCCGGTATCCAGGATTTTTTGGGCAGATAACACATCTTCCTCTTCGAATTGTTTGTATGTCTTAACCACAATGCTCTCTGATATCCTGGCTCCAAACAAAATGGAAGCAAGAAACCATTTTAAAATCTCGGTTGAGTCGGATCCAGCCAGATCGATCTCTAAGGAGGTGGAAAATCTTTCGCCGAGGTTTTGAACCAGTTTTGATATTAGTTTGCTTTTATTCATGGTCCTCTGAGATAGTCCAGCTCTACACGACAAATATAGCTAACTGATTCGGGAAAGCAAAAAGAAATTGGTCAACGGACTCTCGTCCTGAAGGAACTGTTGAAAAGATGTTTTTGGGAGTGCGAAAGCTTGCTTTCGCGATCTTCGAAACCGCATCAGCAAGCTGATGCACTCCGATTTGATTCTTCAACACGCTCTGAAGGATGGAACGGATCAGTCAACGGACTTGTCCTGAAGGTTTGGCCTGAAGGATTGAACGGATCAATCAACGGACTTGTCCTGCCTCGCACTGCCCAGACGGGCAAGCGTCTGCTTGAGTGCGCTTCCTTCGACATCCCGCCTTTGGCGGGAGACGAAGTGCGGCACGAAGTGAAGGCTTGGCCTGAAGGATTGAGCGGATTAAACGGATACTGTGAATTCGTTTAGATGAAAAAATAAGCTCCGCCTGAAGGGTTAGAGCAGGCGGAGCTGGTGCAGAAAGACAATCTGAAGGGGCAACCAACATCCCTATTAATATACAAAAAGCGTGCCGGAGATAGTCCAACTTACATGCTATGATTCTATTGTTCCAAGCAGTTACGCAATAAGAGCTTACAGTGATCGGGGTTATTCATCCAAAAACAAAAGATCTCCATTATCGCAGTAACTTGCGCCGGAATTTTGCCCTGCGGAATGGCTTTTGTCTTATTTTTGCACAGAGCAAGATGTTACTAATGAATAAAGGAATGTTGGAATAAACGCAGGTTACTGCGCTTTGGGAAAGGAATCTGCTAACTAAGACGCACCTTCTTGGCTAACTTCATACAACAGGAGAGGCTGTCGAAAAACTCTAATTACCGTCATTGCGATCCCGCCTTTAGCCAAGCCATAAAGCGCGTAGGCAAGCCTTCACTGCTTGCCGCCCCGCCAAAGGCGGGGCTACGCAATCAAAATGAGGACAACCACAAAGACTGTGCCTACGCTTGCAGTGGCATGATCTTGAATTATCGGGGTCTGTGTGGTTCAATGATCACTTTGATGCTTTCCTTAGCCTCGGCCACAAGCTTAAAACCCAAAGCTGTCTCTTTCAGAGGCAGTCGATGTGTGATCATTTTGCTTACCGGGACACGGCGGGCGCGAATCAGTTCTATTGCCTGAACACAATCCAGGGGGGCGGCACCGTATGAGGGCAAAAGTGTGATTCCGTTGCGCCAAAAATCATTCACCGGAACGGGCAGCTCAACGCCCGGTTCTGTGGGGGCAAAGAATAAAACCGTACCACTGCGATCCACACACTGCAATGCCTGAGTGAAAGCAGGTAGAGCACCGGTGCATATAATCACCAGGTCGGCGAGTCTGCCGTCGTTAGCTTTACGCAGACGGGCAGGCACATCCTCTTTGGCATGTATCACCGCATCTGCTCCAAACTTTTTTGCCGCATTCAGACGATAGTCATTGACATCCGTGGTAATCACTCGTCCCGCGCCCAGGGCGCGAGCCAAAAGCAGATGGAGCAGTCCGGAAATACCACTGCCCAGAATGAGAACACTCAGGCCCGGCTTGAGTCCTGCCATCCTCTGTCCGCGGATAACACAACCTAACGGCTCAACAAACGTTCCCTCTTCAAAGGAGACCTCATCAGGCAACACAAACGTCCCTCGATCCACGTTGAGTCGTGGCGCACGTAAGTATTCAGCGAAGCCCCCGGGATCATAGTTGGTGGTATGTAAAGTGTCACACACAGTATGATAACCGTTCAGACAATAGCGACAGGTGTTGCAGGGGATATGATGGGAGACGAAGACACGATCACCGATTTTGTAATGCTCTACCCCCTCACCGACTTCGATGATCTGTCCTCCGATCTCATGTCCCAAAACCAGGGGGGCTTTTTTAATACGATACCATTCCATCACGTCACTGCCGCAGATGCCACTGGCTAACACCTTTACCAATATCTCGCCAGAACCAATCTTTGGCGTTGGCAACTCCTCTGTCCGCACATCTTGATTGTTGTAATACATTGCTACCCGCATGCCATTCTCTCCTCACGTTTGGTCTGCCTAAAGGCAGACACTCCAAAGTCGGCTGCTTTTTGGAGTGTCAAGCTTCAGCTTGACCTGAAGCCTATTGTAGCACAATAGGCTTCTGTTTAGTTCACCTAACGATTCGACTTTGCTCATCGTTCTGAGCTTGTCGAAGGAAGGTGAACACTCCATATTCCTATACTCTCTCGCTATTCTTCGCATCATTGAATATTTGGTGAGCCTCTTTCTGATGGGGCAGGGGCTCGTCCTGAAGGCTCGCCCTGAAGGGTTTAACCCCTGCCCCATCAGAGCAAAACCTCTCCCCCTTTTGTCCCCCTCTCCATAAAATGGAGAGGGGGATACAGAGGGTGAGGTAGAAAAAACTCAACGGTTTTACTGGAGTGTCAAGCCCCGCCAGGGCGGGATCTACGACTTTAGCTTAACCTGAAATCTCTTGCCAGATAAAGAACTTTGATACGGTTCACCTAAAGGTGAACACTCCAACTTCTCCTTTCCAGACAGTTTTTCAGAGGTCTCTATATAAATTCTTAACTACGTCTTTTCGCTATTCTTAATGTCATTAAATATCTGGTGAGCCTCTTCAGGCGTAGCATTTTCATGAACGATGGCACGCAGAGCTTTTGCCATTGCCACAGGATGAGGATTTTGCCAGACGTTTCTTCCTAGATTTATACCGATGGCGCCTTTTTGCATGCCGTCGTGAACGAACTCGAATACCTCCAGCTCTGTTTCACATTTTGGTCCACCCGCCATAACTATGGGAACCGGGCACCCTTCCACCACTTTGTCGAAATCCTTTTCGCACCAGTAGGTCTTTACCACCCGTGCGCCTAACTCTGCGGCAATACGGCAGGCTAAGGCAAGGTAGCGGGCATCTTTTTGACCTACTTCTTTGCCCACAGCCGTAACCGCCATCACCGGAATGCCATAATCCTCGCACTGGTTAACCAGCTTTGTTAGATTTAAAAGCGTCTGGCGTTCATAATCTGTGCCCACAAAGACGGAGATACCCACCGCGGCAGCATTAAGACGGATAATTTCTTGTATGGAGGTGGTGATTCCCTCATTTGCCAGGTCTTGACCCACCATGCTGGTGCCGCCGGATACCCTCAAGATAATTGGTTTACTCATACTGGGGTCTACTGAAGAACGCAACACTCCTCTGGTAACAAAGAGCGCATCGCAATAAGGCAGAAGTGGCTTGATGGTCTCACCAGGTTTTTCTAAACACTTGGTCGGTCCCTGAAAATACCCATGATCTATGGGCAAAAAGAAACAATGCCCATCAGGTCCAATCAGTTGATTTAATCGGTTTTTCATTCCCCAATCCATATTGAGTACCTCCTTAATCCAAGGGTAAGCATTTCTCTTATTATGTTTTTCTAGTAGGAGACTTTGTAAACAGTCTCAGTCTCCCTCTCAGTCTCAATCTCCGTCTCAGTCTTATTTTTCCGGTCTGACGATTAAATAGCCTTTATCTATCAACCAGTGATGAAACTGATAAGTGGTATATCTGCAACTGGTTTTACACGTCTGCCTAATTCTTTCATATTCTTCAGAGCCTTCTTTTTGAGCATCCAGCTCCAACTGAACCGGACACTTCACATCTTTACAGAATTCTCTTCGTTTATACTCTACATATCCATAAATCGACATAACTCACCTTCTTTCATTCTTCGAACCTCCTGCTGAACTCATTATTCGTCTGTGGAGATCATTTGTTCTTCACGTCCAAGCTCCTGTAAAACATGCAACTCTTTGAAGGTTGCAATAAAGAAAATAACTTGTCCTTTGTCAAACGAAAATAGGATGACCGACCAATCCGCCATTCTCCGCGTATTCAAGAAATCTTCTCACAAACAAAGACAGGACCCTCTTTTGTGTATTTCTTTCCGGAAAAATCTAAATCATATAGATGAGTTTTGAAGTTCAAATCTCTGAGAATCTGAAGCATCCTGTCCAGTTCAAAGAGTCCCATGCGGTGTTTGTCAACTTCTATTTCGAATCTTCCTTCCTTGCGGATTAAGAAAATAAGATGGCATTCGAACTCGGTGTCATCCGGGTTGGGATCATAATCGTTTTCGATTAAAACGATTTCTAGGTTACCTTTTTTGTGCTTTTTGAATCTGGTCTTGTTTTGTTCAAATTTTCCCTTTAGATTTTCAACAAAGAACAACAGCACCCCACCTACCAGCAGGTGATTGGAAAGATTTGTCAAAGTTTTTTCAAGGTCCGAATAGGTCAGGTTATACATGATCATGTCCATTGCCACGACTACATCGAATTTTCTGTCCAGTTGAAATGTTCGCATGTCGCCCTGGTGATACCTAAGTTCGGGATTGCGTTTTCGGGCAAGCTCAAGCATCTTTTCACTTCCGTCAATTCCCACCACTTCAAAATCATCTTTTAGAAAAAGATCGTGGTGTCCTGCACCACAGCCCACATCCAGAAGCTCGTTTCCCGGTGTTTTTTTATATTTATCAATCATTTTCTTAACAAACTTCGCCTCCGGGATATACTCTTCCTCAGGGACTAAAATCTCCCAGGTCCAGGCTAATTCATCATAAAGCTTGGCAACGCTCATTTGATCACCGGTGAGTCGAATTTCCTCAAAACAGTATGTGGTGATTTTATTACCATCATCTTTCAAAGTCAAGGTTTTTCTGATATTCTTGGTAATGTTCTCCGGAACCAACTTCGCGATCAATATTCATCTGTGTCACCCATGAACTGGGATTTTTTTCTTGACTTTCATCAGCTCTGTTGATATTTTGCACACGTCCGCCAATAATCTTTTGGCTTCCATTTAGGTGGATGGTGAAAACAAACTTCGTCCCAATTTCTTCTTCCACAAAGTATCCCCAAATCGTCTCTATCTTAATCTTTCTTCTTTTCCTCTCAGGGGTATCGACTTCTGCGAATGATCTTCTTCCACCCACTTTTTTGACGGCAGTCAGTGATCAGGATGGAAAGGTTCCTCTTTTCTGGTTCAGTCCACAACCGGAGACTTTAGAAATAGCCTACCATGGAGATGATATGTTAAACGGGCTGTATGTGCCTCTGCCCTGGCACGAGAATTGTGTGGCGGTGAGGATGAGTTCACCATCTGTTCCTTTCTATCTATTAAGATCAGAAATCTTCATCTCCCACGAAAAAGCCCCTCTTGATCCTGATGATTTTAAAACACCTTTCTTTGTGACGGTTAATCCGGATTCGGGAGGTCTTCCGCAAAACGGCTTTCTGGATTCTGTTTCCACTTCAGCCAGTGGTGAGGATAGCTTATCTGAAGGAGAGTGGGTGGAGATAGAGCATAACCTTTTGATGGAGGATTCCATTTTCTGGATCGTTTTTCACTGGATAGAGGATTTCCCCCTCTCCCCTTTGGTGGGAGTAGACGACTCATCAAATGTGGGCAACTCCTTTTGGGGCAAAAGGACGTTTTTCCATTTTGAATGGCACCACTCCTATCACAATCTCATGATACGGGCACAGATTGCCACCAATTCTGACACCACATCAGATGTGGACAGTTTCAGGGTTTACCGTTCCACTGATCCGGATTCCGTGATCGATCAAAGTAATTTAATCGCCTCAGTTCCGGGATTGGAATTTCAATATACTGATTCGGAAGTGGTTGATGAGCAAACTTACTTTTATCGGCTTACCTCCTCCGCCTCACAAGAGGAGAGCCAGGGATCTGATACGACGCAAGCAACTCCCAAAAGAAAAGCTGTGCTGGATGTGGATAAAGACGAGTTTTTTGTTCTCTTAAGCCCAGGTCAGCAGATTTTTGATAATTTGACTTTGACTAATTCCGGTGGATTGCCTTTGAGGTTTAAAGTTCAAATTAGCATGGAGGAGGTGGAGTGGATAGGTGGTTCGGAACTATTTGGCTATACCTGGACAGATAATAGTAGACAACCGGAATTGGAGTTTGCTTGGGTGGATATTGAGAACAGAGGGATACGAATCGGAAACAATGGCGATGATAACGAAGACTATGGATTTTTCGATCTGGATTTATCGTTTCCTTTTTATGGTAATTCATTTGACAGCTTAAGGATTGCCTCTGATGGATGGCTCAGCTTCTCTCCGTTGGTTCCCTGCTACACAGACTCGTTCAAATGCTGGGCTAACAAATGCCTACCCTGGCTATGGGGACCTTATAATCTTTTGGCGCCTTTCTGGGACGATCTAAAACTCACTGATAGTTCTGCCATCTACTTTTACTCTAATGGCGATTCTGCCATTATATCATATCTCAATCTTTATCATTTTGGTTCGAGCGGCGGAGGTCCCTATACTTTCCAAACCATTCTCACCCCGGAAGGTGAGATCACTTTTCAATATTTTCATATCGATGATTCTGATTACTCTGCCACCGTTGGTATACAGAATTACAATGGCACCATCGGGCTGGAGGTATCTTACAATCAAAATTATCTACAGGACTCGCTTGCCATAAAGATTAGACCAAGCTGGGTTAAAGTAGATTCTATGGAGGGGACAATTTTACCGGGGGAAGACAAACCGTTGGATTTGACTTTTGACCCACTCTCCTATCCCCGGGGAATCTATCTTGCTGATCTGCTGATAGATAGCTGGGACAAGAACCATCAGTTGGAAACGCTAATTATACCACTGACCTTGTGTATCGACACCACAACTTCTGTTGAATGGACGGATACCCGAAGACCTGAAAAGATCAAGCTCTTCCAAAATTATCCTAATCCGTTTAATCCGTTGACCAGTATTCAGTATACAGTAGGCAGTAGGCAGACAAAAGCGGCGGACGGCGGACTTGTCCTGAGCGAAGTCGAAGGACTGTGGACTGTGGACGTATCCCTCAGGATCTACAACCTTCTGGGGCAATTGGTAAGGACTTTGGTAGATGAAAGGATGATGCCAGGAGACTATCAGGTTATCTGGGATGGAAAAGATGATAAGGGAAAAGAGGTGGCAAGCGGGATATATTTTTGCAAGCTGACAGCAGGCTCTTACCAGAAGATACGAAAGATGGTTTTATTGAAGTAGGGGTCGCATTCATGCGCTCCCTGGGCCATGTCGCTTCCGGCAATTCGTTTACACAGAACCTGGCTTCGCGACGAGCGGATGCTTGTTAAGTCTGGAACAGATACTGCAGTTTCATGAAAAACTGGCGGGAGGTCATTTTCCAGGCTGAATCAACACCCGAATCCGCTTCTACGTTGCTGTAGTCGTAGGTTGATCCGATGTAGAAAACCGAAAACGAACTAAGGCGATAGGTCAAAAGCGGATCTACCTCCCAGGTCTTGCCGAAGTCGTTGTATTGGACTACGAGCCGAAAAGACAGTTCGCGATTGGCCTGATACTGGATTCTTGTCCTGGTGATATATCCATAGAAGATTTCTTCTCCGGTATCAATACTGTGACTTTGGGAAAAACTCAAATCAGGCTCAATGACAAGCCTGTCTGCCGGCTTGAGAATCAGCGACGCGTAAACCGATGTCTCGTTACCTTTGATCAGCTCGTGTCGCGCCACGCTCCGTCCGTGGTGCAAGTTGAAGTCGAATCCGAAGTGGTCGCTTAGGCGGCTGCCCAGATCCAGGTTGATCATCCAGAGATCATCAAATTCCAGCCCGGCCCAAGATTCATATTTCCTGTTGAAATTCGCGCCGAAATGCGTCTGAGCCACCCTGATTCTGCCGTTGATGCCCACGTTGTTCTCCTCCATCTTCCTCACCCTATCGAAATTCCATCTTCTATAAGTGTGTGCTTGCGGGGTTATCCGCTCGAAAATTCCGCTTTCCGGATAAATGTTATAGCCGGTCCACAGGGTGAGGTTTCTGTAGTCGATCCACGGATCGTAACCGGTCTCGGTTCGATAGGTCGGGCTCACCTGATTGTAATCGACGAAGAAGTTCCAGCTGCGCGCGTCGCGGTTCAATCTGGTGATGAATGCGCTACCGTAAAAGGACTCACCGTCAAAGGCAGCTGTACGCTTTCCATTGTCAAACTGGAAATCTTCCAACCCTGAAGTAAGTGAGGCGTTCTGCGGCTCCTTTGTATGGGTTGTGATAAACTGCCCGTCAACGCTGTAAGTCTTGGAAAGTCGTATGTTGCCGTCAAGGGCTGCTACCGTACCGGAACCTCCTCCATCCAAACGGCGATCGGTAACTATGAAGCCGATCATGGAATTATCACCGAACGTTCGTGAGCCTCTCAGTATGTTGACCGTACTTCTCCCTGAGTTTATAACCAAACTCCTCTCCTCCAGGGGAATCATGTAAGGAGTGTTTTCATCCAGCGCCGCCAGGAACCCGATAGAGGTTCGGCCCATTCGTCCCGTGACTTTGGCGGCAAACTGTGGATCATTGATCATACGGGTATAGAACGAATTAAACAAGGTGCGAAATATGTCACTTCCCTCCTGGAAGAATGGTCGTCTCTCGGGATAGAAGAGGGCGATGGTGGTATTGACGTCAATCTGGGCCGCGTCTGATTCTATCTGGCTGAAGTCCGGATTGATTGCTGCCTCGAGGGTAACGTCGGAAGAGACAGAGTACTTTCCACCCAGGGAGAATTCTCCGTCGGGATTCCTGTTCCGAAAACGTACGTCAGGCTCGCTGAAATAATCCAGGTTGCCTGATTGGTAGGCCACAACCGTCGGCAGAATCTCAATTCCTTTCCCCGGATGTACGTTTCTGATTCCTTCAACCGTTCCCCATTGACAGGGCCAGCATTGCTCGTTCCGATCGCGTGCCGACCATGAGTACTGCTTGTAACTTTCCCGGGGATGGTTGCGCCAGAAATCCACCCTCCAGGTCTGCACGTCTCTGTTGGGAAAGCGCAGACCCGCAAAGGGAATGGCCATCTCCACCTGATAGCCGGAGGCACTTATCTGGGCAGCCGACTCCCATATCAGGTCATATCCAAGATCTTCGTATCCCCCGCCCTCGCCGCCGAGTCTGGTCCAGAGACGGTCCTTCTGGATTCCGTACGGGTTTACGAAAAACTCGTAAGCCCAGGCCGCATCGCCGTAGGTGTCAATGAGCACGCATATGGCATCGTCGCCGTTGAACTGGTCGCGCTGGCACATGGTGGCGCGGATCGTAGCCGGATCGTCATAACAGACAAAAGCCACATACAGGTTGTGGTCGTCATAGGTAATGTAGGCTTCGGTCTCAACCTCGGGCCTGGTATTATCTCCGGGCTCACGTTCGACGAAATTGGACACACGACCGACGCTCTTCCATCCGGGGTCATTCAATTTGCCGTCAATCTTTATTGCCCCAGCTGTCTTCTCAATCTCGAGAGTCGGCTGGAACACCGGTTGAAACGGTGTAGAGGCAAAAGCCAGTGAGGAGGAAAGCACCAAGCCGACGATTATCAACAGAAGACAGCGCGCTTTCAAAAAAGTAATGACGTTTCTCATCTTTCGCATCCTTTCGGTTTTTGGTTAATATTCCTCATAGGCAAAAAGCTGATATCTTTTCCTCATGTGTCACTCACTGTCAATCTTGTGCCTAAAAACAGCAGTAATCGACAAAAACCATGTGTCAGATTCGTTATCGTTTTATATTTTTGTTTACGAGTGAAATCCCTGCTTGTTCCGAAAATGTAGGAGTATCGACGCCCTGGTGCGCCGGAGCCTTATGGCAATGCGAGTGGAGCGAAAAAGGGCTGGAGCTCCGACAACGAGATCGACCGGTACATAGTCTGGCCAGGCCAGGCCTGCTCTTACACCATAGGAAAGTTGAAGATTATGGAACTGCGAGAGAAGGCTAAAAAGGAGTTGGGCCCGAAATTCGACCTAAAGGACTTTCACATGACGGTCCTGGAGAACGGCAGCCTGCCGTTGGATTTGCTGGAAGAGATAGTTGAGGATTACATTGCTGCGAGCAGATGACGCAATCCCCGCCGCCGTCAGACTTGGGTCAGGAGCTCAGGGCCCCTCACCCATTCACTACTTGGTCGACGAAAAGAGCTACACCCGCCTCGTACATCACGAAGATGTCCACGTCCACAACGCGAACATTGCCCTGTACGACACCGCTGGTGCGTCCGCTGTGAGTGATGTTTTGGCCAATCTTAGAAAATTCATCGTCATCGGCGCAGCAGGTCAACTTCATCTTACCTAATCCAAGAATCTGGTCTGAGACCACCGCATCGGAAACTGGCCGCGCCAGCGCGGCATCCACCAAGTTGGTAGGTACGGGCGACTTGGCTGCTATCAACGTGCGAGTCTCACTTTGGCGTCGCCCAAGTCCCTCGTTGGCACGATCATCCTCACGTCAACCCATCTGTCTAAGTACGCGATGCCGTCATGGGGCAGCCGACCACCGTCGAGAACCGCCGGTTGGAGCACAGCATCCCCCTTCTTGCACCGACCGCAGTTGGCAATCACGTGCCAGCATGAGAACAAGAACGGCTGACCTGATTTTGAGTCTCGAATCCAAGCACCCAGTGTTCCGGCACCATTTAGGAGATAGTGACCTACCGAGACACCTCCCGGGGCTGGTCTCCATCTCTTGGTTCGTTCATTGAGCGGTTCAGGCGACTTTCTCACACGCGCTTCCGCGCAAGGTTTGTCGTCGAGCAATGAGATCACGTCGGTGGGGACTCCATCAATCTCCCGGGGCAAGCGAGCCTCAAGAGGAAGCATTGACTCCGGGACTTTCTTCTGCACGATGATGGTAATGCACGGGGTTTGGGTGGTCTTCCCTTGAACGGTCTTATGCCCGACGCCTACGCCCGCTACTAGGGGGCTACAGAGCAATCGGTAAGAGTGCTCCCGCTTTACGCTACTTACAGATACCTCTTCTGTCATCGCTCCTTGAAGTTATGCAGCGGACCGTGCTGCTCACATTCCGTATTTCTGCTCTCTTTTTCTAAACGCCTCCTTGCCGCCCTCCAGAATGGGCATAATCGACTCTCTGGTGGGCAAGTCCTCCAAGGTACCCGAAGTGTAAGTAATTTTGTTATTTTCGAACTTAGCGACAATGATCTGCTCAGCGTCAGTGTTCACAACCAGATTGCCATTGTTGGTTGCAATCAGAATCTGCCTCCTTTTCTTGGCATCTCTGATGGCTCGAACGAGCTCGCTGTAAATAAACCTATTATCGAGGTTCTTGTCAGGCTGATCAACGATCAGGGGATAGTCGCCCTCGGCCAGGAACAGCTTCAACAGGACAGTCCCCTTCTGGCCGATTGAGAGCTTTTCCATGACAGTATTTCGGAAGAAAATCCTTGTGCTCAGGGAGAAGTAGTCGCCGAATAGCCACCTGTAGAAATCGTGATTGTCCCTCGTGGATTTGAGGAACTGCCGCTTGGAAAAAGCATCCCGCAGGAACTCGGCCAGCTCATGAGAATCCACCTGCTGATCGCCGTATGTAATGACAGTCTTGAGCCCGTCCGCCAGTTCTCTTATCTGATCTTCGTTCATGCGTCGCATATCGAAGAGATCCAATCCGCCGCTCACAAACCCGCTTTCGTCAAAATGAATGGTCGACTCAAAATTGATGCCTGCCATGATCTCGCTCTGACCACTGGAAAACACCGCGATTACCTCATCGTAGTATTTCTTCCATTCGCGATACCCATTGAGGAGCAAGCGGTATCGCTCTTGCCTTTGCCTGTGAAGCGCCTCTATCTCCTTCCTCTTGCGATTTATGGTCTCAAGGTCTCTATCAAGCGCCTCAATGGCGGCTTGGATGCCTTCGATCTCTCTAAGAATCTCCGCGTGGGCCTTTTCCACGCCTGATAGTTGATCCAGTTGAGTTCTGCGGGTTTTTATTTGCTCGAGAATAGCCGTGACCTTGTCGTGAACCAGAGCAGTAGCCTTCTCCGCAGCATTCAGTTGCGGGGTAAAATCGAGCTCCGGAAGTGCCAACGTGATCCCTAGCTCGGAGAGCTCGCTGTTGAGTTCGTCTCCGCTCACGTTCAGGTCTTCCGCTGTTTCGATCAGATGATTCGCGAATTCCTTTAGCTGACCAGCAAGCGTTTCCAGTCTGGAGTGCGTTACTCTCAGTTCTGTCTCCTCTTCTTTGAGCTTCTCAATCCTTTCTTTGATCCCCTTTTCCATACTGTCCGTGAGTTTCTTAAGCTCCTCCTGTCTATTCTTCAGTTCCCCTTGCTTGACCCCCTTGGCGCCCACTATATTTGCCATGACCTCATCAGCGCTTTCCTGTTCCAGCGCGTACACATGCATGCTAATCTCGTCGATCGCCTTCCGGAGTTCGCTTATCGTGTTCTTCAAGCCCTCGAATTTTACCCTGTATTCGCCCTCCCTCACTGCTCGGCTATCAAATATAATTTGCTCGATCTTCTGATGAAGCTTTCGCCTGTTTCCGCTGTACTCCTCGATTTTCCCCTGTGGAAGATACGTGATTCTCGAGTCCCCAAAGAACTCTTCTTCTGTCAAGGACTTGCCGAACTCTCCGACGTCGGCCCCAACGAATGCTATGTTAACTGCCAGATCTGGTTTCTCACCTTGAATTCTCTGCACGAAGGAATTCCTGTCTACTTCCTCTGTTCTACATCGATCCTCGAAACAGTTGGCTATTAGCTCGAGGAAAGCGGTCTTGCCGTCGCCCTTTCCTCCTGTCACTACTATAAGGTTCTTGTTCAACGGGATCTTACATTCTTCGATTGACAGATCCTTGCTAACCCACGAATCGCCGATTGCTACCGAGCTGAGAGAATAAATACTCTTCCTGTACTCCGGGCACTCGGCCTGAATCCTCACCCTTTCCTCCGGCTCATAGAGAATTTGCCTCAGGCCTTCGAACGTACAATCTGCCTTTATCCAACAGAATCTGTCTTTGTCAGGCCTGCAGAGTCTCTCGAATGAGTGCGCGTCCGAGCCGTGTAGGCAGGGCTTCAAAGACCCGAACTCTTCGACGAACTCGTCGGGCGTAGATCCTCGCTTGCCCAATGCCCATTCTCTAGTATTGGGGTTGGCGGAGAATATGGCGTGGCTTGGGAAGAGGATGTTCTTTCTCGTCAGATGACTGCGGCCATCCCAATCAAGCAGACTCCATTCAGCCTCTGCCAAAACCGATAGGTACATGCCTCGGAACAGCGAACGTTTTTTCTCAAGAGTATCTCGTATCTCCTCCAAGGACACTGTTATGTTTTCACAGCCCACCACATAGTCAGGTTTTCCCTTGAATGACGCGTGCTGCTCCTTTAGTGTCCTGCCAATCAGCTCGATGTTGCCCTTGCACAGCGGTCTGGCTTCTGCGTTGGGTGCTTTCACGTGCAGCTCCTGGAGGAATTCCTTCTCGATATTTTCGATCTGGATCTCGTCGGAGAAAATCACATGGTAGTTGATCGCCCTGTCTCCAACAAACGTATCAAGCCTGAACTCGATATTGGGCAGAACGAGGTTGAAGTTTTGTAGTCTGCCACTTTCCCGATATTGCAGCGCTTTCTGGTACCCCTCGATCCCGAAGTAATCAGCGATTCCGATGACTGCGATGCCGTGCACCCTCTCAAGCTCTCGCACGTATTTCTCCCAGATGTCACCTTGGGGTCTCTCTTTTTCTGCCTCTCCTTCAAACTTGTACTCGTGGTGAAAAGAGGCTGGGGTGTGAATGTGCAGATCCCATTTTCTCCAGACTGATCCTCTGCTCATCGATTCGGCCTCCTACTTTTTCTTCATACAAGTATGGGCATTCGTAAAATAAATGATCACCAGCGTTTTGTCAACCACTAACCTCTGTGCGGAATTATAAGCTTAAATTTCCCGGTTTTAGGATCATTTTCTATTTCGTTCACCACCTCAACCTCAAAACTAACCACATCTTCTAATCCCTTACCTTCAAGAATCTCTGTCATCCTCCTGCGAATCGCTAAAAAGATGTCATCTTTATTGCCATGAATTATTACTTTCATCAAAAGTTTATTCCTCTGGGTTTGAATAACCTGCAATTTTTCCAAACCCGGGACAACAAACTCAACTATCACCAAGGGATGAATATATTCTTTTGTACCATCACCCTTTTCAAACCACAAGAATTCTTCCTGCCGGCCAGCGATGCTCTTAATAAGCGGAAAAGGACATCCGCATTCACAGGGCTTGTCGTCTAAGATAATCTCATCATCCAGCCGGTAACGAATGAGAGGTTGGGTATAGTTATAAAGATTGGTCAGAAGAAGTCTTCCCGGCTCTCCTGGCTCTACATACTTAAGATCATCATCAACTATTTCAAAACAATGCCAATCATCAAACAGGTGAAAACCTTGATGAGTGTCGCACTCAGCGGCCAAGCCAATAGATTCAGAAGCAGCATAGAAGTTTACTGGTTCAACTTGGAAAGCTGTCCTTATCGTATCTCTCATCTTTGAAGTGAGGGGATCTGCTGCACACATAACCCTTTTTGGCCTAATGTTTATGTTCCCCTTGATTTGTTCTCCAGCCAAAAGATAGATCCCCGAAGCATAACCGCTTAAAGCATGAGGTTGAAATTCATTTATCTGTTGGCAAATTTCTTCAAGAGGACTATTGACGGATAGGGGTAAGAGATCCATGAGGAGTCGCGGTGCCCCCTGAACCAAACATATTCCTGCGAAATGCCCGTCTGTAGCCCCAATATAGGCAAGCTTTGTCTTCCTGAAGAACTTGATTTTAGTTTTAGAGACTCTTGTCAGAGCCAAAGCTCTCAGCATATCCCAATCAGTTGCTCCGTAGACAAAAAGGCCTATAGTTCCGGTTGAACCAGAAGTATGAATGACCTGATATGAGTTTTTGTATTTCTTGCCTCGATTTGAGGGATCACTGATGAACTTTTCTAAATCCTCCTTTTTAAGCACCGGATCACAAACAAAATCGTCATAATGCTCCATCATGATCTTCTTATTGATGGTTGGTAAGTCTTGCAATGTAACTTCATTGACTTTATCAATTGTTATTCCGTGATCCTGATAATATCTTCTATAAAACTTCGATCTTTCCAAGACGTGTTTCAATAAATCTTTGAATCGCTTTTCTTGAAGAAGTCTCACCTGATGCGCATCCAACTGCTCGGTCTTTTTAAGATGATGCATCTGTTTAAGTAAATTAAAGATAGGCATATTATTTCTCCGTGCCTTTTAATACATTTCCCCTTAAGATTGAATAGTGCATCGTCTCCAATTTAAAATAATCCAATTCGGTTCGTTTGTCAACTACTCAAAACAGTATAGGTTTTTATCCGGATGAAGCTTTGGCTTCACCCGCATTCGTTTTTAATGAAAGATGAGTTTAACTAATTACACTATCGAGGCACAACTTTTATTCCCTCCCTTTTGAACAAAGCCACGGTTATCCCGTCGCCTTTTACTAACCGGCCTCTTTTTTTAATTTGTCCACATCCACACGAAGGGCTTTTTTGCTTCATCCAGGCTTTCTTTATCTCGAGCTTTTTTGCAATTTTCAGAGAGGCGAACGCACCTCTCAGAAGGAAGGGGGTCATATCATTCCCCTTCTCGGAGATGACCAAAGCGGATCCGCAAACGACATCCTTTCCTTCCCCCTGCACTATTTCAACTCCTTCCCGTGGAACCGGGAGCCCTCCTAAGATCTCTGGACAGATGGGCACGGCTTTTTGCATCCGCACCAGTTTTTCCACCCGCTTGTCTTTCGCACTTTTTCCATTGAAACGGCAGGGAATGCCGCAAAGACAAGCAGAGACCAGATACTGGATTTTAGCTCTCATTGGATTTCCTTGGTCTTCCAACAAAAAAACCCCGATTTGTTATCGAGGTTCTTTCACACAATTACTCCCAGAGCAAGTATCAGTCCACTTGGCACTCGCTGCCAAGAAAATATCTGAGAGGATTTTGGGCCCGACCCTGATGGTGAACTTCGTAATGAAGGTGGGGTCCGGTGGAGTAACCGGTGTTTCCAACCACCCCAATGATCTGTCCTCTTCTCACATACTGTCCACGCTTTACTGCGATGCGGGAGAGGTGAGCATAAACAGTGATGTAGTTGTGCAAATGATTAATTCGAACCAATTTGCCCAAGCCGACATCTCTTCCCACATAGCTCACTATGCCATCCGCTGGGGCATACACCGGAGTGCCGACGTCAGCCGCCAGATCTACTCCTTGATGAGGTTGTTTTCTTCCGGTGAACGGATCTATCCTCATTCCGAAACCACAGCTCAGATAGCCGGAGGTAGGTTTGATGGAGGGGGTATGATCAAGAATCTTTTTCCTCTCAGATAAACTGGAATATATCTCTTCGAAATTTTCCTTCTCAAATCTTGCCTGCCTTAAAAGTTTATCCAGTTCCGATTCAACCACATACATCTGCTCCACCGCCGGACCGACATCCACCAACTTACTTGGCATCGGTCCTCCCACTCCCAACCTCCTTATCTGCGTATCCACCTGTGGCAGACCAAAAACCATCCTCACCTTCTTTTCCTTCTCAATCAACTCTGCCATCTGTCCTTTCAAGTTGGATATGGCAGAATTTAACTCATCCAACTTCGTCTCCAGGTAGCTATTTTCTTTCTCCAGTCGGCTCAGCTTTAGCTTGTCAAAAGCTCGGCTGGAGGCATCCAGGGAGAAAAATAAACCGCAGGAAAGAAGAAGAACAAAACCGATGACAAGAAAAATCAAAACGTGAAGAGAAACCTTAGCCTCTTGGACCTTACCTTTTTGGTGTGGAATAAACAAGATGGAAAACTTTTTCTTGAAAATCATTTCCTATTCCTATTAGAGTGGACTGTCAAATTTACCCTCGAATTTGACAAAAATAAGTTTGCTAAAAATAAACCCACGGTCTTATCTTGTCAAGTATTTTTTTAGCTTTGAAGAATTTTTTGAAATGGAGGATGAATTTGGGGCAGTTGGTATTATTTGATCAGGATATATTCTCTCTTGAGGATTTTGTTCACCACTTTGACGAATTTCTCTGAGTTGAGAGTCTGTAAACTGTATATATGCCAATAGGTCTTCTCCGGCTTCTTATAATCTGATTTTCTTCTTCTCGGCATCTCTTTTAATCTCCCCCACTTTTCCTCAAAGGTCAGTGTGGGCAGATCAAAAGTGCCTACACTAACCCTATCGGTATCTGGCTTAATTTCTGCAGTCAACTTTTTTAACATTTCTTTATGCAATTGTTATGCCTAAAAGAAAAACTAAGAAAAACTTTTCAGCCAAAAGAACAACCTCAGATTCTACTTAAACTTAACCGCACAGGAAAAAACACTTTCAGTCTTCCATAAAAGAGAAACCCAAAAAACTTATAGGAGACCCACCAGAAAGTATAGCTTTGCGCCAATACTTCTTTAATCAACTTACTCACCTTTTGGGGGACTTTTGTTTTTCAAAGCACAGACCTTTGGGCTGAGATCAAAGCGTATCGATACGCTTTAGGACCACAGGCCAGACTTAATCAACTTTATATTGCTGTATCTCTTTTGGTGTAGGTGGAAAGGAAACCCTTGAAAGTGAAAACTACGACGACAATTTAAAGAGGAAACCGCCCCCTCACGGATTCAAAAAATGTGTGTCAGGTCGTAGAACCAAGGTTCTTCAACTCTTTCCTTTGCATTTCTTTCCTTTCTCCCACCTTCCAATCAAAATTATAGAGTGCTCAAAAAATTGTCAAGCGTTTTATGGCAATATTTCGAAACAAATGCATTTTCTGCGCCGCAGAAGACAAAAATCATCGATTTGGTCTGCTAACCTTTAATCAACTCAATAGCTTACAGATTAATACGTATTTGTTTATATTTTTCGGTCAACAACACCTTACCTAAATTTTGCCGCTTATAAATTTGGATTTTTTAACTAATCGGACGTATAAAATGTTTACCAAGTTCAACCGGATGTTTTCCCCTCACTCATTTTTGGGTGAAATGGATAATGCCCTATCAACGCATGCAAATTTAGGGATACGGAATAATATCATACCCCCCTTTGGTTGGTCTGGCAAGTTTTTTTCTCAAAATTTCGTCTAATGACATAGCCGGCAAGATAGCTATTTGGGGACTGATAGTTGGGTCTCGTTGATGGGT
>Ga0209979_1000677_pt1 | contig 43349 bp, 32 predicted proteins | sample AnhtaG_FD_183114 | JGI IMG/M metagenome (GOLD analysis project Ga0209979, IMG submission 183114) | Deep subsurface microbial communities from Anholt, Denmark to uncover new lineages of life (NeLLi) - Anholt_01485 metaG (SPAdes) (version 2) | ecosystem: Environmental > Aquatic > Marine > Oceanic...
CCTTCTTGGCGTGCTCTATCTCCTCAGGCGTGACCTGCTGGCGCATCTCCTCCAGCTCGCGCATTATCCGGGCGAACCTGGGGCCCTCGGCGGCGCTAATCCATTCCAGTTGCAGCCGCTCCGGCCGGATTCCGAGCTTCTCCATACGGGCCCAGAGCTTCTCTGCGCGGCGCTTGGTCCAGTGGTTAGCGTTGATGTAGTGGCAGTCATTTATATGGCACCCGGAGAGCAGCACCAGAGGAGCGCCTTTCTCGAAGGCGTGAAGGATGAACTTCTCGTCCACTCTGCCGCTGCACATGGTGCGGATGAAGCGGTTGTTGGGTGGGTACTGTAGCCTGGACACCCCGGCCAGATCACCCCCCGCGTAGCTGCACCAGTTGCAAAGGAAGCTTATGATCTTCTGCTCGGGCTCCTCCTCCATGGCAGCGTCTATCTGGGCCAGCAGCTGCGCGTCGCTGAAATGCTGCATGGTTATGGCATCGAAGCGACACTCCGCAGCGCAGGTGCCGCAACCGGCGCATGCCGCAGCCACTACCTGTGCCATTGTCTTGCCTTTCACGTCTACCTTTATCGCCCCGTAAGGACAGACCCTGGCGCAGACGCCGCAGTATGTGCATTTGTCCAGGTCTATCACCGCCTTAATGGCCTCGCTTGTTATGATACCTGCATTCAGTACGATGGCACTCCTGGCGGCGGCCGCCCCTGCCTGGGTTACGCTGTCCTTTATGTCCTTGGGCGCCTCCACGGAGCCAGCGAAGAAGATGCCCGGCGTTGGCGCGTCCACGGGCCTCAGCTTGGGATGAGCCTCCATTACGAAGCCGTCGCCGGTCTGGGAGAGGTTCAGGATGTTGGCAAGCTGCTTGAGGTCGTCCTTGGGCTCCAGGCCCAACGACAGAATCACCATGTCCAGCTCGTACTCCTCCACACGCGCCGCAGTGGTGTTCTCCACTTTGAGGCGGAGGTTCCCGGTGGCAGGGTCTTCGCTGATGTCGCCGGGCAGGCCGCGAATGTAGCGAACGCCTTCTTCCTTGGAGCGGCGGAACAGGTCCTCGAAGCCCTTGCCAAAGGCGCGGATGTCTATGTAGAAGACCCAGATCTCGGCGTCGGGATGGTGCTCTTTGATAAGCAGGCTGTCCTTAACCGTGTTCATGCAGCAAACGTTGGAGCAATAGGGATTGCCCCTGTTCTCTGTTCTTGAGCCAACGCACTGAATAAACCCGATGCGCTTTGGGGTCTGACGGTCTGAGGGACGTATCAGGTGGCCGTCGGTGGGCCCGCCACCGCATATCAGCCTTTCAAACTCGATAGTCGTTATGACGTTCTGAAAGCGTGTGTAGCCGTACTCATCCAGCGGGGTAGGGTCGTATATCCCCATGCCCGTGGCCACTGTTATCGTGCCTACATCCAGCTCTACTATCTCGTCCTGCATGTTCAGGTCAATGCACTGCTTCTCGCAGGCGTCAATGCACTTGGAGCAGGCTATGGGGTTGTTTCCCAGGCAATGCTCCATGTCGATGAGATAGGCTGAGGGCACGGCCTGGGGTAAGGGTATATATGCTGCTTTGCGCGAGGAAAAGCCTTGCTCAAACTCGTCGGGCAATACCACCGGGCAAACCTCAGCGCAATCGCCACAGGCGGTGCACTCGTCCTCTTCCACGTAGCGGGCTTTTCTACGCACGCGCACCTTGAAGTTGCCAACGTAGCCCGATACTTCCTCCACCGTGCTGTAGGCCAGAAGTTCGATTCTGGGGTGGCGGCCCACGTCCATCATCTTAGGCCCGAGCACACATATTGAACAGTCCATGGTGGGGAAGGTCTTGTCCAGTTGCGCCATTATGCCCCCGATAGAGGGCTCCTTTTCCACCAGGTATACCTGGTGCCCGGCATCAGCCAGGTCCAGGGCTGCCTGGATTCCAGCCACCCCACCGCCGATCACCAGAGCGGCATCGGTGACCGGTATCTCCATCTCCTTCTGGGGTTCGAGGAAGCGAGCGCGGGCTACTGCTATCTTGACGATATCTTTAGCCTTCTTGGTAGCTGCCTCACGGTCGTGGAGATGTACCCAACTGCAATGCTCCCTGATGCTAGCCATCTCCAGGAGGTAAGGGTTGACCCCGGCCTCTGCCACACAGTTGCGGAAGGTTGGCTCGTGGAGCCGTGGGGTGCAGGAGGCCACCACCACGCGGTTCAGCCTGTATTCCCGTATGTGCCTCTTTATCTCCTCCTGCCCGGGGTCGGCGCAGGTGTACCTATTTCTCACCGAGACCACGACGTCGGGAAGCTCCTCTGCAAAACGCCGCACCTCCTCAGTATCGACTGACCCCGCTATATTGAGTCCGCAGTCGCAAACAAATACGCCTATTCTGAGTTCCTCTTCAGCCAACCGGCTCACCTCCTAAGTCTAAGGACCGGGCTGCCAGATACGCCAGATCCTGGATTTCGACCTGGGGAGTCTTGCCATCGCCGCTTTTCTGGGCACAACTCAGGTGTATCAGGCACTTGGGGCAGGTGGTCACGAGTATGTCTGCTCCGGTGGCCTCCGCCTGGGCGAGACGCTGTTCTTGTATCTGCCGATTTACTGCACCGCAGTGCACCCAGGGGCTTGCCCCGCAGCAGAGCGCTTTCTCCCGGCTCTGCTCCATCTCCACCACTTCGAGGCCTGCTACCGCAGCCAGGATTTGGCGGGGCTCATCGAATATCCTGGAGCATCTGCCCAGGGTGCAGGGGTCGTGATATGTGGCCCTTTTCTCAAGCTCGCCCAAATCCAGCTCGCCGCTTTGCACCAGCGGGGCTAGAACCTCTGTCAGATGCACTACCTCAATTCCCGTGCCCCCCAGTACCCTGGGGTAGTCAACCTTCAGCGTATGGTGGCATTCAGGACAGTTTGTGATGATCCTCTTCACGCCGTGGCGAGCAAACTCCTCCATGTTGGCTCTGGCCAGAGCCAAGAAGCCCCCTCTGTCCCCCTGGAGGAGCAGGTCTCTACCGCAACAGCGTTCATTGGCAAGGATGTTGAAGGGTGCCTGAGCGCGGTTTAGCAGCCTGAGCGCTCCTTTCACGCCTTTAAGGGTGTTCACCTCCAGATCGCTGAACATAGTATCGAAATAGGGGGCACAACCTACAAAGAATATCGTGCTGCATTGCTCGGATAGTTCGATGTCCTGCGGCAGCCAGCTCAGCCGGTCCTGCTGCAGGTCTTCACGGGCCATCAGGTGCGTCAGCGCCTGGAGCGCTCCGCCGTGGCTGCACCGCAACTGAGCCCCTTCGGCGAAGGCCTCGGCTCTCAGGGCATGGATGAACTCGGGGAACGCCACGTGGTAGTTGCAGCGCTCTACGCACATGTAGCAACTGAGGCAGGACCAGATGGTATCATCCTGCATGCCCTGGCTGTTCTGCGCCAACCTTCTCTGTGCTATGAGACGGGGGTTGAACTCCGGGTCGTGCTGGGCAACCGGACATACCACCGTGCACTTGCCGCAGTCGAGGCAGAGGCGTATCTTAGTATCACCTATCTCTTGTTCCGTATCGAACACCTTCGAGTTGTATCCTCTCCATCAAGAAATGATAGTTCTATGTCGTTCATTGGTGGCTTGGCTGAGCCACTCGCTGCTACGCTCCGGCGGGGATGGCGGGCCGCATCTGCTCGATCTCTTTGATAAAACTTGTCACCCGCCCTACAAAGCTGGAGCCATCGCCGCGGGGCATATGGCAGAGAACCAGTCTCTGCTCCCCCAACCCCAGTAGCCTCAAGACCCTCCGCGCTTTCTCGTACTCCTGTGCCATAAGCCCAGCGTCGATGTCAAACTGGCAGTTGCCTGGTTCACATCCCAGGAGCATCACACCGTCTGCTCCCAGTTCAAAGGCCTTGAGCATCAGGCCCTGGTGCACCCGGGAGAGGCAGCTTACTCTGACCACTCTCACAGAGGCTGGGTAGCTGAATCCTGCCTGGGCCGCTGCTTCGATACAGCTCAGGCCATCCCAGTTGCAGGCGAAGACAACTAAATGTACTGCTGATTTATTCATCTCGCTTCAACCGCTCCCGGCCACCTTTCCCAGCAGGGCTTCCAGCGTAGAGCCTATCTGTTCGTCGCTCTGGAGAGGCTGAGTTATAGCACCTGTCGGGCAGTGTGCTATGCATGCCCCACAGCCAAGACATAGTGCCTGGTCAACATAGGCGCAGGCCATACCACTGCTGCTTTCCCTCATCTCTATGTAAGGGCATATGGCGGCGCAATCGCCGCAGCCGCGACACAGTTTGCTATCAATGGTTACCGCAGTGGCCCGCGGGATCAGGATACCCTGGTACAGATAGGCCGAGGCCCTGGCGGCAGCCGCCGCTCCCTTGAGGACCTGTTCCTCAGGCGACTCTCCTACATCTGGCGATATGAGGAATATACCGCTGGTCTCTTTGATGGTGAACTGCCTGAGGAAAGCAGAGTGGGCATTTGCCGCAACCCCGGAGCCGCTTTTTCGGGCAAGTATGCGACCCAGGCGGCTCTCTCTAGAGATAGCGCTAGCTTCACGAGGGACTTCTCCAGCTAGCTCTCCAAGGTCCAGTATCAGTGCACCGGCTCCGATCCGGCTGGTCTGCGAGCGGTGCTTCAGCACAGCCTCATAGCTCCCCGGCGAACCCTCCAGCTCCAGTACCTGGGGCCACGGCCTGATAGTTATACCTTGCTCCTCAAGTTGTTTCCGAAGAGCCTCCCTCCCGTCCAGATATTCAGGGCTGTGCCCTTCTCTGGCACCATCCGATTCGGGACCGGAAACGATTGCAATGGAATAGTCCTGAGCCACCAGGTTTCTTGCTGCCGCAAGGCCGCAAATCCCTGCGCCCAATACGAGCGCGCTTCCGGTCACAGGGCGCCCCTTGCTGGCTGCTGGCAAAGGTCGCCTGGCCCGGGCGACACCCGATGAGATTATATCTATTGCCTTGTGTGTGACACCTGCCGGGTCATCTCCATGAACCCAGGCGCATTGCTCGCGGATATTCGCGAACTCCACATTCTTGCCATAGTATGAGGTAAGGCTATTGCTGAGATGGCTCTGGCACATCACCCGCCTGTCGGTGCAGCTAAAGCATATCTGCTCCAGCCCGCAGCATCGGCAGGCAGCGAGCACCACCTTGTCGAGCTTCCACTCTGCGGCCTGGGCCGCAATCCTATTTGCTCCTTCTTCGCTACATGCCTGCGATATCTCCTGAACGTTGCAGACGCCGGGAAGCTGTAGCACTTCGTTGGTTACCTGATTGAAATCTATCACGGAGCTAATGCTGCCGCCGCAGCGGCATAGGACCACGCCGACGCGGGCTCTCCCAGGACTGACTGGCTCTATCTCATCACGCGTGTAATCCCAATGGGCATCTGAACCGCTTGCGGTATCTGGACCTGTCGGGTGTGCTTCCTCTTTCAGCTTGAGTTCGGCGGCGGCCTCAAGGGCGATGGCTGAAGCCTGGGCTAGCTCGCTTTCCAGGCTGCGATCTTCATCCCCCTCTACCGTGTAGATACCTGGTCTTGTGATCTGGAGAGGAGTGGTTTGGGCAGTGCCGTGCTGGCGCGGATAGTTGTCCCTCCCATTATTAGCGGAGGCGAAATCAATTACGAGCTCGGCCCCTATGTCAAACTGCTCGGTTTTTTCCGTGCGGAGAACTGCGCCCAGTTCGCACACCTGTTCACATTCCATGCATTCGCTGCACAGGGCGCAGTTGATGCAGCGCCCCGCCTCGCGCTCCCCGACTCCCACAGGTAACCCCAAGGCAATCTCCTCAAATCTGCCCATCCTTTTATAGGGTGGGATAGCAGGCATGCGGGCTCGTTTGTAATAGGAAGCATCCCTTTCCCTGACATCGATCTCAACAGGTTGAGGTTTTTCCAGACTGCGACCCTTCCTCAAATCGCGGCCTCTCAAGTACCGGTCTATTGACTCCGCCGCTTGTAGCCCAGCGGCCACAGCTTCCACGACGTTGTTGGGGCCCGTGACGCAATCGCCGCCGGCAAAGATGCCGGGTATTCTGGTCTCAAGGGTGAGAGGGTCCGCCTTTATAGTAGCATCGTCGCTATCGATCTCAAGCCACCTTATGTTCAGCAGGGAAGTGTTGGGCCGCTGTCCTATGGCTATCACCACGTGGTCGGCATCGATCACAAACTCCGAGCCCGGTATGGGCTCAGGCCTGCGGCGGCCATCGGCTTCCATTTCGCCCGTTTTCATCCGCTGGCAGCATATTCCAGTTACCTTGGTCCCATCGCCCAGTATCTCCACGGGCGATGTCAGGTACTCAATAGATATACCTTCATTGATGGCCTCCTCTACTTCGTCCCGCACTGCAGTCATCTCCTCCGCTGTGCGGCGATAGAGTATTCGCACCACTCCCTTGCTCCGTCTCTTCGCTGTTCTGGCCGAATCCACGGCGCTATTGCCGCCGCCAATGACTACCACATTGGAGCCCACGGAGGCACCCACTTTCAGATTCAGTGCAAAAAGCAGAGAGATGGCATCTACTACGCCCTCAAGGTCTTCACCGGGGATGTTCAAACTTATATTTTGGTGAGCACCTATAGCGAGGAAAAAGGCCCGATACCCTCGCTCCCTTAGATCGGAGATCATCACGTCACGACCTACCGTCACCCCCGTCATTATGTCCACACCTAAGGCCTTGATCGCTTCCACTTCTCTCTCTCGCACCTCGTGGGGGAGGCGGAATCTGGGAATACCTGTGGCCACCATGCCACCAACCACCGCGTGGGATTCAAATATGGTGGGGCCGTAGCCCCGGCGCGCCAGCTCCCAGGCGGCGGCAAGTCCAGCAGGGCCGCTGCCAACGATGGCTATTTTTTCCCTTCTGGATCTGGCGGGGGCCTTACGTCTGTAGTTGATGCCGCTGGGGGCATTGTCGGCAGCATAGCGATGGAGGGCTGGGATGAATACCGGGCTGTCAACTTCACCCCGCTTGCAATTGTCCTCACAGGGATGTGTGCATACGCGGCCGAGCACTCCAGCCAGAGGTGCTGCCTCGTTTATCAGGTTGAGGGCCTCGTCTACTTTACCCTTGGACAGCAGGGAGACAAACCCCTGGACATTGATACCGAGTGGGCACGCTGCTCGGCAGGGAGCAATCCCACTCTTCTCTATACAATACGCTGAGGGTATTGTCTTGGTATCCAGAGCGGGTGCATGGATGGCACTGTGGGTCGCCCTCCGGCCATCCAGCAGGAAGGGCACCTGTACTGAGCACGCCTCCTCGCAGCGACCGCAGCCAGTGCACAGGTCCTCTCGCACATAGCGAGGGTGTCTGGTTGTCCTTATCGTGAACCTTCCCTGCTTACCCGCTATGTTCGTAATCTTGGAGTTGGTGTGAAGGGTGACCAGTGGGTGGCCCGCTGCCCGCAGCAGCAGGGGCCAGATGCTGAGCATCTTCTCAGAGAAAGTGGGTAAGGCGCTGTCAACAGTATTGTTTAAGCCCAGTGAAGGGGAGGATATGATTATGTTGACCTCCACGCCCAGATCCGCCAGGGTGAAGGCGGCCTGCGCCGCGCCCACGCTGCCGCCGATGACAGCTACGCCCCTAGCCATTTGCACCCTCGCTTCGCCTCCCATGCTCCAACCCGTAGTTATATCCTAACTCGAAGGCCTTGGTATTAAGCTCCTCGGTTCCCTTGGGCACAGAGGTCAGGACGGAATTCTTGAGGGCCTCGGTGGAGACCAGGTCGCTCACGGCTGCCAGAAAACCCAGTGTGATGATATTCGCCACCACCACCCGGCCCATGTCCCGCGCCATGCGAGTAGCTGGTATGGAGAGTGGTGCCGGGTTTTGGGACGGATCGGGTTTTACTAAATCTGGGTCGATAATCATCTGGGTTTCTGCAGGGAGATCGTGCCCATACTTGGTGTAGGCCTCTTGCGACAGGATTATGAGTACTTCCGGGTTCTGCACGTAGGGGTAGCCTATAGGCTCATCGGAGATCACTACCGCGGCGGTGCAGGCACCACCGCGGGCCTCCGGCCCGTAGCTCTGGGTAAGGGTGGAGAAACCGTTATCATATATGGAAGCAGCCTGACCCACAATCTGCCCTGATAACACAATCCCCTGTCCGCCAAATCCCGCTATTCTTATTTCTCTTCTGCCCAGTTTCTTTTCCTCCAGACTGTTCCTCTTGTAAAGCTACAATACCTTCTGGTTAGCTAAGGTTGCTTTCCTTAGGGCCCTGTCAAGCATTTGCTTGTGATAGTCCCAGAAAGTCGGACGTTCTATGTCGACAAACTTGCCCACAACGATGTGGCCGTCCGAAGTTATGGCTACGTCCTTGGGATCGGCTCCATCCTTGACTATGCTTCTTTGTTGGTACGCGTGCATCGTGTCCAGCCCCTTTGACTGCTTGTTCATGCGTCCGTATAACGCTGGGCAGGGGCTCAGTACTTCTATGAAGCTGAATCCGGGTTTGGTCAGTGCCTCAGCGATAGATCTCTCCAGTTGACGCGCGTGCAGCACCGTCCAGCGGGCGACGTATGTGGCGCCGCTGGCAGCCACCAGGTAGGGCACATTAAAAGGGTATTCGAAGTTGCCATAGGGCGAGGTGGTGCTAAGGGCGTCCAGGGGGGTGGTAGGACCCAGCTGTCCGCCGGTCATCCCGTAATTGAAATTGTTTATGCAGACGACGGTCATATCGATATTGCGACGGGCGGAGTGGATGAGGTGGTTACCTCCTATGGCTACCAGGTCGCCATCTCCAGAGAAGACCACCAGGTTCAACTCGGGGTTTCCTATTTTCAAGCCGGTGGCGAAGGGGAGGGCCCGGCCATGTGTGGTGTGAAAGGAGTCCAGCTTAACATAACCCGCTACCCTGCCAGCGCAGCCTATTCCCGAAACCAGCGCCATTTTGTCCGGGTCCAGACCAGCACGCCAAATAGCCCTGATAAAGCACCCCACTGCCGGCCCTATGCCGCACCCAGCACACCAGATGTGCGGCATCCTGTCCGCCCTCAGTAAGGAGTCTATAGTGTTTTCCTCTACTGTTACCGTGCTTGTCATTGCGCTGCTTCCTTTATGGCTTTCAGGATGGTCTGAGGAGAGTGCACGCCGCCTCCCATGTGCGGCACGAGCAACGTACTGGCCTTGCCCCCAGCACACCTCTCCACTTCCAGGACAATCTGGCCGTAGTTTATCTCGGGGACTACGAAAGCCTTAACCTGTTGCGCAAGCTCCCTGATGTAGTTCTCAGCAAACGGCCACACTGTTATCAGCCGTAGCAGTCCTGTCCGAATACCCTCATCCCGTGCCTGCTGCACCGCGAGACGGGCAATGCGGGCGGTGATTCCATAGGCGCAGACTATAACCTCTGCATCTTCCACCCCGACCTCTTCATATTTTAGTATGTCATCCCTGTTAAGCCTGATCTTGTCCACCAGCCGGCGCACTAGCTCGTCCTGGGCCTCTGCGGTCATTACCGGGTATCCTCTCACATCGTGGGTGAGGCCGGTGACGTGGAAGCGGTAGCCCTCGCCGGCTATGGCCATTGGGGGGACCAAATCCCCATTTGATTTGTAGGGCAGGTATTCCTCCGGCGCCACATCAGGTCGTCGCCGGTTTGCAAGCTCCTCGGGTGCTATACGCGGTATTACTACCTTCTCGCTCATATGTCCCACGGCTTCGTCGGACATCACGAGCACAGGGACGCGGTATCTCTCCGACAGGTTAAACGCCGTGATGGTAAGGTCGAATATCTCCTGGGGAGAGCTGGGTACGAGCGCGATGACCTCATAGCTGCCATGGGAGCCCCACCGCGCCTGCATCATGTCTCCCTGTGCCACCAGGGTGGGCAACCCGGTAGATGGGCCGGCACGCTGTATGTTCACCAAAACGCAGGGCGTTTCCAGCATCACTCCCAAGCCCAGGTTCTCCATCATTAGGCTGAACCCCGGGCCGGAGGTGGCTGTCATCGCCTTCATCCCTGCCCAGGATGCACCCAATATGGCATTCATGGAGGCCATCTCATCCTCCATCTGGACATATACACCTCCCACGTGGGGGAGCCGCTCACTCATCCTCTCGGCCACCTCGGTGGCTGGCGTGATGGGATAGCCGGCAAAGAAACGGCAACCTGCACTTATGGCTCCCTCGGCGCAGGCCACGTCGCCGTTCATGAAAAACGTTCCGCAGAGCACGCCCTCTTCAGACATACAAGAGTCCCCCTAATTGTCGTTGTTGCTTGGTTCTAGGTGGATGGCGAATTCGGGGCAGAGGACATCACACAGGCCGCAGCCCAGGCACTTGCTCTCATCCGCTACCACGGCGAGCGTATAGCCCTTGGGGCTCAGTTCCTCGCTCATCTCGAGTACACCCCTCGGGCAGAATTCCACGCAGTAGCCGCACCCCTTACATCTCTCCTTGTCGATCAGCACTTTTGTCGGTTTGGTGGCCTTCTCCGCCTGATCGAAGGGTGTTCTCCACAACTTCATAGCAGCACCTTTTACGCTGGCATTCTACGGCAGTTTCCAATTTCCGAGGACTCCTCCACCACAGCGCCCCTGGCTTGATTTTGGTTACAACTTCAGGGCAGTTAGTTTCCGTGCGGTGAACCATTCCCCCCACAACAGTTCAGTATATCAAATTCGAAATTCCTTTACAAATATCCTCGCATCAGCGAATGGGATGAATCGCCCGTTCATCGACAATATATCGGGTATTCGGTATAATAGATGGTAGGTGCACTTGCCCTTCAGGCATCCTGATCTGAAGGCGGACAGCTTTGGAGGTGATTGAAAATGAGGGACGAAGAGACAAGGAAAGTGGTACGGGAGGGCTATGCCAGAATTGCAAAGCAGAGCAGTTCGTGCTGTGCTCCTGTAAACTCGTGCTGTGGAAACACTGATTTAGCGCGCGATATTGGCAGGAACATAGGATATGCCGAGGAAGAACTTGAAGCGGTTCCGGAAGGGGCAAATCTAGGCCTTGGCTGTGGCAATCCCGTTGCTCTCGCCTCTTTGCGAGAAGGCGAAACGGTTCTTGACCTCGGTTCGGGTGCGGGATTGGATTGCTTTCTTGCTGCTAACAAAGTTGGCAAAGATGGAAGGGTTATCGGCATAGACATGACGCCGGAGATGATTAAAAAGGCACGAGAAAACGCCTCCAAGGGCGATTACGGAAACGTCGAGTTCAGGCTCGGGGAGATTGAGAACCTACCCGTTGCTGATAATTCCGTTGGCGTAGCCATCTCAAACTGTGTTATCAATCTCTCTCCTGACAAGGGAAGGGTCTTCAGTGAAACGTTCAGAGTGCTGAAACCAGGGGGAAGGTTGATGGTCTCTGATATAGTCTTGCTGAAGGAACTCCCGGATTTGATAAAGAACTCCATTGAGGCATACATTGGTTGTCTAGCTGGAGCAATGATGAAGGACGAATACCTGGAGGCCATTAAAGCGGCTGGATTTCAGGAGGTCACGATAGCTAATGAGACGTGTTTCCCAGTCGAGCTCATGGCTAATGATCCGACTGCGGTGGCCATCATTGAAAAACAGGGAATACCGCCTGAAGAACTGGAAGAGGTTGCAGGTTCGGTCATAAGCATAAAAGTCCACGGGGTCAAGCCAAACGCGACACCCTAGCGCAATGCAAATACAGCAGCGACCGGGAATCCTGGCCCCCGTCATTTGTTTTCTGGTTTTGGTTGCAATGGTTGCTGGCTGCAAAGGGTCTGCTGCTACTCCTGCGCCAACCCCCACGCCCACACCGCCTACATCTACGCCCGAACCAACAGCGCTGATTTCAGGAACCGTCTATAAGGATGAAAATGGCGATGGAATCTATGATGTGGAGGTGGATATTCCCGTACCCGCAGCAATTGTTACTGCGTATCTAGGCGATGGGCTTATAGCGAAAGCTGATACCGATGAAAAGGGGGAATATGTCCTCACTGCACCTGCTGGTTCGGCTTACACCATTGAGGTTTCTCTTCCCTCTGAAGAAGAATGCCATGATCCTGAGTCCGGAATGTGGGGTAGTTGGAGCACGATAGAGGGAGGGGTGGAGGGGGTTGAGTTTCCCGCTGAGAATGTAGATATCAGCATCAGATATCGTATGCTCAACTACGGACCTGAGGATCATTCATGGGAGCTTTGGCACGAAGGGCCGATTCTTGGGCAGAATAATGTAGTCCTTGTTCACGGTGCGCAAATATGCCTGGCCCCAGGGATTCTTGAATTTGGCGATGGCAAACAGAGGGGTGTACACGACGATGGATTCGGTCAACTTGATCAGCTTCTACAAAGGAGAGAACATGGGCAATTCAATGTTTGGGAATTTGAGTATGCGGATGCGGAGATTTCTGGGAAGTACTGGACGCACGGCAGCATCCCGGACTACGGGACCCGTTTAGGAACAGCAATATGCCTTGTAAGGGACCTTTCCGATGGAAGCGTAGGTATCGTAGCCCACTCAATGGGCGGCCTGGTAGCCAGATACGCTGCTCAGAATCTGGGAGGCGTTGACAGGGTTCTCACCCTGGCAACGGGTCATTTTGGGTTTGAATATACTGGGCTAGGCGCCCTGCTGACTGGGCACCCCTGCCTGATTCAGGCGCAACCTGGCAGCCGATTTCTGTGGGAGCTTAATACGCACTTCCAGCATGGTGATTTTCAACTGGTGTCGATCGCCGTTTCCAAGGATGAACCTCTTGTCTCGCCATTGAGAGGTGTTGTGAGATACAGTTCTACCAGCTTAGTCCAGTGTAATAGGGACGGAAATGTTTCGTACGATCCTACTCACACGTACTTCACGATAGTTCCAGGGACGCATGAGGATATCAGTAACATCAACCTCCAGACGGAAGATAGAAACAAGGATGACGATTTTGTCTTCGAGGGGATAAGAACCTTTCTCCAGAGCGGCATTTCGGATAGACTACGCATGTGGTCAGATCACATGTATCCTGGTGAGCGCGCTACCAGCCCTTACTTCACCTTCAGGTTCTCGGAACCTACACCTCTGGGATATCCGAGGGTGTGGGTGGGTGAAAGACGCATCTCCGATGTTGAAATGTTCACAACGGAAGGAGAAATGCTCATATGGACGTTTGGCGCGCAATCCGGCGAGGAGGGAGTAATAACGATAGAATATGCCAGCGGCGAATACGAATATGGCACGTTGACCCGAGGGCAGTCTGCCATAATGACAACCGTAGTCAATAATTAACTGGGAAAGAAAAGGAATGGGACAGCGCTAGTCGGCCCTTTTAAGCCTCCTTTGTTAGTTACACTTGAACCCAAGCGATGACGCATTCGCGGTACTGGACGGCACCGATAAGGAATAAGTCAACCGGCGGAAATCTATATGGTGATCCCTCGCCGATGGACTAATAAAGCCAGGGAAGAACTATCCATACCCAGAACATTGCAGATAGCTAGGCTCCCCCTTGAAAGTCTCTTTCCCCATCAGTGCAAGTGGCAAGCAGAATATCAAGAGAATACAGGATACCACCGGAGCCAAAGCTACGTGTAAGACTTAATACTGCTTTTTTGCGCCAGGCAACCGATGAGAACAATACGGTGTGCCAATACCAAATTCCTACTGGTGGCAGGGACTGAATTCCTATTGCCGAGCTGCACCAGTTTCACTAAAATCTTATACGAACACAGGTCAGCCACAAACGGACATAACGATTATGGTCACAATAGATGGTAAGGTAAAAGTGGTTCACTGATTCTATGTCCGGGTGAAATGCTGCCTACTGTCGCCAACTGTGAATCCCAGCGAGTTGAAGGGGGATGTCGGGGCATGGACAGGGCTATGGGGGGAGCTGTTTCCTAATTGTTGATGTTGTGGGCGCTATATAGTGGCGGCTTTTGCGGGGATGAAATTGGGATGCCCTGGCGAATACGGCGCGTGAAACCCTGTGGGGGATTGATGAAGTCTCGATATTGTTCTTTTGGCTTGGTCTATCTTAGGCCTTCCAGCGCTTGATTGAGCCGGCTTGCTCAGCAACAGGCTGATCATCAGAGGCAATGGGTAGCTCCACCACAAAAGTCGCTCCTTTGCCAGGCTTGCTCCTGGCATACATATGGCCACCATGCTCTTCGACGACGCCATAGCAGATGCTAAGACCGAGCCCTGTTCCCCCTCCCACTTCTTTGGTGGTGAAGAATGGGTCAAATATCCTCTTCAAGCTGTCTTCTGAGATGCCAGGGCCGTCATCCGTAAAAGCTATTCGGATCATTTCGCCCACCCTTTGTGTCTTGACACGAAGTTTGCCTTTGCTATGGGCCTCTGTCATAGCCTGCTCTGCGTTGGTGATAATGTTCACAAAGACCTGGTGCATCTGATCGGAGTCAGCCATGGTCATTGGGAGGTCGGGATCCGGTTCCGCCAATACCTCTATATTGCTGAGCTTCATCCGGTAGGCGTGCAGTTGCAGACTTCTCTCAAGGGTTTCGTTGATAGAGATGAGGTGTTTCTCAGGCTTCTGCCTGCGGGCAAAGCGAAGCAGGTTAGTGGTGATTCTGGTGGCGCGCTGTGCCTCCCTGTAGATAGTTTCCACATCGCTCTTTATGGTTTTATCCAGGTTATCCTTGTCTGCGAGAAACTGAGCGAAAGCCTGGACTGCGGCGAGAGGGTTGTTCAACTCGTGGGCAACGCCTGCTGCTAGTTCACCGACTGCTGCCATGCGGCCAGCGAGTTGAAGCTGCTGCTCCAGCCTCTTCCGCTCTTCGTCCGCCTTCTTGCGCTCGGTGATGTCGCGGACGACTCCCAGAATCCCAACAGCCTGACCATCTGGGTCACGCAGAAAGGTCATTTCTGCCTCGCCCCAGATTGTGGACCTGTCTTTGCAGTATAGCTCCACTTCTATCTTGCGTGACCGGGTCAGGTCCTTTTGCTCCATCTTTTCTATGGCCATTTCTTCTGCGAAAGCCTTCAGGGCAACTTCAAAAGATGCAGGAGCCAAGGTTTCTTCCAGGGTGAGTGCTATCGCTTCCTCGACGCTGTAGCCTCGCATACGCGTAACCGAGGGACTGACGTAGGTAAACCTCAGGTTCATATCCATGGTCAAGATGACATCTGTGATATTCTCCGCAAGCATACGGTAGCGTTCCTCACTCTCTTGCAGTGCCTCCTCCGCCTGCTTGCGCTCGGTGATGTCACGCAAGTTAAGAACAACACCTGCCACTGCCGCATTGTCGAGAAGGTTGTTGCCTACAACCTCAAACGTGCGCCATGAGCCGTCGTCGTGCCGAAGGCGTAACTCAGTGTGCACATTGGTAGTCTGGTTTTCGAAAAATTGAGAGGAGGCCTCGATCAGGTTTGGAATATCGTCAGGATGAGAGAACTCAAGAGGATCCCTGCCGATCCTGTCTTCTGCTTTACGTCCCGTCATACGCTCCATTGATGGGCTTTCGTAGCGTATCGTTCCGTCGTCATTTAGAATCACGATGGCGTCTTGAGCGTTTTCGATTAGCGACCGGAAATGTTCCTCGCTGCGTCGCAGTGCTTCCTCAGCCTGCTTGCGCTCGCTGACGTCTCTGGCGACTGCGACCATTTCAACCGGGTCTTTACCCGGTATCTGCGAGAGGGAATATTCGATATCTACCAGGCTTCCATCCTTCTTTTGGAACTTGCTTGTGCTACGGAAGAACCCGCGTTGCTTTATCGCAGCGGCAACTCTTGTGGTGAATTCCGATGGGCTGATGTCGCTCGGGTAAAAGAAACTCGCATTCTTGCCGAGGATTTCGTCCTTCGGATAGCCGTAGATTTCCTCGACCCTGTCATTACACCAGATAACTACTCCTCCCTTGAACTGGAACACTGCATCGGTTAGATTTCCGACCAGCGCTGAGTAGTGTTCTTCTGATTCCCGCAGAGCTTGCTCCACCCGCTTGTGCTCACGTCGCACCTCTGCTTCGCGCAACTCCCGTTCAATGGCGGGGGCAAGTCGCGCCAGATTATCCTTCATTACGTAGTCGTGGGCGCCGGCTCGCATGGCTGCCACCGCAGCCTCTTCGCCGATAGCGCCTGAAACGATTATGAATGGGAGGTCGAGCCCTTTTTCCTTCACCATCGCCAACGCAGCAGGCATGCTGAAGCACGGCATGGCGTAATCGGAGAGGACGATATCCCACGTCTGGTGGTCGAGAGCGGCATTCATGGCTTCGGGCGTGTCGACCCGTTCAGAGGTCGGTTCGTAGCCGGCGCGCCGCAGCTCATGCAGCATTAATATGGCGTCGTCTTCCGAATCCTCAACGATCAGTACTCGAAGTGGTGTGCTCATCTAGGCCTGCCTTAACTTGGGTACGGCTTCGTTCAAAACCAGCCAGTACAGCTTCAGTTGCTGTACCGCTTTGCTGAACTGGGCAAAGTCCACAGGTTTACGAATGTAGCTGTTGGCACCCAGGCTGTAGCCCCCAATCAGGTCCCGCTCCTCTTTGGAAGAGGTGAGTATGACCACGGGGAGGAGCTTTGTCCGCTTGTCGGCACGGATGCGTCGCAATACCTCCAGACCATCGATTTTGGGCAGCTTCAAATCCAGCAGGACAACCTGTGGCATAACGCCGGTGTCACGACCGACGTAGCTGCCCCCGGCAAACAGGTAATCCAGTGCCTCGACCCCATCATGTGCCACCACTACCTCGTTCAGAATATGGTTTTTCTCGAGTGCGCGTAGGGTCAGCGCCTCGTCATCGGGGTCATCTTCTACCAACAGGATGACTTTGGTGTCCATGCGATTCCTCCCTTTCTTAGTTAAAGTGTGAAGTGGAATGTGGCGCCCTGGTCCACTGCGCTTTCAGCCCAGATGTTGCCGCCGTGGCGGTGAATGATGCGCTGTACTGTAGCCAGGCCAATTCCGGTGCCTTCGAACTCGCTTGGTGAGTGGAGGCGCTGGAAGGCACCGAATAGTTTGTCGGCATAGGTCATGTCGAAGCCTACGCCGTTGTCGCGCACAAAATAGACGGATTGACCGCTGGTTTCAGCATAGCCGAATTCTATCCTTGCGGGTGCACGGCTCCTGGTGAACTTCCACGCGTTGCCGAGCAGGTTCTCCAGCGCAACCCGCAGCAGGTGCGCATCGCCTGTGGCAACCAAACCCGGGGTGATGATGAACTCCACCTGGCGCTCGGGTTGGCTCTGCTGAAGCTCCATTGCGATCGTCTGCGCCAGTGCACTGAGATCGACTGTCTCACGGCGCATCTCGCTGCGTGTCACGCGTGAGAGACTTAGAATATCGTCGATGAGTTCCGCCATGCGCTGGCTGGCCGAGCGCACACGGTGGAGGTAGTCTTTGCCTTCCTCATCCAGCTTGCCGGTGTAGTCCTCCAGCAGCACCTGGCTGAAGCCGTCGATGCTGCGCAGAGGGGCGCGCAGGTCATGGGATACGGAATAGGCAAAGGCTTCCAGTTCCTTGTTGACGGCCTGGAGCTGCGTGGTGCGTTCGATGACTCGCTGCTCAAGCTCCTCATTCAGCCTGTGGATTTCCTCCTCCGCCTGCTTGCGCTCGGTGATGTCGCGGACAATACCTCGAAACCCGATCGGCTCAGCTTGTGAACCCCTTTTCAGGGAAACGGAGGCTTCAACAAATCTCTTTGTGCCATCCTTTCTTATGATCTCCCAACGAAATTCTTTGGCATGTTTCCCAGTGGTGTATGCTCGATTGAATGCTTGATACACTTTCTTGGCATTCTCTTCATCCATGTACTGCCTGTTATTCATACCCATCATTTCGTCTTTGGAATATCCAATTATTCCACACAGAGCATCGTTGAAGAAAGTGAAATTTCCGGCAATGTCTACTTCATAGTAACCATCTTCTATGTCTTCAAGAATGGTCCTGTATTTCTCTTCACTCTCCCCCAGCACCTCCTCCGCCTGCTTGCGCTCACTGATATCCCTGATAACCACGGAGAGAGCTCGCTCACCTGCATAGTCTATGACCCTGGTGCCGAGCTCAACCGGACGTGTCGTTCCATCCTTGCTTACCAGGGTTGTTTCGTATTGCTGCGGCACGGTGTCGCCCAATTGCCTCTTTGCGCGCACCTCTGATAGCTCGCTTACTGTTCCTGATGGCAAGAGTTCCTGAACAGTCCTGCCGATCACCTCGTCAGGGGTATATCCAAACATCTCGGCACTTCTAGCGTTGGCAAACACCACCCTGGACCCCTGAACCACGCAGTAGCCATCGTTCATTTCTTCAACCAGACGCCGGAATTTCTGCTCCGACTCCCGCAACGCCTCTTCTGCTCCCTTGCGCTCGGTGACGTCTATCGTTGAAAGCAAGACCGCTAGTCTTCCCTGAAATTCAGTTCTTGTTCCAAGGGCGGTTATCCATAGCTCTCGACCATCTTTACTCTTCGCCCGAACCTCGTAGGTCTGACGCTGCTCTTCTTGATACAAGTCCTCTGTAAAACCCTTGATAACTACCCCTTTGTCCTCAGGGTGCACAAAGTCGAGTATGTTCACCCCGACTCCATCCTTGAGTATTGGATCGAATCCAAACATTGTCGAGGCACGACGATTGCCAAAGACCACCTTCAGCGTTTCGGCATCAACAACAACGATACCTTCAAACGTGCTCTCCAGTAAGGCTAAATAGTCTTGCTCTCTTTGTTGCAGCGCCTCTTCCATCTGCTTGCGCTCGGTGATGTCTGTGAATGAAATCAAAACCGCCAATCTTCCCTGAAATTCAATTCTTGTTGCAAGGCCGCTTACCCATATCTCTCTACCGTCTTGAGTCTTCGCCCGAACCTCGTATCTCTGACGCCTCTCTTGCTGATACAGGTCTTCTGCAAACCCCCTGATAACCACCGCTTTGTCCTCAGGGTGGACAAAGTCAACTATATCCAACCCGACTCCATCATGAAGCATTGGATCGAACCCAAACATTTTGGCGGCACGACGATTGCCAAAGATTGTCTTCAACGTTCTGGCATCAACAACAATGATACCTTCAAACGTGCTCTCAAATAATGTTCTATAGTTCTGCTCGCTCTCACGCAGCGTCTCCTCCATCCGCTTGCGCTCAGTGATATCGTGTGCGATACCCAGCTCTATATAGTGGTCATCACCCCGCTCCAGAGGAATGCCGAACGTGTCAACATAGACTATTTCTCCTGATTTGGTAATGAGGCGAAGCTCAATAGGATACTCCTGGAAGCCCTTAGCCCAGATATCTAGCGTAGATTCTAATGCCTTCGCAAGGTCCTCTGGATGGATTACGTCTTGGAACGACATCTTTCCGAGATCATCTCGAGTATATCCTAGCCGCTCCAGAGCGTAATCGTTGGCGTCAAGGAAGAGCCCTTGCTCATTACTGATGTAGACCATCTGTAGTCGGTTGTCAAAGAGGGCCTTGTACCGCCTCTCGGTCTCTGGAACTGCCTCCTCCGCCTGCTTGCGCTGGCTGACGTTGCGAGCTTTCAGATAGGATTTGTCTATCACCACCTTGCTCTTGCCTGCCATATCTCACTTCCTTTATCCAAGGTGTACATCCCGATATTTAGCAAACCGGCCACCGGCTGAACGGTCGGTATCATTTCCAACCGAGCTTCTTCTGAGAGTTTGGCCCTTGAATCAAATCCCTCGCCTAAGAAGATTCAGGCGGCTTCGACTGACGTAAACGAAACTAGCACATCCTTCACCTGGTATACAATGGTTATTTCGCGCAATTACAGATAGGAAAATAGTACTGCAATCGCTGAAGAAAAGGGGCGGCACGCTGATACTGACTGCAGCCAATAGTGCGGCCCGGGGAGCTCATGAACGGGTAGAGTCTCGCTTGCAAACCGAAATATATTGTGTTATGTTTAGAAAGCTTTGCCCTGATTAGTACTGAATTTGAGTGAAGAGGTATATGTAGGAGGGGTGGCTTGAATCTATTTATTGATGATACCACTCTAAGAGACGGTGAGCAGACAGCAGGGGTGGTGTTCACCAACGAGGAGAAGGTGCGCATCGCCAGGATGCTCGATGAGATGGGCATTCACGAGATTGAGGTAGGTGTTCCCGCCATGGGGGGCGATGAGATGGCAGCGATCAAGACTATTATCGCCCTGGGGCTGCGGTCGAGAATCCTCACCTGGAATCGGCCAGTTATCTCGGATATCGACTGCTCGCTGAAATGTGGCACCAGAGCTGTTGCCTTGAGTATCTCTGTCTCAGATATCCATATACAACATAAACTTCGGCAGAGCCGGGGATGGGTTCTGGAGAGTGTCAGAAAGGCAACCAGGTATGCTAAGAGCCATGACCTCTACGTCTCGGTTAACGCTGAGGATGCCTCCAGGGCCGCCCCTGAATTTCTTAGCCAGTTTGGTCAGAATGCTAAAGAGGCTGGTGCCGACCGCTTGCGCTTCTGTGATACTGTTGGCGTTTTGGAACCTTTCAGAACCTACGAAGCAATACACCGCTTGATCGAGGAAGTGGGCCTCGACATCGAGATGCATACCCATGACGACTTTGGTATGGCTACAGCCAATGCCATAGCGGGTATCAAGGCAGGGGCCAGATACGTCAATACCACGGTCAACGGTTTGGGCGAGAGGGCGGGCAATGCTTGCCTTGCCGAGGTAGTTATGGCTCTGAAACACATTGAGAAAATCGATCTCGGCATCGATACCACCCGACTTCGCGCTATCTCCCAATACGTAGCTGAGGTTGCACGGCGACCCTTGCCGGTCAGCAAGGCGATCACCGGGGACAACATCTTTGCCCACGAGTCGGGCATACATGCCGACGGGGTGCTTAAGCACCCACGTACGTACGAGGCCTTTTCCCCTGAGGAAGTAGGTTTGGAGCGGCAGATCGTGGTGGGCAAGCATAGCGGTTCTCACACTATTCATTTCAAGTTCGCTAGCGAATTCGGAATCGCTCTTCCTGATGATTTAGCCCATGAAATCCTAGCACGTGCTAGGGCTATGGCGGTTAAGCGAAAGAGGGCCCTGTTTGACAAGGAGTTAGCGCTTATTTATCAAGAGGTGTGCAAGGAGAGATGTCTTGACTTGCCCCCTTTGAGAATGCCGGGCTAAAGCCCTAATTAACTCTGGAGGGTCGCAATGGATGATAGCGTTGCAAACTTTCTCTCTGCTCTCTCAATGGAAAAGGGTTCTCCCAACAACACACTCGACGCATATAGAAACGACCTTAGCCAGTTTGCTGCGTTCGTGCGTGAGCAAACCGCCAAGAGTGACGGGCCTCAGCTAGTCTGGGAAGTTGTTGATCGGTCTTTGCTGCTGAACTACTTGGTCAACCTCAGGGAGCGGAGCTATGCCCCAGCCACGATGGCACGCAAGGTAGCTGCAGTCAAATCCTTCTTTAACTTCCTGGTTGCCGAGGGCACGCTGGAGAAGAACCCGGCGGAGGGTATAAGCGGTCCCAAGGTGGGGAAATCCTTGCCCAGAGCGATTTCGGTTGATGAGGTCGGGAGATTGCTGGAGCAGCCGGATAGACTTTCCACCCCGGGGGGGAAACGAGATAAGGCAATGCTGGAGCTACTTTATGCCACCGGGATGAGGGTGACCGAGTTGGTGTCGCTTAACGTGCGCGATGTAAATCTGCGAGCTGGCTTCGTGCGCTGTTTTGGTAAAGGCTCTAAAGAGAGGATAATCCCCATTCATAACAAAGCGATCAGAGCAGTCAAGAGCTATCTTGATGATGTCCGTGCCCGTCTCCTTGGGGCTACCGGAGAGACGGCTCTATTCCTCAACCGGCGGGGTCAGCGGCTCACAAGGCAGGGTTTCTGGCTGATCCTTAAGGGTTATGCCAAGAAAGCGGCGATCGAGGCCGAGATAACCCCCCACGTCCTGCGCCATAGCATAGCTACCCATCTGCTGCATAGCGGGAAGATGAACCTCAGGGAGCTTCAGGAATTGCTGGGGCATGCCAATATCTCCACTACTCAGGTCTATACCCATCTCACAACCGAGCGCATGCGCCGGGTGTATGATAGCGCCCACCCTCGTGCGGAGTGAATTCGTAAGCGTTCAGCTATCAGTTTTCAGCACTCAGCGACTCACCGATTGCTGAATACTTAACAATGAAAGATTCCAGAAGCTTAAAAGTATGGCAGAAGGCTCACGAAGAGGCACTGTCCATATACAAGGCTGCACTATTCTTTTCCCGACATGAAACCTACGGATTGGTAAGTCAACTTCGAAATCTGCTTCATCAATCCCGGCAAATATCGCAGAGGGATGCTAGTGGGGCCGGAAACCGTGAGTTCGCTCGCTTCTTGGAGAGGGCGATTTTGTAGTTTTCCTTCAAAGGGGATGAGGTGTTTGTTTCGGTAGTCGGCGGTAGTCGATGTTCTCGGCGGGAGGCCGAGCTTGCTGAGGAGGTGGGCGCTGAGCTTGCGAGGCGAGGTGTGACATTGGTCTGTGGCGGTTTGGCCGGGGTGATGGCCGCTGCCTGCAAAGGGGCCCGCTCCGCCGGCGGGACGACTGTGGGCATCCTTCCCGGAAGCAGGCGGGAGGACGCCAATCCCTATGTGGATATCCCCATCGTCACCACTATCGGCGACGCGCGAAATGTGATCGTGGTTTGCTCGGGTCAGGCAGTTATCGCTATCTGCGGTGAGTATGGAACGCTCTCCGAGATCGCTTATGCTCTGCGCCACAAAATCCCTGTTGTCGGCTTAAATACCTGGTCGCTCTCGAGGGGCGGACAATTAGATAGCTCGATAATAATCGCCCAGAGCGCCAAGGACGCTGTAGATAAGGCTTTGGCTGCAATCGAGGGTAGGGGAGATTGACCAAATGAAGTCTATCAAAGGCATCAGGGGGCGGCAGATACTTGACTCAAGAGGCAATCCCACGGTGGGGGTAGAGGTGGAGCTGGCCGATGGCACCCTGGGCCTGGCTGCTGTGCCATCGGGGGCAAGCACAGGCAGCCACGAGGCAGTAGAGCTGCGCGATGGCGACCCCTCTCAATTCCAGGGGAAGGGTGTGCTCAAGGCGATAGCCAATATCAAGGACATAATAGCACCCGCATTGTTGGGAATGTCGGCGCTGGACCAGGAGGCAATCGACCAGCGGATGATAGGGCTTGACGGCACGCCGAACAAGGCGAAACTGGGTGCCAACGCCATTCTGGGGGTGTCGCTCGCCGTGGCTCACGCTGCCGCCAACTCTCAGGGGATGCCGCTCTATCGCTACCTTGGCGGTGAGGATGCTCACCTTCTGCCGGTGCCCCTGATGAACATTCTCAACGGCGGCAGGCATGCCGAGGACTCAGTAGATTTGCAGGAGTTTATGGTGATGCCGGTGGGGGCGAGAAGCTTCGCTCACGCCCTGCAAATGGGCGCTGAGGTCTATCAGTCCCTGAAAAAGGTGCTCAAGGCCAGGGGAGCGAACACCTCTGTTGGCGATGAAGGAGGCTTCGCCCCCAGCCTGGCCACGAACAGGGAAGCGGTGGAGGTGATTCTGGCTGCCATCGAAGCTGCCGGCTACCGCGCAGGGGAGCAGTGCTTTGTCGCCCTTGACCCTGCATCCAGCGAGTTCTATGAGGATGGCAAATACATCCTGGCAAAGGAAGGCGTATCCTTCACCAGCGCTGAGATGGTTGACTACTACAGCAAGCTCGCTTCCGCCTACCCCATTATCAGCATTGAGGACGGTATGGCGGAGGATGACTGGGAGGGTTGGAAGCTGCTTGTGGAGAAGGTGGGCAGCAAGGTCCAGCTTGTCGGAGATGACCTCTATACTACAAACAAGGAGCGGCTCAGCCGCGGTATCGCCGAGCAATCCTCGAACTCGATCCTGATTAAGCCCAATCAGATTGGAACCCTCACCGAGACGCTGGCCGTCATAGAGATGGCGAAGAAGGCGGGGTGGACATCGGTGATCAGCCACCGCTCCGGCGAAACCGAGGATGTTACCATAAGCGACCTCGCTGTCGCCATGAACACGGGTCAGATCAAGTCGGGAGCTCCTTGCCGTTCAGAGAGGGTGGCCAAGTACAATCGGCTCCTCAGGATCGAGGAGGACCTGGGCGAGAAGGCGAGGTATGGCGGGAGGGAGGCGTTCCATAGCTTGAGGAGGTGAGGGAGCATGGGGGAACAAAACCTCATTGACGACGAAGCTGCCAATCTGAGAGAGACTGAGGAATGGTTCCGAAACTTGCCAAGTGCGGGCGGGGACATTGCCCAGAGGAGTCTAGCCCGCTTGGAAAGAGAGCGCGAATTGTTCGACAGATCCATGACATTTCAGGCTGCGGTTGTAAGGTGGATATGGCGTGATGCCCCGATATACGATGATGGGCTCCGGGCAGCGATTTGCCTTGCTGATTATGCCTTCGATATGTTGCTTTGCGGGTGGGACGCACTTATTCGTGGATTCTACGCCGTCGCGTTCCATTCAGTAAGGAGCATTGACCAAGCCACAGTCACGGAAGTAGCTGTTACCCTTGACTCCAACATTGCTCGAAAGTTTTGGGAGGACACATTAGATGATGGAGATGCGTCAAAGGCACTGCAAAGAGCAATTGAGGAAGAAGAGCGAGACTTTGGCAAAGAGTGGGGACAGAGACGACTTCAGCTACGCAAACTCTACAATAAGTATATGCATCCTAGTCGAACAGCGGTATATCCCTCTGTAGTCATAGCGCGTAACCGCAAGTCTGCTCAGCCAACGGCTGGAGGTGTCTTTATTGAAGAGCACTGTGTTCGAATAGGGAGATTATATGCTGACCTGGCCTTCAAAGCAGCGGTTGACGCTAGTCAAGCCTTCAAGACCGTGCTACCGCCTGATGGAAAGTTGAAGCAGCAATTCGACGAGCTAGTGGCATTGGGCAAGCCATTGAAGGATAGGTGGGAGAGGGAGATGGGATTTTCGTGAAGACCATCGGCATTACCACCACAGTCCCTATAGAGGTCTTGATGGCAGCGGGCTATACGCCCCTTGACCTCAATAATGTATTTATCGGCAGCCCCGAGCGAGAGCGCCTGGTGAACATAGCGGAGAGGGCTGGTTTTCCCCAGAACTGCTGCACCTGGATAAAAGGCATCTACGGGGTATGCATGGAGTATGGCATCAAAACCGTCCTCTGCGTCACCAGCGGCGATTGCTCCAATACTATCATGCTCATGGAGGTGCTCAAGCTCAAGGGGCTTGATGTTCTGCCCTTCGCCTATCCCGACCAGCCCGATGTCGCCCTCATGCAGAGGGTGCTGGAGAGACTGGCGGAGAGGCTGGGCACAAGCTTGGCCAGGGCAGAGGAGGTGAGAAGGGAACTGGAAGAAGCAAGGCGGCTTGCCCTGGAACTCGATGAACTCACCTGGAAGGGTGGGATGGTGAGCGGCCTGGAGAACCACCTGTCACTGGTGGCCACTTCGGACTTCGGCGGAGACCATCGAGAATATGGGCACCGCCTGGGCGAGCTCCTGTCTCAGGCCCGAAGTAGAAAGCCCTATCCCGATGATCTTCTTCGCCTTGCCTATATCGGCGTGCCTCCGGTGTTCCCCAGGGATTTTTACCCTTATATTGAGCGCAACGGAGCCAGGGTGGTCTTCAACGAAATACAGCGCCAGTTCGCCATGCCGAACCCCGGCGGCTCACTCGCCGAGCAGTATTGTAACTACACCTATCCCTACTCCATATTCGGCCGCGTTCGCGATATCCTTCCCCAACTGCGCCGGCGGGTAGATGGCGTCATCCATTACGTTCAGGCGTTTTGTCACCGAGGAATAGGCGACATCATCTTTCGCGATGCCATCAACATGCCAATTCTAACCCTGGAGGGCAACAACGATTTTTTGCTCAATCAACACCTGAGGACGCGGGTCGAGGCCTTTATCGACATGCTGAAAAGGCGATCTGCGGCAACAAGTGGAGTATCGTCCAGCGCGGGTCTGGGGGTGTCCCCCAGAAGCAAATCCTAATGTCCGAACTCGAAATCCGAAACAAATTCAAAACTCAAAGATAAAAGAGCAAAATGACAATTCAAAGCTCAAGCGTAGCGTTGCCACTCCTGTGGCAACGAATCCTTCGTCGTGACAGGAGTCACGACGCTACTCTACCCATTTTGAATTTTGCCCTGCAACTTTTCCTTTTGCATTTTGATATTTGAATTTGTTTAGTGCTTAGGAATTAGCATTTGGGATTTCTTGGTAGCGGGTTAACCAAGGCTATTTCAGCAATCTCATAAATCACAATAATCAGGAGGTTCTAAGATGGCAACCAAGATCGGGATCAATGGCTTTGGCCGAATCGGCAGGCAAGTCCTAAAGGCGATAAATGACCAGCACGCAGATAGGCTTGAGGTTGTGGTGGTCAACGACCTGACGGATACCAAGACCAATGCCCATCTGTTTAAGTATGACAGTAACTACGGTCGCTACCCGGGCAAGGTGGAGGCTACCGAGGACTCGATCATCATCGACGGCAAGAAGGTCAAGGTCATAGCTGAGCGCGACCCGGCTAAGATTCCCTGGCGGGATTTCGGCGTTGAGATAGTCGTGGAGTCGACGGGCCTGTTCACCGCGGCACCCAAGGCCGCCGGGCACCTCGAGGGTGGGGCCAAGAAGGTGCTCATCACAGCGCCAGCGAAAGAGGAGGACATTACCATCGTCCTTGGTGTAAACGAGGGGAAATACGACCCGGCAAAGCATCGCATCATCTCCAATGCCTCCTGCACCACCAACTGCATCGCTCCCATAGTTAGAGTCCTTCACGAAAGCTTTGGGATAAGCAAGGGGCTGATGTCCACCATCCATGCCTATACCAACGATCAGAGGGTGCTCGATACGGTCCATAGTGACCTGCGCCGCGCCAGGGCGGCAGCATTGAACATCATTCCCACCACCACCGGTGCCGCCAAAGCGGTGACCCAGGTTATCCCTGAGCTACAGGGCAGGATACATGGGCTTGCCTTCAGGATACCGACCTCCACCGTTTCCCTGGTCGACTTTGTGGCTGATCTGGATAAAGAGGCAACGGTTGACGGGGTCAACAAAGCCTTACGCGATGCTGCCGAGGGTTCACTGAAAGGCATCCTGGAGTTCTGCGACGAGCCTTTGGTCAGCATCGACTTCAAGGGAAATCCTGCCAGCTCCATCATAGATGGTCTCAGCACCATGGTTATCGGCGGCAACATGGTCAAGGTGCTTGGCTGGTATGACAACGAGTGGGCCTATAGCTGCCGTGTCGGCGACCTGGCGGTTTATATCGCCGACAAGGGGCTTTGATGCAAGAACGTTCACTGTAGGGGCACGGCATGCCGTGCCCCTACCTGGGAATGCGAGATGGCATGATGAGTCTCAAAGAGCAGCTGGATTACCTGTTTGACCCCCGTTCGGTGGCGGTGATTGGGGCATCCAATCAGCTTGGTAAGTGGGGTTTTATCATCCTTGCCCGCCTGCTGGAAAGCAAGAGTGGGAAGGAAATCTATGCCATAAACAAGAAGGAAAGGGAAGTGCTCGGGCTGAAGGCTTACGGGAGCGTAGTTGATGTGCCCGGGCCTGTAGACCTAGTCGTAATTACGGTCCCGTTTCAGGGTATTATCGACGTTATGCATGACTGTGTCCGCAAGGGGGTCAAGGTTGCTATCGTCATCACCGGCGGGCTTGCCGAGACCGGCGGGGAGGGGGCGAGGATCGAGCAGGAGATGGTCGAGATCGCGCGGCGGGGCGGCATGCGCATTGTTGGGCCGAACTGTCTGGGGCACGTAGACACCCACTCCAACGTTCGCACTGTAGGTTTTCTGCCCGGGGTGAAAAGGGGGAATGTAGCGCTCATCTCTCAGAGTGGCAACTCCAGCCAGTCAGTCACCAAATACGCGGGGCAAATGGGTCTGGGGTTCAGCAAGTTCGTCAGCAGCGGAAACGAGGCAGACCTGCACTTCGAGGACTACCTGGAGTATCTGGGTCAGGATGACAAGACGAAGGTTATCCTGGGCTACATTGAAGGTTTCAGAGAAGGGAGGCGCTTTTTCGAGCTGGCAAAGAAGCTTACCAAGAAGAAGCCCATTGTCATCATGAAGGCTGGGCGCACGGATGCCGGTGTCAGGGCGGCGCAGTCGCACACTGCTTCTCTGGCGGGGTCTGATATGGTGCTTGATGCAGCGTTCAAGCAGGCTGGGGTGATCAGGGTGGAGGAGATCAGCGAACTGGTTGACGTCGCCGTGCCTCTGCTGGGCCAGCCCCTGCCCCAGGGGAGAAGAGTAGGGGTACTGGCGATGGGTGGTGGCATGGCGGTCATGGCCGCGGATGCCGTAAGAAGGGAGGGGCTGGAGATGCCCGCGTTCTCACCGGCTACCATGGAGAAACTGAATTCGATTATGTCGCACAGGTGGTCCCGCGGGAATCCGGTCGATCCCGGTGGCGACCTTGTTAGCTATCAAGCCCTCTGGCCGATGCTGGCGGATGAGAATATCGATGCCATCATAATCACCGGCGGCGTCGGCATGATAGCTAGCTTCCCCGATTGGGTTAAGCTGCCGTCTTCGATGAAATCTCGACTTGATGAGGCGAGGAAAAGGATGGAGGGTGCGGAGATCGGGAACTTGGACAAGACCATCCAGCTTATGAAAAAGCACCAGAAGCCTATCCTCTTTACCACGCATGTCAGCGGCGCTGCGAGAAGGGGGAAAGTCCACAGCAAGCTGAGGAGTAGCTATCTTGGTTTCTACCCTACGCCGGAGAGAGCAGCCAGAGCGCTTGCTTGCTTGGTTGAGTACAGCGAATACCTCGGTATCGCCCGTGGAGAATAACATTGAAATACTGGACCGTCGTAGAATTCTTTGGAAACAAACCCCCATGGGCGGGTGCCCACCGACGAATCATGAAAATTGACATACCAGATGCCGTTCGTGGTGAGCTTGTCGAACCATGAACGGCCCTTCGACAGGCTCAGGGCGAACGGAAGAAAGCCTATTTTCGGAACAAGGGAAGCGGGTAGACTTATGGACTTGGTTCCACCAGACTCTTTTCTTACTTGACACCCTATCTCCCCAGAAGCTATAATCATCTAAGAAGGTTTAGTAAAGGGGGTGTATTGTGAGTGACTGAGGTATGGGTTGGCGACAACGAGCCTTTTGAGGCTGCTCTAAAGCGATTTAATAAGAGAGTTCAACAGGATGGAGTCCTTGCCGAGGCCCGGCGCAGGGAGCATTTCGAGAAGCCGAGCGTGAAGCGCAAGAAGAAAGAGGCTACCAAAAGGCGCAAGACCTCCAGGAGTTCCTGAACACCATCGATAGAATAGCGCAAAGTGGAAAAGAGTTGATGTTGCAAGAGAAGTTGATGGCTGATCTCAAGGGGGCGATGAAGGGCGGCGACAAGACACGCCTAGAAGTAATCCGCCTGGTGAGAGCGAGGATCAAGAACGCCGAGATAGCTAAACAGAAGAGCCTGGACGACCCTGATGTTCTCGATCTCATCGCCAAGGAGGCCAAGCAGCGTCGAGAGAGCATCGCGGAGTTCAAAAAGGCTGATCGGCAGGACCTGTTGGACAAGGAGGAGGCAGAGCTTGCTATACTCCTCGAGTACCTGCCGCAGCAGATGTCGCGCGAGGAGATCCTCACCACCGCCCGTCAGGTGATCGAAGAGGTGGGGGCACGGGGCCCGGGAGACAAGGGCAAGGTGATGCAAAAGCTTATCCCTCAACTGAAGGGCAAGGCAGAGGGGCGAGATATAAACGAGGTGGTAACAGAGCTACTTAGCGGCTCAACAGGATAAGAAGGGAAACCTGAAGGGGTTTGATCAGGGAACAAAAGAGCAAGCAATGGACTTGTCCGATTGTTCCCTTTTCGTATATGTAGAGAAGGTATAAGATGAGATTCGGGGTGATCGTCTTCCCCGGCACCTGGAGTGACAAGGATTGCTATCATGTGCTGGAGAGGGTTCTGGAACAAAAGGTGGAATACGTGTGGTACAAGGACACCGATCTGTCGGGCTTTGACTGTGTTATCCTTCCCGGTGGCTTCTCCTACGGCGACTACCTCCGCCCTGGGGCCATCGCTCGCTTCTCATCGGTAATGACTGCGGTAGAGGAGTTCGCTGCTGCCGGCAAGCTGGTCATAGGTATCTGCAACGGCTTTCAGATACTTTGCGAGTCTGGCCTTCTGCCCGGAGCGCTGATACGAAACGACCACCTCCAGTATAGGTGTCAATGGGTTCACCTCCGAGTAGAAAACGCCTCGCTGCCCTTCACCTCGAAGTCGAAAAAGGGGCAGGTGCTCTACATCCCGATCTCCCACTACGAGGGCAGCTACTATGCCGACGAGACTACCCTAAATGAGCTTGAAGCCAACAAGCAGGTTGCCTTCCGCTACTGCACACCCTCAGGCGAGATAACCGAGGGAGCGAACCCCAACGGTTCCCTGAATAACATCGCCGGCATCGTCAACAAAGCGGGCAACGTCCTGGGTATGATGCCCCACCCCGAGAGGGCGGCTGAGGAGATAGTCGGCGGGGTGGACGGGACTGTGATTTTCCAGTCCATCATCGACGAAGTTACCACCAGGGCGATGGGCTGCATAAAACCTATATAGCCCTTGACATTGTAGAACGTATGTGCTAGGCTAGCGCTAGATGAGCCGCTTGTTGAATTTGTGATATTCTCGGTGAGGGGGAAGTTGATGAGATTTCGAGTTCTGAAGCAGTTTGACTGGGATGGGCGGCGGTATGAGCGTGGGGGATCAATTCGCATCAACGACAGCCATCCTCGAGTAGGTGCGATGATCAACAAGGGCGGGTTTATGGTGCGCGACCCCAGCTTCTTCGATAAGGTCAAACCCCATCTGCTCGAGATTGTAGGTATTGTTGTGGTCATCGTAGGAGTGATTCTATCTGTAGTTATGCCTTAGACTGGGGCAAGAAGTGCCTATCTCCAAAGAGGTCCTTGATGAAGTCGCCCTGAGCGAAGAGGAATATAACCTGATTGTGCAGCGATTGGGGCGGGAGCCTAATCTGGTCGAAATAGGGCTGTTCGGCAGCCTGTGGAGCGAGCACTGCGGCTATAAGCACTCGAAGCTGCTGCTGAAGCTGCTACCCCACGCCTCCCCACGCGTCCTGGTCAACCCCGGCGAGGAGAACGCTGGGGTGGTTGATATCGGCGATGGTCTCTGCGCGGTGATGAAGATGGAGTCCCACAACCACCCCTCAGCCATCGAGCCCTACCAGGGGGCGGCCACCGGGGTGGGTGGGATAGTGCGCGACATCTTCACTATGGGGGCAAGGCCCATCGCCCTGCTCAACTCACTGAGGTTCGGCCCCCTAAGTGAGCCGCGAAACCGCTATCTTTTCAGCGGGGTAGTGGCGGGCATCGCGGGCTACGGCAACTGCCTCGGCATACCCGATGTCGCCGGCGAGGTCTACTTTTCCCCTACCTATTCGGCCAACCCGCTGGTCAACGCCATGTGCGTGGGCATCGCCGAGAAGAGAAAGCTGATCAGCTCCAAAGCCGGCGGCAAAGGCAATCTATTAATGCTTGTTGGCGCCGATACCGGTCGCGATGGCCTCCACGGCGCCTCGGGGCTGGCGTCAAGGACTTTCGAGGACGAGCGCGAACTGAGGCCAACGGTGCAGGTGGGCAATCCCTTCCTGGAGAAGCTCCTGCTGGAGGCTTGCCTTGAGCTTGCCGAAACCGACTATATCGTGGGCTTACAGGACCTCGGCGCCGCAGGACTGACCAGCTCCGCTATTGAGTCAGCTTCGAAAAGCGGCAGCGGTGTGATAGTCGACGTCTCCAAGGTTCCCCGGCGTGAGGAAGGGATGACTCCCTACGAGGTCATGCTCTCCGAATCGCAGGAGCGTATGCTGGCCATCGTGAAGAAAGGACGCGAGGATAAGGTGAGGGCTATTTTCGATAAATGGGGCCTCCGTTCCGACATCATCGGCGAGGTGACCGATGACGGCGTGGCCTGGATAAAGGAGGGGGAGAAAGTGGTTGCTGAGGTTCCAATTGAGCTTCTAACCACCCCACCCCTCTACCGGCCCAAGGGGATCAAACCTGCATGGCTTGACGCGCTACAGAAGTTCGACCTCAGCACTATTCCCGACATTGGGGAGAACGCCTCTTCGATACTGCTGCGATTGCTCGCCTCCCCTAATATCGCCAGCAAAGAGTGGATCTACAGGCAATACGATCACCAGGTTCAGATCAATACTGCGGTTCCCCCGGGGAGCGATGCCGCTGTGCTCAGGATCAAGGGCACGAAGAAAGCCATCGCCCTGACCGCAGATGGCAACGGGCGCTACTGCTATCTCGACCCGTATACAGGTGGCATCATAGCTGTCGCTGAGGCAGCGCGCAACCTAGCGTGCGCCGGCGCAGAGCCTTTGGCCATAACCGACTGTCTGAATTTCGGCAATCCGGAAAGGCCTGAGGTCTACTACCAGCTGGAGCAATGTATTCGGGGTATGGCTCAAGCCTGCCAAATACTGAACATCCCGGTCATCAGCGGCAACGTCAGCCTATACAACGAGACCAGGGGCGAGCCAGTTTATCCCACCCCTGTGGCGGGCATGTTAGGGCTGATCGAGGACATAGACCACCACAGCACCACAGGCTTCAAGCACGAGGGCGACCTGGCAGTAATGCTTGGAGGCAACGGGAAGGGAACGGATAGCAAAGGGGGTAGTGAGTATCTCGAGCTGATTCACGGTATCGTTGCCGGAGCCCTCTCCATCGACCTCGACCTGGAAAAAAGAGTGCAACAATGCTGTCTGGAAGCTATTAGGCAGGGGCTCATACGCTCGGCCCACGACTGCTCCGATGGCGGGCTTGCGGTGACATTGGCTGAGAGTTGCATCGCCGGCGGTATGGGCATCAAGGGAAAGTGGAAAATAGCGGGAAGAATTGACAGTGAGCTTTTCGGCGAGGGGCAGTCGAGGATCGTAGTCTCAGTGGAGCCAGCTCGATTGGGTGAACTTCGAAATTTGGCTGCCAGACATCGGGTGGCCTTGAGAGAGCTCGGGGTCGTCGGGGGCGATCGCTTTCTCATCAAAGGTGTAGTAGATTTACCGCTCGAAGAGGTGGTAGGCGCGTGGAAAAGTGGCCTGGAAAAGGCGATGGGAGAAGAACTTCACCCTGTGTAGCGTCCCGATTCCTATCGGGACGAAGATCCGTTGCCACAGGAGTGGCAACGCTACCCTTTTTGGGCAGCAGCCTGTTGCGGAAACTTTGTGGAAAAGTTCGTGGAAAAGCCCCTTGACCACCGATAGATGGCCAGGGATAGAATAGAGGACAAAATGAAGGTAATTTTCCTCCAGGACATTCCTAACGTGGCCAGTGCGGGCGAGGTGAAGAAGGTAGCCAATGGCTACGCCAGGAATTTCCTTTTCCCCAAGAAGCTCGCTGCACTCGCCACCCCCGCTGAGCTACAGAAACTGGAATCGCGGCGGCAGGCCGATGCCCGTCGCCAGGCTGGTTTGGAGCAAGAAGCCGAGGCTTTGGCTCAGGTTCTAGGGGACCTCACCATAGCCTTAAAGGTTCGTGCTGGGGCCAAAGACCGCATCTATGGCTCCGTCACAACCGCGGCTATCGCCAGGGAGATAAAACGGCTCAGTGGACATGAGATCGACAAGCGCAACATAGAGCTCGAAGAGCCAATCCGTGAGCTGGGAAGCCACCAGGTACTGGTCAGATTAACCAAGAATGTAACCGCTAATGTAAGTGTCCTCGTTGAGCAGGAGCAAGAGACGGAGGGGGAGGGGACAGAGAAGGGGAAAGAGAAGGAGAAGGGGAAAGAGAAGGAGAAGGGAAAGGGGAAGGAGAAGGAGAAGGGGAAAGAGAAGGAGAAGGGGAAAGAGAAGGAGAAGGGGAAAGAGAAGGAGAAGGGGAAAGAGAAGGAGAAGGGGAAGGGAAAGGAGAAGGGGACAGAGCAAACCTCCATGGGCAACTGCCCACTGGCAAATCACGAGAATTGATATGCCAGATGTTGTTCGTGGTGAGCCCTTCGGCTCCGCTAAGGAATAGCCATGTATGGTGACAGCGGTGAACCTCAGTCAAACGTCAAGCTCCCCCCGCACGATCTCGATGCCGAAGAGGCAGTGCTGGGATCGCTTCTTATCGACCCCGAGGCCATCTTCAAAGTCGTCACCTTCCTTAAGGCCGAGGACTTCTACCGGGAGAAGAACCGCTGGACCTATGAGAGTTGTCTTCAACTCTATGAGCGTAAGGAAGCTATAAATCAGATTACTGTAGCTCATGAGCTGGCGCGCCAACAACAACTGGAGGCTGCTGGCGGAGCTGCATACCTGAGTCACCTGGTTTCCCAGGTGCCGACCTCGGTGCACGTCGAGTACTATTCCAATATCGTGCGCCGTCTCTCCATGATGCGTAGGCTGATTTCCGCTTCCAACCAGATCGCAGCCATCGGCTACGAGTCACCACCGGATGCCGATGACGCCCTCGATAGAGCAGAGGGCATCCTCTTTCGGCTGAGGTATGGACAGAGCCGGCGCGACTTTGTCCACATCCGCGAAGTGCTTGATCGCTATTTCGAGGAGAGCAGCTTAGCTCCAGACCGCGAGGGTTTTCTCCCCCATGTACTTACTGGCTTTGCCGATTTGGACAAAATACTGGGCGGCATGCAGCGTTCCGATATGGTTGTGCTGGCAGCAAGGCCGAGTCTGGGCAAGACCAGCCTGGCGCTGAACATCGCCCGTAATGCTGCCCTGGACCACGGGGCTCGCGTGGCCCTGTTCAGCCTCGAGATGTCTAAGATGGAACTCGCTTATCGCTTCCTCTCCTGCGAATCGGGGATTGATTCCCAAAGGGTAAGACTTGACATTCTTAGCGAACGCCAGCGAGAGGACATCATGGAGACCATGGGGGTCCTCTCCGAAGCCCCCATTTATATCGATGATTCGCCCTTTCTCACGGATTCAGATATGCGCAGCAAGGCACGCCGACTCCACAGCGAGAAGGGGATCGACCTTATCATAGTGGATTTCATCCAGCTCATGCGCTCAAGCAGGTACACCGACAACCGGGTTCAGGAGATGGGCGATATCTCCCATTGCATAAAGGAGCTCGCCCGAGAGCTTGATGTGCCCATATTGGCTGTCTCCCAGTTGAGCCGGGCAGTAGAAGCCCGTCACCCCCATACCCCCATGCTTTCCGACCTCAGGGAGAGTGGCTCGATCGAACAAGATGCTGATGTTGTGCTCTTTATCTACCGCGAAGATGTTTACTTTTCCGAGGAGGAGTGGGACAACAAATTCCCCGCTAGGCCTTACCCAAAGGGCATTTCCGAGATCATAGTCGCCAAGCACAGGAACGGTCCTGTGGGACGAGCCCACCTTTTCTTCCGAGAACGAATAGCGAAGTTCGAGAACCTGGAGAAAGTCGAAAGTGGAAGGCCGAGTTTGCTATGAAAGGATTCAGCGGTTTTCCTGGTAAGACAAAGTTTACCCCGATTCCCAACCTGTTCTTCAGCGCGGTGCTGCCTCAGATCGATGACCTCGCCGAGCTTAAAGTCACACTCCACATCCTCTGGGCCGTGTACCAAAAACGGGGCTATCCCCGTTTTGTTACCTACCGCGAGCTTCTGGGTAACCACGTGTTGATGAAGGGGCTTGAGAGCGATGGCTCCCCAGGCGAGCTTCTGCAACGCAGCCTGGATCAGGCGGTGAGCCGGGGCACCCTCCTTCGCTTGACCCTGGAGCGTGACGGTGACGTTGACGACCTCTATTTCGTGAATACCGAGGCCGACAGGAGGGCTGTAGCCAGGATAGAGAGCGGCGAACTCAATCTGGGAGCGCTGGTCAGGCGCGAGCCCTGCCCGGCAAGCCAGGAGCGGCCCAACATTTTCACCCTCTATGAGCAGAACATCGGCATGCTTTCCCCGATAGTCGCCGAGGAGCTTAAGGAGGCAGAGAAGCTCTACCCCGCCTCATGGATTGAGGACGCCTTCAGGGAAGCGGTTGACCTCAACAAGCGTAATTGGAGATATATCTCTAGCATTCTGAAAAGATGGGCAGCGGAGGGCAAGGACGATGGAGAGCATAGGCGACATTCTAAGGCGGAGTCTGACCTCGAAGAATTCCGCAGAAGATACGGACACCTCCTCAAGAGATAGCCTTCCCGCGGAAGCTGAGGAGGATGAGTGCCCTCTTTGCAAGGGGAGGGGTTGGCTACGCTTCGATGTGCCCTTCGGGCACCCAGACTTTGGCAGATTAGCGCCTTGTCAGTGTACTGAAAAGGAATTCGAGCAGGAGCACCTCGCTCGCCTCGAGCGGTATAGCAACCTGGGCCCATTGACCCGCCTCACCTTCGACAACCTGCTGCCGCGAGGTCGCAGCAGTGACCCTCAGAACCAGGAGAGATTCGCCCACTGCCTTGAAGTGGCTCGACACTTCGCCCAGGAGCCCAAGGGGTGGTTAGTCCTGAGCGGCCCCGGCGGCTGCGGCAAGACCCACCTGGCAGCAGCCATAGCCAACCACCGCCTGCAGGAGGGGAACCAGGCATTCTTTATGCCTGTCCCTGACCTGCTTGACCACCTCCGCTCCACGTTCAGCCCCAATAGCGATATCGCCTACGATGACCTCTTCGAGCGGGTGCGCAACACCCCACTCCTGGTGCTCGACGACCTGGGGAGCCAAAGCAGCACGCCCTGGGCCGAGGAGAAGCTGTTTCAGATCCTGAACCACAGGTTCAACGCCGAGCTACCAACGGTGGTAACGATCACGAATCTGGAGGAGGTGGATGAGCGGCTGGCCGCCAAGTTGCAAGACCCCGCCATAGCCCAACAGTGCGAGCTGGAGAAGGTTCAACTGGAACTCTTTCAGGCGGTAGGAGGCCTGAGTCGCCAATTCCTGGCCGATAAGACCTTCGAAAACTTCGATGCCCGGGGGATGAACGCTAACGAAGAGGGCAGGGAGAGCCTCCAAACTGCCTGGAGAGAAGCCCGACAGTTCGCCGACGCGCCGGAGAACTGGCTTGTTCTCCTTGGCATGCACGGCTGCGGCAAGACTCACCTGGCGGCGGCCATAGCCAACCACCAGCTAAGGGCAGGGCGACCCGTCTTTTTCGCCGTGGTGCCCGACCTTCTCGACCACCTTCGCTCCACCTTCAGTCCCGAAAGCACGGTAACCTATGATCATGACTTTGAAGGAGTCAAGACAAGCCCACTGCTCATCCTGGACGACCTGGGCACCGAGAGCAGCACGCCGTGGGCTCAGGAGAAGCTCTACCAGATCCTGAACTACCGCTACAATACCCGGCTGGCTACAGTGATCACCATCGCCGGTGGTTTCGAGGGAATCGAAAGCAGATTGAGCTCGCGGTTGATGGACCCTAAGCTAAGCAATGTGATTCCAATCCTCGCCCCGGATTACCGAAGCCAGACCAGGCCGCCAGAGAATCCCAGGCCTTCCCGCCAACCCCGCAGGCCCCGCTGATCAGGCAAGCCACAGAGGATTAGATTGTAATCTAGTTGTAAACTCTTCGTAATCTTTCCTTAATACATCCTTAATCGGTCTTAATGCTAATGGGCGTATAATTCCACACGGTAAGATACGACTAACAGGGGGAAGCAAGTCAAAGAAGGCAGGTGATGTCTCACTGATCATATGAATGGGTACAGACACCGCCCACACATACCTTGACCTGCCACCATCTCTTAGATACAATAGGTGTTTGGCATTGGCTGTCATATAATATCAATGCCGTTGGCCTTCAGTAAGGGCCCGGGCACGAAGGGTGGCAAGGGAGAGGTGTCCGAGTGGTTTATGGTGCCGCTCTCGAAAAGCGGTCTCCGATTGTATCGGAGCGTGGGTTCGAATCCCACCCTCTCCGTGGAGAGGTGCTGGAGTGGACGATCAGGCGCGCCTGGAGAGCGCGTGGCCGGTTTACCGGCCCGTGGGTTCGAATCCCACCCTCTCCGCTTCTTCAACCCTGAGGCGCTGATTTACAGGAGGGAAGCAATGAAAGTTTGGAGACTTAAATATCTGGGAATTTTGGGATTTCTAGGTCTCTTAGGTTTGGTCAATAGCTGGCTCTCTCTTTTCGCTCTTCTTTCATTATTCCTCCTATTTGGTCGACTAGAACCTAAAGGTTGAAAAGAAAAAATGCCGGTAATCGCCATAATCGGGGCACAATGGGGGGATGAAGGGAAGGGGAAGATAGTAGACCTTCTCGCTGAGAAGGTGAATGTTGTTGTAAGGTTCTCCGGGGGAAACAACGCAGGTCACACCGTGGTAAACCAACTCGGTGAGTTCCGGATGCACCTGATCCCCTCGGGCATCTTCCACCCGGATGTGACCTGTGTCATCGGCAATGGCGTGGTCATCGACCCTGCTGCGTTTTTGGACGAGGTCGAAAGCCTTAAGCAACATAATGTTAGCACGGGCAACCTCTTCGTTAGCGATCGAGCCCACCTGATCATGCCCTATCACATCCTCCTCGACGGTTTGGAGGAGGAGGCGCGGGGCAGCGGAGCGATAGGTACTACCCGCAAAGGTATTGGCCCCGCCTTTGCAGACAAGACATCTCGTATGGGTATCCGCATCTGCGACCTGCTCGATAAGGAGACCTTTCGCAGACGGCTTGGCTTCGTGCTGGAGTACAAGAACAGCATCCTGACCAAGCTATATGGTGCCGCCCCTCTTTCTCTTGACGAGCTATACCACGACTACTCCCAGTACGGAGAGCGTCTGGCTCCTTATGTCCGCGAAACGGACGTGATATTAGAAGAGGCGCTGGAGAGAGGCGAATGGGTTTTGCTCGAGGGGGCACAGGGCACCATGCTCGACCTCGACTTCGGCACCTATCCCTATGTTACCTCGGCGGTAACAGGTGGCGTATCCCTGGGAGTGGGGATAAGCCCGGCGAATATCAAAGAAGTCGTCGGGGTATTAAAGGCATACACCACAAGGGTAGGAAGTGGCCCCATGCCCACCGAACTTCATGATGAGTGCGGAGACCAGATGAGAGAACGGGGGCACGAGTACGGTACCACTACAGGGCGTCCTCGCAGGTGCGGCTGGCTTGACGCCGTTGTCGCCCGCTACTCTGCCGAGGTCAACGGCTTCACCTCCACTGCCATCACCAAATTCGACATCCTCGACGATTTCTCGTCTCTGAGAATCTGCACTGCCTATAAGGTAGATGGCGCTATCTACAATCGTCCCCCAGCCCACACGGCCCTGTTTGAGAGATGCGAACCTGTCTACGAAGAGCTGCCCGGCTGGCAATGCCCCACCAGCAACATTCGCCGCTTCGAAGAACTCCCCTCCCAGGCTCAGGCCTACGTGAGAAGGATAGAGGAGCTAGTCGGGTGCCCGGCCAGCATCATCTCTGTCGGTGCTGACCGGGAACAAACAATCATGGTCACACCTATCCCGTGATACTCCTTGAACACGAGATAGCTCGCCCCACGACCTCAGGGAGAACCGCAAACGTTATCTAGAGAATGCCATTCCTTTCTGTTATAATAACCGCTTAGGCGGCAAGAGAATCGAGGAGGTAAGAAAGAGTGACAGTGACGGACAAGCCAGAAGTAACCTTCGGGAAGATAACAGAGGAAGGGCTGGCTAAGATGCGGGCTAAGTTCGGCGTGCCCTATTACCCGATTAGACAAAACGAGGTCGCTACAAAGGATGCCATAAGACAGTTCTGCAACGGTATAGGTGACGATAACCCCCTCTTTCGTGACCTGGAATACGCTACGAGAACCAAGTGGGGGCACATCATTGCGCCTCCCATGTTCTTATACGCCGTGGCGTGCCCCCAGGGTATGGAGGGGCTGCCTGGCGTACATGCCTTCTACTGCGGCTGCAACTGGGAGTGGTTCCAGACTATACATGTCAACGATGATCTCAAGGTCGTCGACGTACCCCTTGATCTGGTAGAGAAGCAAGGCAAGATGGGTGGACGCCAGTTCCTGCAAGTTGGCAGGACGATATACTACAACCAAAGAGGCGCGGTTGTAGGCACCCAAAAAAGGGAGACCATGCGGGTTGAGAGAGGGGCAGCCAAGGAAAGGGGTAAGTACTCGCAAGTAACAAAATACAGGTATAGCCCAGAGGAATTGAAAGCCATTGATGATGCCTACGACGCAGAGGAGATCCGGGGCGCAAATCCGAGGCTCTGGGAGGATGTCAACGTAGGCGACGAGTTAACTCCCGTCGTCAAAGGGCCACTTGGCCAGACTGACATGGTGGAGTTCTGGGTAGGTATCGGCGGTGGCCAGGGCGCTCACGGCATTCGCCGCAAATACATGAAGAGGCATCCCAAGTGGGGCGTCAAGGACCCTGAAACAGGTACGCTTGAACCCATGGCAGATGTCCACTACGAATCGGACAAATCCGATGCAATAGGGGTCCCTGTAGCTTACGATCTGGGCATGCAGAGGTTCTCCTGGGCAGGACACCTGATGACCAATTGGATAGGAGATGAAGGATTCCTGAAGAAACTGAGCGCCCGCTGCATCCTTTTCAACGTATTCGGGGACACGCAGTTCCTCCACGGCACGGTTACCAAGAAATACCAGGAGGGCGACGAGTACTTAGTCGATGTCGAAATCAAGACCCTAAACCAGCGAGGAGAGCTAACAATGCCCGGTACCGCGACTGTCTCTCTCCCATCAAAGGTAAGGTGGGTCTAGGAATCTGGGCAGACCCGTGTGTCTGCCCCTACAGTGAACGGTTACGTCTCTTCAGCAGCACCTCCCGCGTGGTGGGCGCTACGACTTTATCCCAGACGATCTCACTCATCTGAAAGACGGGGCCATCTTTGCATACCAACTTCTGGCCGTCTTTGGTCTCAACTGTACAACTAAGACATGCGCCCACCCCACACCCCAACACCGCCTCCAAGAGAACCTGAACCGGCTTACCGCCCAACTGACTGCTCATCTCGGCCATCCTGCGATACATGGAGAGGGGCCCGCAGGCGTAAACCTGGTCCGCCCCGGGGATAAACCGGGGTAAAAGATCGGTTGCCATACCCTTCGCCCCCAAAGACCCATCTTCGGTGGCGATAACAGGCTTGATTCCAGAGGGAAGCAAATGGTCGGGATATATTCGAGATGAGGTTCTATCCCCGATAAGTAGCGTCACCGACCTGCCAGTGGTGACAGCCTGCTCGGCAAGAGCTGCCAATGGGGCGATGCCGATACCCCCGGCGACCAGGAGCAGGTTCCGCGATGAGGGACGAATCTCAAAGCCATTGCCCAGCGGCCCGAACAGGTCCAGGGAATCACCCTCCCTGCGCTGTGCGAGCCATTCCGTGCCCCGCCCCACTACCGCGAAGAGAAAGGCCACCCTATTGTCTACAGATATCCGATGAACGCTCAAAGGCCGCCTGAGCGGCATGTCCCGCCCATCTCCACAACGCACCATGACGTACTGCCCTGGACGAGCCAGAGCAGCGATTTCAGGGGCTTTAGCCCAGAGGAGATAGACTCCTGACCATAACTCGCTAATGGTGACTATATCGGCATTTACTTGCTTCACTTGCCTCAATCAACCCCTCAGAGTTCCATGTCATTCCTAGCGGAGCGAAGCAACCCTGTTGTCTTTCCCCTGGGGAGGGAGGTTTCGTATGATATCCCGCGCCCCGTTCTCACGTGCCTAAACCCAATCTAGCTGTTCTGCACACGCGCCCTACTAGATATCTGCATGGTATTCCTGAAGGCTCTTGACTTTGCCATGTCCTTTACGGTAGGAGGCAATTCCTTTGGCTGCTGAGACCGCCGCCGCGGTGGTGGTGATATAGGGCACTTTGTATTTGATCGCTGCTTTTCTGATATAAGAATCGTCTTCAACACTCAGCTTGCCGCTGGGCGTGTTGACGACGAGTTGAATCTCCCCGTTCTTTATGGCGTCAGTGATATTGGGACGGCCTTCGTGCTCCTTCAGAATCAGCTCTGAATTGACACCATGACCAGCAAGATATTCGCGGGTTCCCACCGTGGCCTTGATGGCAAACCCAAGCGCGGAGAAATGCTGCGCCGCTTCCAGTCCACCGGCCCGGTCGCGCGGGGAGACGGTGATGAGGACAGTCCCCTCCGCGGGCAGATACTGTTTGGCCGCTTCCTGTGCCTTGTAGAAGGCAAGTCCCGGGTTGTCGGCCATACCTAACACCTCTCCCGTCGAGCGCATCTCGGGGCCGAGCACAGGGTCTACCTCGGGGAACATGTCAAACGGGAATACCGCCTCTTTGACACCGAAATGCGGGATTGGCCTGCGCCGCAGGTCCAGGTCGCTTAACTTTTTCCCCAGCATCACCTGGGTGGCTAGGCGTGCCATTGGGATGTTGCAGACCTTGCTTACCAGCGGCACCGTGCGGCTGGCCCGCGGGTTTGCTTCCAAGACGTACACAGTGTCGTTACAAATGGCATACTGGATGTTCATCAGTCCCACAACATTGAGTTCCACCGCGATCTTCCGTGTATATTCATCAATGGTATCTATATGCTTTTGGAGAATGCTGACGGGTGGGATCACGCAGGCGGAGTCACCCGAGTGAACGCCAGCGAGTTCGATGTGCTCCATGACCGCTGGCACGAAGGCGTCGGTCCCGTCTGCAATGGCATCGGCCTCGGCTTCTATGGCATCCTCCAGAAATTTGTCGATCAGGATAGGCCGCTCGGGAGAGATTTCCACAGCGGCTTCGACATATTCCCGCAACATTTCCTCATCGTGTACCACCTCCATCGCGCGTCCACCGAGAACATAGGATGGGCGGACTATCAGGGGATAGCCGATCTCGCTGGCAATGGCGAGGGCCTCGTCCATGTTGCTGGCCATGCCGGATTCAGGCTCGGGAATACCCAGGTCCCTCATGACCTTTCGGAACCTGTCGCGGTCTTCGGCAAGGTCGATGGTCTCAGGGCTCGTGCCCAGAATCTTGACCCCCGCGGCCTCGAGTTCGGCAGCGATATTGAGAGGCGTCTGGCCTCCGAACTGGCAGATGACGCCCTCCGGCTTCTCCTTCTCGTAGATAGCCAGGACGTCTTCGACAGTCAGTGGCTCAAAGTACAGTTTGTTCGAAGTATCGTAGTCGGTGGATACCGTCTCTGGGTTGCAGTTGACCATGATCGACTCAATTCCCTCATCGCGCAGCGCGAAGGCTGCGTGTACGCAGCAGTAGTCGAATTCAATCCCCTGGCCGATACGGTTGGGACCGCCCCCGAGAACCACGCAGCAGTAGTCGAATTCAATCCCCTGGCCGATACGGTTGGGACCGCCCCCGAGAACCATGATCTTTCGGGCGCTGCTAACTCCCACTTTGTCCGGTGCGTTGTAGGTAGAGAAGTAGTAGGCGGCATTCTCCACACCGCTCACGGGCACGGGTTCCCATCCCTCAACGACGCCGAGGGCAGTACGCTTGGCTCGGACCTCGACTTCGGGTACTCCGAGAATTTGGGATAGATACTTATCGGCGAAGCCATCTTTCTTGGCCTGCACGAGAAGCTGGTCCGGCGGCAGCGCGCCTTTGTG